>ENA-ORCP01004090-ORCP01004090.1-human-gut-metagenome-genome-assembly--contig:-NODE-4090-length-10278-cov-38.313891_pt1 | contig 10278 bp, 7 predicted proteins | sample MGYA00242990_ERZ507991 | MGnify/ENA primary metagenome ERZ507991 (study PRJEB26167, sample SAMN06115496) | human gut metagenome | host: Homo sapiens | place: China:Henan | collected 2015-05-07...
TTGAGTGGAAAAATCCTGTTACAGTTGCATCCGGCACATTCGGCTCCGGTGCAGAGTACAGCGAGTTTGTTGATTTAAACAGACTTGGTGCAGTCACTACAAAGGGGGTTGCGAATAAGCCATGGGAGGGAAATCCTACACCGAGAGTAGCAGAGGTGTACGGCGGCATGCTCAATGCAGTCGGACTTCAAAATCCAGGCATCGAGCTTTTCTGTAAGAGGGATATTCCGTTTTTAAAACAGTTTGATACAAGGATTGTGGTAAATGTCTGCGGACATTCGCTTGATGAGTATCTTGATGTGGTAAAGCGCCTGGCAGATGAGCCTATTGATATGATGGAAATAAATATCTCATGCCCTAATGTTAAGGAGGGCGGAATTGCCTTCGGAACAGATCCAAAGGGTGTTGAGACAATCACAAGCGAGATTAAAAAATATGCAAAGCAGCCTGTTATCATGAAGCTTTCTCCAAATGTCACAAGTATTGCAGAGATAGCAAGGGCGGCAGAGGCCGGTGGAGCTGACGCGGTTTCGCTCATCAATACAATTACAGGCATGAAGATTGATATAAACAGAAGAAGCTTTGTGTTAGCAAACAAGACAGGCGGCATGAGCGGTCCGGCGGTTCATCCGGTTGCAGTGCGCATGGTTTACGAGACAGCACATGCAGTCAATATTCCGATTATCGGAATGGGCGGTATCACAAATGCTGCCGATGCTATAGAGATGATACTTGCCGGAGCTACGGCTGTTTCAGTCGGCACAGCAAACTTTGTAAATCCAAAGACCACAGAGCAGATAGTGGATGGCATCGCAGAGTATATGGACAGGTATGGAGTAAAGGATATTTCAGAGCTTGTCGGTGCGGTTGACAGATAGAGTATAAAGGGAAAGAGGAGGAAAAAAATGATTCTGGCAGCAGAATACGTGCCTTCTATGTATGCCACAGTCTGGGCGCTTGTTCCACCGGTTGTGGCTATAGTTCTGGCACTTATCACAAAAGAGGTCTACAGCTCATTATTCGTCGGAATAGTGATTGGAGGATTGTTTTATGGAAATGCATTTCAGCCCGGTTTTTCGGCTGAGAGATCAGTGCTTCACATATTCGAGGACGGACTTGTTGGAGTGCTATCGGATTCGTACAATGTGGGAATACTGATATTCTTAGTCGTGCTCGGTGTCATGGTGAGCATGATGAACAAGGCAGGCGGCTCGGCGGCCTTTGGAGAGTGGGCAAGTGAGCACATAAAGACAAGGATTGGTGCCCAGCTTTCAGCTATAATGCTTGGAGTGCTCATATTTATAGATGATTACTTCAACTGTCTGACAGTAGGAAGCGTGATGCGTCCTGTCACCGACAAGCATCAGGTTTCAAGAGCAAAGCTTGCATATCTGATAGATGCCACAGCAGCGCCTGTATGCATCATTGCACCTATATCATCGTGGGCAGCAGCGGTTACCGGCTTTGTAAAGGGAGAGGATGGCTTTTCTATTTTCATAAAGGCCATTCCATACAATTATTATGCACTCTTTACGATTATCGCTATGGTGACACTTGTTGTTTTACAGGTAGATTTCGGTCCGATGGCAAAGCATGAAGCCAATGCCCAAAAGGGTGATTTGTTTACCACAGGAGACAGGCCGTATGCAGAGTCAAAGCAGGATGTGATAAAGGGCAAGGGAAAGGTTATAGACCTTGTATTTCCTATTCTGGTGCTCATAATATGCTGCATCATAGGAATGATATACACAGGAGGCTTTTTTGACGGAACAGGCTTTGTTGATGCATTTGCAGGCAGCGATGCGTCAATCGGTCTTATGCTTGGAAGCTTTTTTGCGTTGATAATCACTATATGCTTTTACTCAATCAGAAGGGTACTAAGCTTTACGGATTGCTGTAATTCAATCCCTGAGGGCTTTAAGGCAATGGTACCCGCAATACTTATACTGACCTTTGCATGGACACTAAAGACCATGACAGAGAGCCTTGGCGCCAAGGAATTTGTCGCAGGCTTAGTGGGAGGAGTATCGGGACCACTGCTTGGACTGTTCCCGGCAATCATATTCCTGGTGGGAGCCTTCCTTGCCTTTGCGACAGGAACCTCATGGGGCACCTTCGGTATACTCATACCGATAGTAGTAAATATCTTCTCGGGCACAAACCATACGATGATGATTATCTCAATCTCAGCGTGCATGGCAGGTGCAGTATGCGGAGACCACTGCTCACCGATATCCGATACCACCATCATGGCATCGGCAGGAGCCCAGTGCAACCACATGAATCATGTATCCACACAGCTTCCGTACGCTGTGCTTGTGGCAGGCATATCATGCCTGACCTACATCATAGCAGGCTTTGTCAGAAATCCGGTAGTACCGTTTATAATAGGAGTGCTTATCCTGATTGGAACCTTTGTCGGAATCAAGTATATCACGAGAACCGATAAGGTAAATGAACAGGAGGAGTAGCTAAAGCATAACTCAAAAGAGTTCTATTTTTCACAGACCTTGTGTCTGCGGATGATAGAACTCTATTTTAATAGTAAATTCTATACCGGACGGATGACTGCGCAGTCATCTATCAGCTATCAATAAAATTTATAGCCCGCTAACAAATATTAATAACCCTAATTACATTTACAAAAATATCAATTAGTGGTAACATATCAATAACTTAGAAATCATATTTGAATGGTAGGAAATCCCAGCCATACAAACTAAACACTAACTCATAACAAACATTAACAAAAAAGAGGTAATATCAATGGCAAAAATTGCAAAGCAGCTCACCGAGCTGATAGGTCACACTCCGCTTCTGGAGCTGACTAATTATGAAAAAGCCCTTGGGCTTGAAGCAAAAATCATAGCAAAGCTGGAGTATTTCAATCCACTTGGAAGTGTAAAGGACAGGGTGGCGGAAGCTATGATAGAACAGGGCATAAAGGATGGAAAGATAAATCAGGACACAATAATCATAGAGCCGACAAGCGGCAATACCGGAATCGGACTTGCATTTGTGGCAGCCTCAAAGGGACTACACCTGATACTTATCATGCCTGATACCATGAGCGTTGAGAGAAGAAAAATCGTCACAGCGCTTGGCGCAGAGATAAAGCTCACACCGGGGCGTGAGGGCATGAAGGGTGCGATAGATGAGGCGCAGAGACTTAAAGAGCATTATGGCAATGCCTTTATTCCACAGCAGTTTGAGAATCAGGCAAATCCGGATATCCATAGAGCTACAACCGCTCAGGAAATCTGGGAGGATACAGATGGAAAGGTAGATATCTTTGTATCATCTGTCGGAACAGGCGGCACCTGTACAGGCACCGGGCTTGGATTAAGAGACCATAATCCTGATGTAAGGATAGTAGCTGTTGAACCAAAGAGCTCACCGGTACTCTCAGGCGGAAGACCGGGACCTCACAAGATACAGGGAATCGGTGCAGGGTTTATTCCAAAGGTCATGCGCATGGATATAGTGGATGAGGTGATTCCGGTGGAGAATGAGGCCGCTTTTGACAAGGCAAGAGAGGTTGCAAAGAGCGACGGACTTCTCGTTGGCATATCCTCAGGAGCAGCAATATATGCGGCAACAGAGCTTGCGAAAAGACCTGAGAACAAGGGAAAGAATATCGTGGTGCTGCTTCCGGATACAGGAGAAAGATACCTGTCCACACAGCTTTTTACAGTAAACTAATGGCATATAAACTGACGGCATAAGCTTGCTTTGCCGGAAACTGTAACATGAAAAATGAGAAACATACATGAGAAACATACATAAATATACGGCAGCCCTGCTGCCTGCAGTGATGATTCTGTCGCTTCTTCTGACAGGCTGCTCAGGCAGGAAGGATGACGGCACAGTCACAATAACCAATGTGTCGTATGATCCGACACGAGAGTTTTACGAGAAATACAACAAAATATTCGAGTCTTACTATGAGAGCGAGCATGGCAAAAAGATAAATGTGATTCAGTCACATGGCGGCTCGGGAGCACAGGCGCGCTCGGTTGTGGAGGGCTGTAATGCAGATGTTGTCACACTGGCACTTGAGCATGACATAGACCTGATACAAAATACAGGCTTAATTGATAAGGGCTGGATTAATGAGTTTTCTGACAGCTCGGCACCATACACATCAACAATCGTTTTACTTGTAAGAAAGGGCAATCCAAAGCATATAAGTGACTGGAATGACCTGGTGAAAAAGAATGTGGATGTGATTACGCCTGATCCAAAGAGTAGTGGCGGAGCCTGCTGGAATTTCCTTGCAGCGCTAAGCTATGCGAAGACAAATTATGACAGCCTGAAGGAACAGAAATCGTTTATGAAGAAGCTGTATGAAAATGTCACAATTATGGATTCGGGTGCGAGAGGCTCAACAACCACATTTGTGGAAAACGGTCAGGGAGATGTGCTCATAGCGTGGGAAAACGAGGCACTTACGACCATGGATTCATATCCGGGCAAGTATGAGATAGTGAATCCGTCAGTCAGCATCTTAGCGCAGCCCTCTGTTGCTATTGTGGATGACAATGCAAAGAGCAACGGAACACAAGAGGTAAGCAAAGAATACCTACAGTACCTCTACAGTGATGAGGCACAGCAGCTGATTGGCGAAAGCGGCTACAGACCAACCAATCAGGATATATTAAACCGGTTTTCCGACAAGTTTGATTTAAATATCAGGCTTTGGAGCATAGAGGATTACGGCGGATGGAATGAAGCCTACAAGACATATTTCGATGATGGAGCAATGTTCGATGAAATATACGGCAACTGATAAAACAGCAAAAGAGAAAACTAAATCAAAGAACATAAAGACCAGAGTCATACCGGGCTACCATCTTTCGCTTGGAATAGTGGTCACGATGCTTTCAGTCATCGTTCTCATTCCGTTGGCATCAGTGCTTGTGTATTCGCTAAAGATATCGCCGGGTGATTTTGTGGCACTTATCATGAAGGAGAATGTGAGGAATGCCTTTATCACAAGCATCACCTCATCATTTATCGCAGCAATTGTAAATGTGGTATTTGGACTCATCGTGGCATGGACGCTTGTAAAGTACGATTTTCCCGGGAAATGGCTGCTTGACGGACTTATAGAGCTTCCGTTTGCACTGCCGACAGCGGTTGCGGGCATCACGCTCTCAAAGCTGTACTCGGGCGCAGGCTTTTTTGGTAAGGGCCTTGGCAAGCTTGGAATAGATGTGTCTTACACACAGGCAGGAATAGTTGTAGCACTTGTTTTTGTAGGCATTCCCTTCGTAATAAGAGCTGTACAGCCGGTGCTTGAAAAGATGGATAATACATATGAGGAGGCCGCTTATATGCTTGGCGCCACACCCTCTAAGACATTTTTTAAGGTAATACTTCCGGAGCTTCGCCCGGCACTCTTAACAGGCTTTGGTCTTGCCTTTGCCAGAGGCATAGGAGAGTACGGAAGCGTCATCTACATATCAGGCAACAGTGCAAGGCACAGGACACAGGTGGTATCCTACGTCATCATGCAGAAGCTTAGCTATATAGATTATGCTAGCGCGACTGCCATAGCACTTGTGATGCTTGTCATATCATTTTTACTGCTGCTATTGGTAAATATAGTGCAGGTTAAACAGTCACAGCGCACTAATTTGTTGTAGAAGGCTGCATATAAATCAAATGCGATGCACACAAACAGGAAAGGAGCACAATGCGATGAACGAACAGGTAAAGCTTGAAAGAAGAAAAAAGATTACAAAGATAATACTCGTCACTGTTACAGTGCTCTTCATATTTGTCATGCTTGTTGTTCCGCTTTTTTCTGTGATGGCAAGTGCCTTAAAGGAGGGGCTTGGATTCTATCTGAAAGCTATCTCCACAAGCTACGTGCTGTCAGCACTCAAGGTGACCTTGATAGCAACAGTTTTTGCGGTAGTTATCAACACCTTCTTTGGAATATGGACAGCGTGGCTGTTGACCAGGTTTTCGTTTAAAGGAAAACAGGTGCTTGCAACACTTATTGATATACCGTTTTCTATTTCTCCGGTCATCGTAGGACTTGCGTATCTTATGACCTTCGGACGGCTTGGGTGGTTTTATCCGGTTATCAGATGGTTCAATGAGATATTCGGCACGAATGTGAGAATCACCTTTGCAGTACCGGGAGTTGTGCTTGCTACGATATTTGTTACGTTTCCGTATGTGTCAAGGGAAATTATACCGGTGCTCAATGCAGAGGGAAAGGATGAGGAAGAAGCCGCAGCGCTGATGGGAGCATCCGGCTTTACGATATTTCGGAAAATAACACTTCCGCAGATGAAGTGGAGCCTGATTTATGGAATCATACTTTGTACGGCGAGAGCCCTCGGCGAGTTCGGCGCGGTAAATGCGCTCTCGAAGACAAGAGGCGAGACATTTACACTGCCACTTGAGATTGATGCCTTGTATATGTCGGGCACAGACAGCTCGATAACATCGGCATTTGCTGTATCGTCGATACTGTTAATTATTGCATTAATCATTCTTTTTGCAAGAAATATAGTTGAGCATAAATTTAAGAAATTACACTGAGATATACTTGGAAAATATGATTTACACTAATAAAATCTGCTGCAAGGAAAAAGCAGGAAGGAGATAACGTATATGTACGTTGAAATGAAAAATATATACAAAAAATACGGAGACTTCCTGGCATCCGATAATGTGAGCTTTGGAGTGGAAAAGGGAAAGCTTGTGGCGCTGCTTGGTCCGTCCGGCAGTGGCAAGACAACACTTCTTCGTATGATAGCAGGGCTTGAGACGCCAAATTCAGGTGACATATATATAGATGGAAAGCGGGTGAATGATATTCCGGCCTCGAAGAGAGGCATAGGCTTTGTGTTTCAGAACTATGCGCTGTTTCGATACATGACAATATACGACAATGTGGCATTTGGGCTGGAGCTTCAGAAGATGCCGAAAAAGCTCATAAAGGAGCGTGTTACAAAGCTCCTTGAGATGACAGGCTTATCGGGGCTTGAAAAGAGATATCCGAATCAGCTTTCCGGAGGACAGCGTCAGAGAGTGGCATTTGCAAGGGCGCTGGCGCCGAATCCACAGGTGCTCTTACTGGATGAGCCATTTGCCGCGATAGATGCAAAGGTGCGAGGTGAGCTTCGCACCTGGCTGAAGGAGCTGGTCGAAAAGCTTGGAATCACAAGCATTTTCGTCACACATGACCAGGATGAGGCTGTTGAGGTGGCAGATGAAATCATTATCACAAACCACGGCACGATAGAGCAGATGGGCACACCTCTTGAGATATACAAATCACCTGATACACCTTTTGTGGCGCAGTTTATAGGACACACCACAGTCGTTGAAAACTATGACAGGCTTAAGGGCTTTGATAGGATAGAAAATGCCGACAAGGCGGTAATAAGACCTGAGTTTATCAAAATATCAAAGAGTGGCAACCTGGACCGCTATCAGTCAGCGGCAGAGGAGGGCATCGTTACAGATGTGGTATTCAGAGGAAACAGGATGGATATCACAGTCAGCATAAACGGCATCGAGGTGGTCGGCGAGCGCTCACTTGAAAAGGACCTGATAGCAGTCGGCGAGAAAGTACATGTGCTGATTTACAGGCTGTATATATTTGATGATGAGAAAACATACCTGATGGAAAACAGCGAGATGCAGGAGCAGGATGTATTCTACATTTAGATATAGGAATGGTCTAAAGCTTGTGATTGAAAGAGGAAGCAGAGGGAGATAAATGAAGATAGAAAACAAAAAAATCCTACACACGGACATCCTCATAATAGGAGGTGGCACGGCGGGCTGTTATGCAGCACTCACCATCCGTGAGAAATCGGATTATTCGATTATAATTGCAGAGAAAGCGAACATAAAGCGAAGCGGATGCCTTGCAGCAGGTGTCAATGCGATAAATGCATACATAGTAAAGGGCAGAAAGCCTGAGGACTATGTAGACTACGCAAAAAAGGATGCTGACGGCATAGTAAGGGAAGACTTACTCATGACTATGTCAGAGGGTTTAAATCGTGTGACGGACAAGATGGAAAAGCTTGGACTTGTCATACTAAAGGATGAAAACGGTGAGTATGTAGCAAGAGGAAACCGAAATATCAAGATAAACGGCGAGAACATGAAGCCGCTTTTGGCAGAAGCTGTCTCAAAGCTTACGGACTGTACAGTGATAAACAGAATCAATATCACGGACTATATAGTTGAGGACAACACCATAAATGGTGCATACGGATTTTCAATCGAGGATGCTACAGCCTATGAAATCAGGGCTAAAAAGGTGCTCTGTGCTACAGGCGGAGCGGCCGGTTTATACAGACCAAACAATCCCGGCTTTTCAAGGCACAAGATGTGGTATCCACCTTTCAACACAGGCGCCGGATATGCGATGGGCATAAGAAGCGGAGCAGAGATGACCACCTTTGAGATGAGATTTATCGCACTCAGATGCAAGGACACAATTGCACCGACAGGAACTATTGCACAGGGAGTCGGGGCAAAGCAGGTCAATTCTCTTGGAGAGGTTTACGAGACAAAATACGGCCTTACCACATCAGAGCGTGTATACGGAACGGTCATGGAAAATCTCGAGGGAAGAGGTCCTTGCTACTTAAGGACAGAGGGAATCTCTTCACAGCAGGATGAGTCATTAAGAAAGGCATATCTCAACATGGCACCAAGCCAGACACTCAAGTGGGTGGAGGCAGGTAAGAATCCAAGTGAGCAGAATGTGGAGATAGAGGGCACCGAGCCATATATCGTAGGTGGGCACACAGCAAGCGGCTACTGGGTTAATACAGAGCGTGAGACCACAATCCACGGACTTTATGCCGCTGGAGATGTGGCAGGAGGATGTCCACAGAAATACGTTACAGGAGCCATGGTGGAGGGTGAAATCGCTGCGATAGATATGGTTTCAAAGCTTGATGCAGATACCTCAGACGGAAGTCCTGACACATCGGCATTTGATGAGAAAAAGGCGCTTGAAGCAAAAGCTTCAGAGTACGACCATTTCCTCACTGAAAGGTCTCAGATGTTTACAACAGAGGCTATCGAGGAAGCCATGCAGAAGGTCATGGACAACTACGCAGGCGGTATTTCCACACATTATCAGTTCAATGGCAAGCAGCTTGCGCTGGCAAAGGAAAAGATAAATCATCTGATAGAGCTGACCGGTGATTTATATGCATCGGATATGCATGAGCTTATGTTCATATATGAGCTTAAGGAGAGGCTTACGGTATGTCTTTCGGTCATAGCACATCTTGGTGCGAGAAAGGAGACCAGATGGCACAGCTTTGCTGAGAATCTGGATTATCCCGACAAGAGTGATGACTGGATGAAATACGTCAATTCCAGATATGAAAACGGGCAGCTTCACATGATTTACAGAGAACTTGTCGGAAGGGAGGCGCGTTATGAGCATAATGATTGATAAAGCAAAGTGTAAGGGCTGTGGCATGTGTACAAGTGTATGCCCCGGAAGCCTGATATATCAGGACTCAGAGAAAAAAGCCTTTATCAAATATCCTAAGGACTGCTGGGGCTGTGCCTCATGCATCAAGGAATGTCATTTTGGCGCTATTGCTCTTTATCTTGGAGCAGACATAGGAGGCATGGGAAGTCTCATGACAGTAAAAAGCACACTGGACACGCTGACCTGGGATATCAAAAAGCGCGACGGAAGCAAGGAAGAGATTCTTATCAACAAGAAGGAATCCAATAAATATTAAAGAAAAGGATGGTAACAGATATGGGTGAATTATCACATCTTGACGAACTCGAAGCAGAGGCAATATACATAATACGTGAAGTAGCCGCAGAGTGCGAGAAGCCGGTTATGTTGTACTCAATTGGAAAGGACAGCTCGGTAATGCTTCATCTTGCAATGAAGGCATTTTATCCGGAGAAGCCGCCATTTCCGTTTTTACATGTAAATACAACCTGGAAATTCCATGAGATGATAGAATTCAGAGATCGTATCGCTAAGGAAAAGGGCATCGAGATGCTTGAATATATAAATCAGGATGGCGTAAAGCAGGGCATCAATCCATTTGACCACGGCTCAGCATACACAGATATCATGAAGACACAGGCGCTCAAGCAGGCGCTCGACAAATACGGATTTACGGCAGCGTTTGGCGGCGGCCGAAGAGACGAGGAGAAATCAAGAGCCAAGGAGAGAATCTTCTCCTTCAGAAATGAAAACCACGCATGGGATCCAAAGAACCAGCGCCCGGAGATGTGGAAGCTCTACAACTC
>ENA-ORCP01004095-ORCP01004095.1-human-gut-metagenome-genome-assembly--contig:-NODE-4095-length-10276-cov-3.983038_pt1 | contig 10276 bp, 7 predicted proteins | sample MGYA00242990_ERZ507991 | MGnify/ENA primary metagenome ERZ507991 (study PRJEB26167, sample SAMN06115496) | human gut metagenome | host: Homo sapiens | place: China:Henan | collected 2015-05-07 | study...
TCTGTCAGCAGCAAGCTGCGGCAAAGGAGGAAGTCGGAAAGCCATTCCTTTATGAAGAAGAACTGAGAAGACCTCGAACCACTCCGCAGTCGAGCCCTTATCGGGCATTTGCAGTTCCCATATCAGCCATTGCACCCCCGCCGCCAGCAGAGCGATTACCGCCGCTATGGCCAGAAGGATCAACAGCCCCTTCCACACCCGGCGCTTTTTCCTCCGAGATCTGGGCGTTGGCTCTGTGGGTACAGGCTCCACGGCCCCCGGCAAAGGCCGGGAATAGGTCTCCACGATCTCCGCGGGGAAATCTCTGCTGTATTCCTCGATGACTTCTCCCCGCGTCTGCAGGGTCCTGCGCTCGCTCATAGTACCTCTTTACTCCACCCGCAGAGAAAACGTGAAGGTGGTCACGCCGTTCTCGCTGGTGACATTGATTTCTTCCTTGTGCTGCTGCAAAATGGTCTTGACGATATACAGGCCCAAGCCATAGCCGTCCTTATCCTCGCTGCGGGACTTGTCGCTTTTGTGGAACCGCTCAAACAGCAGCGGCAGCTCCTCCGCCGGGATGGTCTCGCCCACGTTCCGGACAGTGATCCGGGCCTTGCCGTCCATCATGGCCACACCCAGGTAGAGGGTGGAGCCTTCCCGCGCGAATTTGGCAGCGTTTTCCAGCAGATTGTAAATAACCTGGGTGATCATATCGTTGTCGCCCAGCACCAAAATTGGCTCATCGGGAATATCCGCTTCCACATCCAGATGCCGGTCATTGATCTTCTTCTCCATGGAGATCAGCACCCGGCGCATAGACTCGCACACGTCGAAATGATTGCCGTTGCGCAGGGGATCGATGGCCTGCAGCTGGCTGACGTCCAGCATCCGCCGCACCAGGCGGCTGAGACGGCGGCTCTCGTTGGCGATGATCCGCAGATACTGCTTTTCATTCTCAGGCGGGATGGTACCGTCCAAAATGCCGTCCGTATACCCGGCGATGGTGGTCATAGGGGTTTTCAGCTCGTGGGAGATGTTGGCGATGAACTCCCGGCGCTGACGCTCCGTCTGCTGCAAGGACTCTGCCATATTATTAAAGGAAGCCGCCAGCTCGCCGATCTCGTCCTCCCGGCCGTAGTCATTCATGCGAACGTCAAAATCACCGTCGGCATACTGCCGGGTGGCGGCGGCCATCTCCCGGATGGGCTTGATCTGCCGCATGGTGGTGATGGAGGACGCCATAAAGGAGATCATCAGCACCACGAAGCCCGTCATCATCAGCAGTCCCGCGAAGGCCCGCCACAGATTATCAACGGAATCCGAGGCGCAGACGGTGAACACCGCCCCCAGGACCTCCCCGGTGGTCGGGTTCACCACGGACACGCCGCCCACAAACTGCTTGCTGGAATAAATCTGGTCCAGACGGCTCCGCCCGGCCCAGGTGCCGTCTGCGGAGACCTTGTCCATCACCGATGACGGAATGGTGACGGGCCGGCCCTCCATAGTGGCATCCGTGGACAGGAGGACATGGCCATCCATATCGCACACCAGAATATCCATTTCGGAGATCACGGCGGCAGTGGCCGCCAGCTGACGGAACTGCTCGTCCTTCTGCAATTCCTCCATAGAGAGATAGCGGCCGGTCTCCAGATACCGCACGGACAGCTTGCTCACCGCCATCGCCCGGACCATCAGCTCATCGGTTTTCTGCCCCCGGGCATAGGAATAGCTCAGGGAAAAAAAGGACACGCCCAACAGCACCAGCGTCAGGAACACCATGCCCACGGTGACGGCCATCTGCCGCCAATAGAGCCCGTGAAACCGCTCGCGGAACCAATCCTTCATATTACTTCGCCTTGTCTGCCGTCTGGCCGCCGACGGTCTCGAACTTATAGCCCACGCCCCAGACGGTTTTCAGCGCCCACTGGTCGCTGACGCCCTCTACCTTTTCTCGCAGGCGCTTGATATGCACGTCCACGGTGCGGCTGTCGCCAAAATAGTCGAAGCCCCACACCTCGTCCAAAAGCTGGTTGCGGGTGTAGACCCGGTTGGGGGTGGAGGCCAGATGGTACAGCAGTTCCAGCTCCTTGGGGGGCGTGTCGATCTTTTTGCCGTCCACGATCAGCTCATAGGAATCCAGATCAATGGTCAGCTTGTCGAAATGGAGTTTCTTGCTGGTGTCATTGGGGATCTCCGTCCGCCGCAGAACGGCGTTGATCCGGGCGATCAGCTCCTTCATCTCAAAGGGCTTGACGATGTAATCGTCCGCCCCCATTTCCAAGCCCTGGATCCGGTCAAAGACCTCGCTCTTGGCCGTCAGCATGATGATGGGCACCTTGCTGGTCTCCCGGACCTTGGCACAGACCGCCCAGCCATCCATCACAGGCAGCATGATGTCCAGCAGGATCAGGTCCGGCTCCTTCTTCTGGAACTCCTCCAGTGCTTTGCCGCCGTCCCCGGCAATGCGGACGTCAAAGCCTTCCTTTACCAGATACATGTGGATCAGGTCGGAGATATTCTTATCGTCTTCTACAACCAGAATGTTGCGTCCCATAGGGTCTCCTCCGTTCTGCAGGGCCTTCCGGTCCCGTTTCTTATGTTCTTCTCTACTTTATATTACCCTAAACTTCGTCAGGGTGTTGAACGTTTTGTAAATCTTGCGCCATTTCAGCCGCCGGTCAGCCGATTTCCGTCATCGCCCGGCAGTAGTGGCCCGCTCCCTGAGCGGAGATCACAAATTCCCGCAGGCCCGCGGCAGAGGCAGTGGTCCCCAGCCAGACAGACACGTCCCCCCGCCGGGCCGACACCCGCTTCATCAGCGCGGAGGCGTTGGAGCTGCTTTCCAGCTTGTAATCCGACCGGTCCATTGAGGGCGTCAGGCACCGCCAGCCGACCTCCTCCAAGGCTTGCAGCTCCGTCTTCTCCGCATCCGGCACATAGGCCAGCCGGGACTTTCCCAGAGTGGCCCGGTACAGGGCTTCATTGCCCCGCCGCAGCTGCTCCGCCGTGTCCTCGCCGCTCTCCGCCAGTATGCCCACCGCATGACCGGAGGCAGCCATCCGCCGCAGCAGTTCGCCGTTGGATTCCAGGAAGTCCGGCGTACAGTAGAAGGTGGCCCAGCCGTTAGCACGGTCCAAGGCGTCCAGCAGCCCGGAGGTCCGCTGATCCGCTTCCAGACACAGATGGATTCTGGCCCCCCGCGTCGGTGCGGAGGGTGTAACCGGTACATTGGGCGTGGTACTGGACGTGGCATCCCTGTTATACGCGTTGTAGCGCTCTTCCATATTGTAGGTCGCCGCATTGGCAAAATCCTTGGCGCTCATGCCGAAATCCGGAGACCGCAGCCACACCAGATAGCCGTTGGTCACATCTGTCACGGAATATTGCAGGCCGAAAAAGTTTGCGACGGTAGACGCCGGGACAAACACCAGTCCGCCGGACTGAATGACGCCGGGGGTGAACAGGCTGCCGCTGCTGTCCTGCGCCGTACCCTTGGCCCAGTCAAACAGCATGGCCCGGCGGTCCTTTTCCAGCACCGTCATCTTTTTTGCGGTATTGTTGATGACAGAGATCCCCAGATTGGTGAATACAGAGGCCGGTACATACAGATAGCCGTTGGCCCAGAAGGGCATGGTGGCATCTGTCACCGGCAGAACGCTTTCCTCTGCCGCCACGAAATACACACTGCCCGCCGCTTTGGCCGGAAACGCCAGCTGACACAACAGCAGGCAGCACAGCAGCCCCATAGCCCATCGCTTTTTCATCAGCAGTTCCCCCTTCGCGGCAGTTTTTTAATAAAATATTTTACCACATTTGCTTCTGTCTTGTAAAGTCCGTGACTCAGCCGTTGAAGACCTCCACCGTCACGCCGGTATAGTAGTGGGTCAGGATGGTCTGATAGTCCGCGCCGCTCTCCGCCATGGCGTCCGCGCCGTATTGACTGAGGCCCACGCCGTGGCCGTAGCCGGTGACGTAAAACACAAAATTGCCGTCCTGCAATTCCCATTCAAAGCAGGCGGAACGCAGCCCCAGCGCGGCGCGCACCGTACCGCCCCGGACCGTCACGCCCCCCACCTCCACCGTCTCCACGCTGCCGGCGCTGTCCCGGATAGGATCTTTCAGCCAGCTTTTCTTGTCCCCGGAGAGATCGGCAGAGGGGATCTTCGCCAGCAGCTTTTCCTTCAGCGCCGCCGGGGTAAAGTCTACGCGGCTGTAATAATTGGGGATGGTCTCCTTGGCTTCGGGGGAATCCACCGGCTTCAGGTAGGGCAGATCGTTCTGCCACACCTGTCCCGCAGCTCGGGTCAGCCCTGCGGAGCTGGAATGGAACACCGCCAGAATCGGAATGCCGCCGTAAAGGATGGCCTCCCCATCGGTAGACGTCACTGCATCACGGACCTTTTTCTCATAAGCGTCCGCCTGTGCCCCCCAGTTGGCCCGGGCCTGCTCCATGGCGATATACGCCTGGCAGCAGGTGGAGTCCGTGCAGATGTCCGCCGTGTCCCCGTGGTTGCTGCCGGCTGTCAGCTTGTAAAGGGTATAGGTACGGGCTGCCACCGCCTGAGCCTTCAGCGCCTCCTCTGCAAAGGACGCCGGCATCTCCGCCGCCGTGACGCCCACCAGATAGTCCGCCAGCGTCATTTCCCGCACGGTCTCTCCGTCCAGCACCCGCAGGGTCCGGTCCGCGTCATAAACTGCCTTTACCGCAGGCTGGACCGGAGCCGTCTGCTCCGTCCGGGGTAATTCCGTATACTCCGGCACCTCCGCCGGTTCCCGGGCTACGGCCAAGGGCAGCAGAAACAGCCCCAGCAGCGCCGCCACCGAGGTCAAAGCCGTATTTTTCCAAAGCTGCATAGCGATTCCTCCTTTGCTTGTCCAATCTATGCGGCCATCAACAGAAACATGTGCCCCGGTGCAACGTTCGGCACACAAAAACCGGCAGACGCTCCGCACGTCTGCCGGTTTTTCAAGGAAACCAATTATTTTTACTGTATGATTGCTGATACGGTATCCGCAGTCCCGTGCCGCCGCTCACTCCGCCATCAGGCTGTCATTTTCCATGATAAAGGGCCGGGTGGTATCCTGTCCCCAGGAGGTATCGTACTTTGCCATCAGATAATCGCGCAGTTCCGCCCGATTTTGTAACTTTACCAGCCGGTACGGTTCCTGGAAGGCAACCTTCTCGATCAGACAGAAGCTCCCGTCCTCCACAGGCAGCAGCACCCCAACATGCCCCACAAACAGCGTATTCTCCGTGTCCGAGAACCTGTCATGCAGGACAACGGAGATCAGCCGGGCGGGGCTGTCTGAAAACGCGACGCCCCGGGCGGCCCAGCCCGCCTGAAGCGTCTGGGCCTGCTCATTCACATCCGTACTGTCTGCGGCGGGCACCGGCGCAAACAGCGCGCAGAATTTGGCAGTGCTGTCTCCGCAGAGAACGGCGGGATCTTCGGTTAGCGTTTCCAAATCCAGAAAAAGCGTATCCTCTCCCTGAGTCTTCGGCTGATCCGCTCCGGCGGTGACGAACCCACCGAACAGGCTGAATGCCGTAATGCGGCAGTTATAGCCGGGGAAGTCACCGTTTTTCTCCGCCCACAGATCCTGCATCTCATAGGGATCGTACTTGGTGTCGGTGGGGACAGCGCGCTCAAAGCCGTTCGTCAGCCATTCACTCTTGACGCTGGCGTTGAACTGGTCCACCTGGTCAAAAAGGCCACGGATCCGGGTCTCGTCTATGCCCGCGTTCTCAAGCAGCCGGGAGAGCAGAGCACGGGAATCCTCGTCCGTCAGATTGGCGTATTCGACAGGTTCCTGCGTCGGCTGTGGGATGTCCGGCTCTGTTTTGCCGCCGCAGCCGGTAAGGGTGGCAAGGATGAAGCTGACAGCCGCAAGGATCGCTAACAGATGTTTGTTCCGATTCATAAATTACGTTACCTTTCCTGTGTTCGTCCATTCTGCGATGCAGAACAGAGCGCATCATATGTCTTTATACTATACACATATTGGCGAAAAATATCTATACAGAATTCCATGGGCCACCTTGACCGCTGCGGGTTCCTCCCGTTTTCCATAAGGTCTGCCGCATATGGACAGCGCATACCGCAAACGAAATGTGCATGAAGTTTTCGTGCACCATTTCCGGTTGCCCCGCAGGGGCGAGGAAGTGGCACATTTCTTATTTTGCTACACTTTTGCATAGCAAAAAAGGAACACCACCCTGACGGATGGTGTTTCTATTTGGTGCCGGTGGTGGGACTCGAACCCACACGGTATCGCTACCAACGGATTTTGAGTCCGTCACGTCTACCAATTCCATCACACCGGCATTAACGTTGTTCATTATATCGGATGAATGGCCAAAATTCAAGAGGAATTTATGTTTTCGCCGTAAAATCCCTGATTCTGCTGGAAGAATGGCGGTTCCCTCTTGTAAAGAACGAAAAATAGGAGTATTATGCTTATAATTGTACCAACAACACAAAGGACGGATCAAACTATGAGTTACACAAAAATCGCGAAAATTTTTGCAGACAGCGAAGCGCTCTCCGGCCAGACCGTTTCCGTGGGCGGCTGGGTCCGCACCATCCGGGATCTGAAGGGCTTCGGCTTCATCGAGCTGAATGACGGCTCCTGCTTCCGCAATCTTCAGGTGGTGATGGAGGCAGAGGCCCTCTCTAACTATAAGGACATCGCCGCCCAGAACGTAGGCGCGGCCCTGATCGTCACCGGCGTTGTGACCCTGACACCGGATGCCAAGCAGCCTCTGGAGTTGAAGGCCACCGAGATCGCCGTGGAGGGCATCTCCACTCCGGACTATCCCCTGCAGAAAAAGCGCCACAGCGTAGAGTTCCTGCGGACTATCCAGCACCTGCGTCCCCGGACAAACCTGTTCTCCGCCACCTTCCGGGTGCGGAGCGCGGCGGCCTACGCCATCCACAAGTTCTTCCAGGATCGCGGCTTTGTCTACGCACAGACCCCCATCATCACCGCCAGCGACTGCGAGGGCGCCGGCGAGATGTTCCAGGTGACCACGCTGGATCTCAACAACGTGCCCAAGACCGAGGACGGGCAGGTGGACTACAGCCAGGACTTCTTCGGCAAGAAGACCAGCCTGACGGTGTCCGGTCAGCTGAACGCCGAGAACTTCGCCATGGCCTTCGGCAATGTCTACACCTTTGGCCCTACCTTCCGTGCGGAGAATTCCAACACCCAGCGCCACGCCGCTGAGTTCTGGATGGTGGAGCCGGAGATGGCCTTCACCGATCTGAACGGCTATATGGATACCGCCGAGGACATGATCAAGTATATCATCCGCTATGTGATGGAGCAGTGCCCTCAGGAGATGGACTTCTTCAACCAGTTCGTGGATAAGGGCCTGCGGGAGCGTCTGGAGCATGTGGCCTCCTCCGACTTCGGCCGGGTGAGCTACACGGAAGCGGTGGACCTGCTGAAAAAGAGCGGCGAGAAGTTCGACTATCCCGTGGAGTGGGGTATCGACCTGCAGACCGAGCATGAGCGCTACCTGACGGAGCACATCTTCAAGCGGCCCGTATTCGTCACCGACTATCCCAAGGACATTAAGGCTTTCTATATGCGCCTGAACGATGACGGCAAGACCGTGGCCGCGGCGGACTGCCTGGTGCCTGGCATTGGCGAGATCATCGGCGGTAGCCAGCGCGAGGAGCGTCTGGATGTGCTGGAAGCCCGCATCAAGGAGCTGGGCATGAATCCGGAGGATTACAAGTATTACTGCGACCTGCGGCGCTACGGCTCCTGCCGTCACGCAGGCTATGGCCTGGGCTTCGAGCGGATGGTGATGTATCTCACCGGTGTGAACAACATCCGTGACGTGGAGCTGCATCCCCGCACTGTGGGCAGCGCAGATTTCTGATCAACCGCATACCGAAAAGCGGTCCTTCCGAAAAGAGGGGCCGTTTTTTCTCCCGTATGCACAAATTTCTTTGGAAAACCTTAAATATTTCAGATATTCCGTCACGCGCGGACAGTTGACATTCCGCGGCGCATATGATAGGATACGGCTATCTTCAACAACGGAATACCGGCAATGGAAGCCCATAGGAAAACGACGTAAGTCTACCGAAGGAGTAAAACTCTCAGGTGTCCGCCGTGCGGACAGGACTATGGGTGGATGCGGCTCTGGAGAATCCCGGCTCACCGGGTACCGAAGGTGAAAGGCGGCATGACCGCTGAATCTCTCAGGTAAAAGGACAGAGTGATCTGACGCAGCGGCAGGCGAGACGGAGAGATCCGTCAGGCAGGCCGCAGGCTTCACCGTTTGCGGCGGGGCTGCGTCGATCTCCTGTACTGCGTTCTTCGGAGCGGCTGCATTGCCAGCCGCTCCGTTTTTTTATCACCGCGGCAAAGATCCCGCCGTCGGTGAAACCGTGTGCAGGAGGAAAAAACTATGGAATCGATCGTCGCAAAACTGGACGCTGCGCTTTATCCCGCTGTATGCCGCGTCAACACGTACCTGTCCAACTACATTCTGGTCTTTCTGCTGGTGGCTGTCGGCCTGTGGTACAGCATCAAGACCCGCTTTGTTCAGGTCCGCTGCTTCGGTGAGGGTATGCGCAGAGTGTTCGGCAATCTGACCCTCAACGGCAAAAAGCATGACAGCGGCATGAGCTCCTTCCAAGCCTTGGCCACTGCCATTGCCGCTCAGGTAGGCACCGGCAACATCGTGGGCGCATCCGGCGCTATTCTGACCGGCGGCCCCGGCGCCATCTTCTGGATGTGGGTCATCGCTTTCTTCGGCATGGCCACCATCTATGCTGAAGCTACGCTGGCCATCAAGACCCGGATCAAGGTAGCAGACGGCACCATCCACGGCGGCCCCGTCTATTACATCACCACCGCTTTCAAGGGCGGCTTCGGCAAGTTCCTGGCCACCTTCTTCGCCGTGGCCATCATTCTGGCTCTGGGCTTCATGGGCTGCATGGTGCAGTCCAACTCCATCGGTGAGTGCTTCCAGACCGCTTTCGGCATCCCCTCCTGGATCGTGGGCGTGGTGCTGGTGGTGATCTGTGCTGTGATTTTCCTGGGCGGCGTTCAGCGGCTGGCCGCTGTTACGGAAAAAATCGTCCCCATTATGGCGGCAATCTTCCTGCTGGGCGGTCTGGTCATCCTGATCTTCCGCATCCGGTACGTCCCCGCCACCTTCGGCATGATCTTCAAGTACGCCTTTGAGCCTCAGGCCATCGTGGGCGGTTCTTTCGGCTACGCCATCAAGCAGGCCGTCTCTCAGGGCGCCAAGCGTGGTCTGTTCTCCAACGAGGCCGGTATGGGCTCTACCCCCCATGCCCACGCTCAAGCCAACGTGAAGGATCCTCACGAGCAGGGCGTTGTGGCGATGATCGGTGTGTTCATCGACACCTTCGTGGTGCTGACCCTCAACGCCCTGGTCATCATCTGCACCCTCTACACCGCCGATGGCCCTCTGGCAAACGGCTATGTGGGGGATGTGACCTCCGTGCTCAGCAAGACCAATCTGGCCCAGACCGCTTTCGGCTCGGTGATGGGAGCCAGCCTCGGTGCCAAATTCGTGGCTATCTGCCTGTTCTTCTTCGCTTTCTCCACGGTTTTGAGCTGGAACCTGTTCGGTAAGATCAACGCCATCTGGCTTTTCGGCAAGAAGAATCCCAAGGCCTGCACCGTGGTCTACACCCTGATCGCCCTGGTGTTCATCCTGCTGGGCACTATGATGAGCAACGACCTGGTGTGGGAGCTGACCGATATGTTCAACAACCTGATGGTCATTCCCAACGTCATCGCCCTCTTTGCCCTGACCAAGATGGTGGTGGACCATCCTAAGGTGAAGTCCCGGTGATAGAAGCGATACAGCAGAACGCCGCCCAACGGGCGGCGTTCTTTTATGCCTCCGGCGGCATTACAGGGGTGGGGCTGCCGTTCCAGGGAAGGGTAAACGCGGGGATGCCCTCCATGGCCGGGGCAATGGCGAACATGGGGTAGAAAAAGGTAAGGCCGCTGCCGGTGAGATAGAAGTTCCGGGGATCGAAATGCCTGCGGAGCTTCCGCCGCCAGCCAGGAAGATACCGGGCGCAGCCCGCCGCCTCCTGGCTGCGGATCTCCGCCTCGGCCAGGGACAGCAGCTTTTTTCTCCAGCCGCTGCGGGGCGGGAAAAAGGCGGAGATGACCGCAGGGCTGCCGGTCCGCAGGTCCCAGGTGTCCCCCCAGCGGCGCAGCAGCGTCCGGCCGTCGGGACCCGGCTCCCGGGACTGGGTATACAGGCTCCAGAAGCCGTTTTCGTTGTAGG
>ENA-ORCP01004107-ORCP01004107.1-human-gut-metagenome-genome-assembly--contig:-NODE-4107-length-10244-cov-3.861513_pt1 | contig 10244 bp, 8 predicted proteins | sample MGYA00242990_ERZ507991 | MGnify/ENA primary metagenome ERZ507991 (study PRJEB26167, sample SAMN06115496) | human gut metagenome | host: Homo sapiens | place: China:Henan | collected 2015-05-07 | study...
ACAAATTGAAAGGAAAGGTGGAATATCGGATAGATGATGAAGTTCTGATTACAGAAGCAGAAACAGATGAGTTAATGAGCTAATAATCTTAAATGCAGCCTCCGGATTCTTACAGCTCTTACTTACTACTACATATTTACTTGTAGGATCCGGCATATGGGTATAATATTTTCCGTCCTCAGACAGTGGTGTAAAATATGCTCTCCAGTCTGCTTCGCCTGCCAGTGTGGCTTCTGACACCGTATAACCACTCCACCATGGTCCAAAGAAAATTCCCACCTTTCCAGCCAGAAGAGGCTCCTTACTGTCATTTCTGACAAGCATTTCCGGATCAATCAGTTTATCTGTATACAATTTCTGGATTTTTTCCAGGGCTGTTCTGGTCTCCGGCTGAATTGAACCATACTTTACAGTTCCATCCTCATCCTGCAGCCAGTACTGTGGATAAGACTGGAAGCTGCTGAACAATGGATCCAGTCCATACTGGTTATTTCCAATTGCATTCATGTGATCTGAATTACCTGGTCCAAGAATTCCAATGGTATCAGCTTCTCCGTTACCATCCGGATCCTGGGTCACGAATGCTTCTGCCACTGCTGCCATTTCATCCCAGGTTCTTGGAACCTCCAGCCCAAGATTATCCAGCCAATCCTGACGAATCCACATTTCGTTTATTTCTCCTACCATCATACTCGGAGCCGGGATTGCCATCATCTCTCCCTTATCATTAGTAATACATTTTTGCAGTTCATCCCCACCGGATTCTACATATCCTTTCAACGTATCTGAAGCATAGTCTTCAAAATACTGATCAAGCGGCTGGATCATATCATATTTCAGAAGTGCCCTATACTGTGCAGCATTGACATTCATCAAATCAGGAATCGCACCACTTCCGATACACAGGTTCATTTTCTCATCAAAGTCAGATGAGGATGCAACCCAGTCGTATACGACCTCGATATTAAAGTCTTCCTTCAAAAGTCTTGTATAGGAATTATCCTCATAGCTCATTCCGTCAGGAATCTTCGCATTTGGATTCATTGAACCGCCCAGATGGACAGTTACTGTCTCTGCATATTTTGAAAATGGGAGATCTTCTTTGGCTGTTCCTTCTGCCTCTTTTACTGCTGTTGTCTGTGGGTTTTCTTCTGATGTTTTGCCGCAGCCTGCCAGCGCAGTTGCAGCCAGTGCCGTTGCACTTACAAGTGCGATAATCTGTTTCTGTTTCATACTTTTCCTCCTTTTTTATCCTTTTACTGATCCAAGTGTAATACCATCTACAAAATATCTTTGCAGGAATGGATATACAATCAGTACCGGTATCATAGCTATAAATATCTTTGCTGAATCCAATGAGAGATTATTTAATTTCATCGCCTGTGCAATCTGTTCTACGTTCATTGTAGAATAATCCAGTGTTACAACCATCTGCTGGATATAGGTCTGCAGTGGATAACTGCTTTGTCTTGTACTCAGGACCATTCCCTGAAAGAATTCATTCCAGTACATGACCATGGTAAAAAGTGCAATGGTTGCCACCATCGGTTTTGCCAGCGGTATGTATATGGATATCAGATTCCTCCACGGTCCGCCGCCATCAATAAAACATGCTTCTTCCAGCTCTGATGGAAGATTTTTAAAAAAGTTCACTGCAAGGATTACATTAAACACCTGTAGTCCTGTTCCCAGCACCAGTCCCCAGATACTGTCCATCAGATGGTAGTTTCTCATAGTGATATACCATGGAACAGTACCACCGTTGAATAACATACAAAATACAAGAATCCACATGAAGATTCCTTTATGGGGGAACTGCTTTTTCGTTCTTGACAACGGGAACGCTGCCATAAGAACACATACCATGCTGACAGCAGTACCCAGTACTACTCTTTTTATAGATATCAGGAACGAACCAAAAAATTCACCTTCTCCCAAAATCTTCTGGTAGGAGAGCAGATTGAAGCCAACCGGCCAGAAAGCAACTTTTCCTGCATTAACGGCTTCCCTGCTGCTCAAGGATACACAGAGGACATACCATACAGGCATAATACAGATCAACATAACTATAACAAGGAACACCACATTCAAAACATCGAAAATCTTGGATCCGAGGCTTTTATTCTCAATCATAGATATCACCTCCTAAAACAGTTTATAACCGGTAAATTTATCTGCAAGCCGGTAACCCAGGGCAATCAATATGACACTAATCACAGACTTGAATAATCCGACTGCTGTTGCCAGAGAATACTGCAGATTCTGTAAACCAGCCCTGTATACCCATGTATCAATAACATCTCCTGTTGAATATACCAATGGGTTATACAGATTATATATCTGGTCAAATCCTGCATTTAATATATTGCCAAGAGACAGGATAGCCAGAAGTGCTACTGTCGTCCTTATACCCGGCAGCGTCACATGCCATATCCTCTTAAACCTGCCGGCACCATCTGCTGCTGCCGCTTCATACAATGATTTATCAACACCCAGAATAGCAGCAAGATAAACTACTGTATTATAACCGAACCCTTTCCAGATGTCCGTACCAATCACCAGCGGCTGGAACAGCTTTGCTTCCCCGAAGAAATTAATCGGGTCACCACCAAACAGCTGTATCAGCTGATTTATCGGTCCTGTATAACCGAAAATGTTCAGCACGATCTTTGCAAGAATAACCCAGGACAGAAAATACGGTAAGTATACGATTGTCTGAATCGGACGCTTCAGTCTTTTCAATGCCAGTTCATTTAATAATAATGCAAAGATCAGTGGGAAAATAATATTTCCAATGATCTTACCCACAGCAATAGTGACTGTATTACGCAAAACCTGTGCAATGTCACTCATCTGAAACATATACTCAAAATTAGCCAGACCAACAAATTTGGAATGCAGGATGCCCTGTCCCGGATTATAATCCTGAAAAGCCATCACGATTCCAAACATAGGCACGATACTGAAAAAGAACAGCCACAGGAAAGCCGGTACCAGCATTATGTAATAATGTTTCACAAACCTTTTAATGTACATGAGTAAACCTCCTTTCTTTTATAGACAGTTTATCTTGTAATCATATTTTTCACTAGACGATATTGTTTCTGATTTTACAGTCTTTTTTTTAAATTTAAAAAAATGTCCGAATCAAATCGAACATTTTTTAACCCTGTTTGCATATTCTGTTGGTGTGCATCCATATTCTTTTGTAAACACTTTTGTAAAATAATAATAATTGTCATATCCCAGATCTGATGCAATCTGTGTGATATTTTCAGTTCCTTTTTCCATTTTACATGCTGCCGCATTCATTTTTCTGCTGATCACATAGTTATGAAATGTATCACCGGTCATTTCTTTAAATCTCGTGCTGAAATAGCTTCTGCTCATTCCAATCTCCGCCGCAGCATCTTCCGACTTCAGGTTTTCTTCTACATGTTCTTCTATGTATAGGATGATCCTTGCAAAGCTATAGATATCATTTGCTTTTTCTGTCTGCAGGCACGTCCGGTACAGCTCATCCTTCCATTTTTTTACCCATGCCAGCATATCATTTACGGAGGATAGCGCCGGAAATTCATACTCTTCCCCTGTGATCTCCTGAATGCGGTGGAGGCTCTTTACAAAAATCCTTTCGGCAGTGCGAAGCTCCACTTCCCCTGTCATTTCACACAACCTGCCAAACTCGTTATCGTCATATATCCATCTGGTGTTCATCCATGCATTTTCCAGCTTTTTGCGTAATCCGTGATCCTCCTGCCTTTTTTCCTTTTTTAACAGATTATCCTTATATTTTCTATCCACCCGCTCCAGTATCTGGTCACAGTCATCCCCATCAAAGCTTATCTTAGATATGTAATCCAGTGCTCCTAGTCTCATGGCTTTCTGTGCATAACGGAAATCTTCATGTACTGAAAAAATCACAAATTTCACATCCGGATATTCTGTTCTGCATCTTTCCATCAACTCAATCCCATCTATCTCCGGCATATCTATGTCCGTGAACACAACATCTACCATGTTATCCTTCAGAAATTCCAGTGCTTTACTCCCATTCTGGACATCGCCCACAACTTCAAATCCATATTTTTCCCAGTTCATTATGGATATCAGACCTTTCCTAGCCAGTTTATCATCATCAACAACTAATACTCTCATTCCCTCATACCCTCTTATTCTATACCAGTATCTGTCACTTTAGCTTTATCCCGTAACTCTTCCTGAACCGGGATCAGAATTGTAATCTTGGTTCCATGTCCTTTTTTGCAATTTACAAACAGATTCGTCTGTCCTTCATAGAATGAATCCAGCATTGCCTTTACATACCGCAGACCAATCCCTCTGTTCCCATTCTGCATTTTCTGCAAATCATAATCAAAAGGTGCATTGATCTGATCAATCTCCTCTCTGGTCAGTCCATTACCACTGTCTGCTATAGTGATTGCCGCTAATCCACGTTTATTATCTTCAAAGATCCGTATTGTTATTTTCTCATCCTTCCCAAGTCCATACTGTATCGCATTTTCCACCAGCGGCTGAAGCAGCATCCGTACCGTTGGCTGTTCCAGATAACTGCCTTCCTCCACATTCATTTCTATCACAAAATCATATCGCATCTGCTGGAGTGCGATATATTCTTTCACAATATCAATCTCTGTCCGGAGTGTTGTCTGCATCCCCTCTTTTCCCAGATTGTACGACAGCAGCTTCTTTAATCTCTGCACAAATTCCGTAATGTTATCCTGATGGCTCATCCTTGCCATCCACTGGATAGAGTTTAAAGTATTGAGCAGAAAATGTGGATTAATCTGGAACAGGAGCTTCTCATATTCTATCCGCTGGATATTTTTTTCTTTTTCCACAACGTTATCAATAAGATTCCTGATCTGGTCCTTCATCTTCTCCACTTCATGCATCAGGTCATCGAATTCCTTGATACCATACTCCTGCTTTACCATCTGTAGGGAGCCTCCTCCAATCTGAAGCAGCTGTTCCTGAAACTGATTGAGCGGCTTACATATTAACCGGTAGAGGTAAATAACAGAGCCGGAGAAAACACAGAACGATACAAGAATGATAACCAGCAGCTTCAGCCTCCACATATTCATTTCTTTCTGATATGTATTCTCCTGCAGCGCAATGGCATTCGCATATCCTATCTCACTGCGGTATACCATGACCTTATATCCTTCCTGGCTTGTCACCGCATACTCTTCTTTTTCCGGCAATTTGGACAGGAGCTGCTGCCCCCGGATAATCGCAGGGTTATTACTGTACTGCACAATACCATTCTCATCCAGTTCCATATAAGTATATTTCCAGTTTTCTTTGTTTAGCCTTTCCGCAACACTCATATCCGGCTCTATCTCTGCATAAATATCCAATTTCTGCCTGTTGCTGAAGGAAACCCTCCGCTTTACCGATATCACCGGTCTTTCCCTGATTCCTAGGCAGGATAAATGCATAGCCTGGATTGTATTTCCAATATTTTCAGTTACATTAGGGATAGTCTGATATACTTGATCCAGATTCCTGACATTGATATTTCTGATCAGTTCACTTTGCTCTTCCAGGTCATAATAAGTAACACCGAGCAGCTTTGTATTCACATATCCTAGCTTTACCAGTTCTTCTCTGAGTGATTTCTGTCCCGTATACTTGTCAAAATTATCCTCAGCACTTAAATAAGACTCTACCACGTTTCCTATAAGTCCGCTAGGACTCATCTGGTTGACAATACTGATCATGTCATAATAAGCACTATCCGTCTCCCGCGTTATCTGTTCCAGATATATCTGCATACTTTCCTGAATACTGTCATTCCGTATCATTCGGATTGTCATATATGACACAATCACCACTGCAAGGATACTTGACATCGCACTGATCAGCATAACAACCATCATCTTTTTCCTAAGTGTCTGTTTCCCTCTCTTTTCTCTTCCCATACCGGCTTCCCCACTCATATCTTGCACTATTTGTTATTTTAAAGCATACATACTTTTTATCGAATGTCAACTGTTTATGAAGTGTCTTTTTTACTAAAAAGTCAGGGAGATTTCTGTAAAATATAAAACGGTCAACCTGATTGCAGTCAACCACATATATGCACAGGTCTTTGGAATCATTAACAGACCGACCTTTGGTTTTGTTTTGCTGAATAAAGTTACCGGAATATAAAAAAGCAGGTAGCCAGCCATTGCAACTGACTACCCACTCGCTACCGCTATTCTTCTACCTACAATAGCAAAGTGCCTTGTGATTTTCAGCAATCCTGTTGAAGCTGAAAAACTCTACAAAGTGCGTAAATTCAAGGATTTCTACATATCCTTTCTGTGTAGTCCTACCACAGTCTCCACATGTGTCGTGTGCGCAAACTGATCCACCGCCCGGACACGTTTCACCTCATACCCGCCTTCCGCCAGCACCTTAAGATCTCTCGCCAGTGTCGCAGAATCACAGCTCACATAAACAATGCGTTCCGGCTTCATCAGAAGCATCGTTTCTAAACACTTTTCATCGCAGCCTTTTCTCGGCGGATCGACCACGATCACATCCGGGTGCAGCATATCTGTCTTTTCATTTTTATGCTCCGCATAAAATTCCGGCAGCACTTCCTCTGCTTTTCCAATGAAAAACCCGGTATTGGAAAATCCATTCCGCTTTGCATTGTCCTTTGCATCGGCAATCGCCTGTGGTACGATCTCCACTCCATACACATGCCCGGCTTTTCCGGCAAGGAATAAAGAAATGGTTCCGATTCCGCAGTACAGATCCCAGACGGACTCCTTTCCGGTAAGTCCTGCATACTCTAACGCAAGGCTGTAAAGCTTCTCGGTCTGTTCCGGGTTCACCTGATAAAAAGACTGTGGTGAGATATGATAGGAGATTGCTTTTCCTGTCCGCTCAAAATTCGTGCAGTCCCTTAAGTGAATGTAATCCGTAATGTAAGGCTGTCCCCAGATGGTCTCGGTCTGCTCACCGAGGATCACATTCGTATTCTTCTGGTTGATATTCATGGAAATACTTGTCACGCCGGGAATTGCCTGCAACTTCTCCACAAGCACATTCTGTGCCGGAAGTTTCCTGCCGTTAACGACAAGGCATACCATGATCTCGTTTGTCGTAAAACCATAGCGGATCAGCGCGTGGCGTACAAGCCCTCTTCCGGTTGTCTCATCGTAGGGTTCTATGTGGCATTCACGCATATAGGAAAGGATTGCATCTAAAATCTCACGGTTCTCTGCCACGCCAAGCATGCAGTCTTTGACCGGAATAATGCTGTGCGTGCGCGAGGCGTAAAACCCTGCAATGATATTTCCATCTTTATCTTTTCCGATTGGAAACTGTGCCTTATTGCGGTAACGGTAAGGATTCTCCATGCCAACGATTGGCTCCGTCACAGAATCCACAAAGTCTGCATCAAATCCCCCGAGGCGTACCAGATTATTTTTTACCTTGTTCTCCTTAAACTCCAGCTGTTTTGCATAGTCCATCGCCTGAATCTGGCAGCCGCCGCAGCGTCTGTGCAGTTCACATTTTGGCTCCGTGCGGAACTCAGACGACTTTAGGATCTGCTCCACTCTCGCATAGCCATAATTCTTTTTCAGCTTGGTAATACGCGCCTCGATCTCATCCCCGATCACGGCATCCTTGACGAAAAAAGTCATGCCATCTATCTTTCCAATGCCCTCTCCGTCAATTCCCATATCCTCAATCTTCAATGTAATAATATCGTTTTTATTCATTCTTCTTTCCTATTTCAGACTGGATCTCCGGATATTGCTGTCGAGCAGACGGTTGAATCCCTGCCACTCCACACTGTTCTCCGGTACATTTGTAAAAATTTCACGAATCGTCTCCATCTTCGCATCCACATTATCAGCAAAACTGAGTGCCAGTGCTTCTGCAAGTGCCGGCTTCTTCGGCGAACCATATTCCAGCTCTCCGTGATGTGCGAGAATACAATGCTTTAATTCGTTTGCCATGCGAACCGGGAAACCTTCGATTGTGCGGATACGCTCTCCGACCATCTCTGCCCCGATCATAATATGACCTAACAGCTGTCCTTCGTCTGTGTAATCATTTTCCGGGAAAACAGATAATTCTTCCAATTTTCCGATGTCATGGAAAATCGCCGCAGTCACAATCAGATCGCGGTTTAACATAGGATAATAAGCTGCAAAATAATCACAGTGCTTTGTCACACTGAGCGTATGCTCTAACAATCCACCCACAAAACCATGATGAACGGTTTTCGCTGCGGAGTGGAATTTGAAACGTTTCTCAAACTCTTTGTCCTCTAAGAAAAAACTGCTTAACAATTTTTTATAATACGGATTGTTCACCGAACGGATAATGCCACACAGCTCCTCATACATTTCATCAATATTTTTCTCGCTGACCGGAAGATAATCCTTCGGATCATACTCCCCTTCCTGCACTTTTCTGACACGCTTGATAGAGAGCTGCAGATTTCCCTGAAAACTTGTGATATCTCCCATAACAGCAACGTAATCCAGCGAATCAAAATCATCGATTCCGACAGAACCCGGATCCCAGATTTTTGCATCCAGGATTCCTGTTTTATCCTGTAAAATAACGTTTTCATAAGGTTTTCCTGCCTTCGTCAGCGCAGACTGTTTTGTCTTGCACAGGTAAATCTCATTGATCCGCTCGCCTTCGCGGAGACTTTCAATATATTTCATAACAATTATTTCCTCCAAATTATGTATTTGTATTACTGTAAAACACTGACCGTTACAGGGCATTTAATCTCCGTATAACCATCATTTCCCTGTCTCTGAATCGTGACCTCCGCCACATCGCCCGGTGTGAGGGAAAGCAATTTTGTCTGATATCCATCAACCGAGATCACCGCTTCCCCGTCAATCTCTGTAATGACATCACCGCTCTGTAGTCCTGCTGCCATCGCCGGCGAATCCATTTTTACTTCCTTAATATAAACGCCCTTTGGAATATCATTCTCTTTTGCGATTGTATTGGTAACTGTAGTGATTTCCAGACCGATGTATGGAATATCTTTATTATTGGACAACATCTCGATCACCGGTTTCAATTCTGAAATAGAGATTGCTGTCAGCGTATTCTGATCGCCCTCACTGCTGTATCCCTGTGTGACAAGACCGATCACTTCGCCGTTTAAATTGATAAGTGCCCCACTTCCGTTTTTGCTTCCCACAATATCCGTTGTAAAAATATCATAATTCGCATCAATTGTTGAAATGGAATAAGCAGATGAAGTGATATTTCCTGTCAAAATGGAATAATTCGTTCCAAGCGGACTTCCAACTGCAAGCGCAAGCGTTCCCTGCGTAATGGCAAGCGAATTGCCAAGCCCTGCGACCGAAATCAGATTCATGGTATCATTATCAATCTCATCCACCGGAACACTGAGTACAGTAATTCCCGTATTTCCGTCGTATTTTTTGATAGAGGCTTCCACCGATGTGTCATTGACAAAGGTCACATAGACAGAAGACGCTCCTGCAATGACTTTCCTCTCAGTCAGGATCAACAGTTCCTGACCACTGTTTGCAATAATAATACCGGAACCCTGTCCCTTGCTCTCATAGGCATTATTGAACCAGTCCGTATTGCTCTTGACACCGGTCACTGCCACGATAAACTTATTCGCCTGCTTTCCGATCGCATACATCTCATTCTGCAATGTCTGGAAATCTGCCAGTGTAAGCTGTTCATACACAATCTGAGCCTCAGAATCCGGTTCGTTTGTTTCTGTCTCTGTATCCGGTTCTTCCGTTTCTGTCTCCTGCTCCGGTTCATCTTTCGGGATCGTGATGGTCGGATCTTCCTTCGGATGAAGGAGATCATCCATTTTCGGCTGACAAAGCACGAACGTAACGCTTGCCACAATTCCAAATAAAACTGCCAGAAGTACGACAAAGCATACGTGATATACCAATTTCTTTTTATTCACTGGTTTTTCCTTTATTTTTTCACTGATAAATTCATATTTATCCTGTTTGTTTTCCTGCATGATATTCCTTTCCAGGCAGTGACATTCCTGCCGCACCTTCAAATGCAATCAAGCTTGTATCTGTTTTACTTTTTGATCCATACATGAAAAATCATACCAATCTATATTATAAATTGAAACACATACGCTTGCAATACTTTCTTTTTTTGCGCAATTCCTGCCAAACTCTTCTTTTCATCAGCTTCACTTTAGTCTATAATAAAAACTGATCAGCTAAAACGAT
>ENA-ORCP01004110-ORCP01004110.1-human-gut-metagenome-genome-assembly--contig:-NODE-4110-length-10240-cov-3.495228_pt1 | contig 10240 bp, 9 predicted proteins | sample MGYA00242990_ERZ507991 | MGnify/ENA primary metagenome ERZ507991 (study PRJEB26167, sample SAMN06115496) | human gut metagenome | host: Homo sapiens | place: China:Henan | collected 2015-05-07 | study...
TACAAAAAAAGGTTCTAAAAAATATGGTTTTGCTATCTGTTATAGTGTTAACTTTACTTAGACGAATATATATCATTTTTCTAACAAACACTAAATTTTATCTAAAAAAGAGCTTATTTCTTAGTTAAAGGGTAATGTTCGTCTGTTTTTCCGCTATGTTTTAACACTTTTGCATCGATAAAGAAGACTATTTCTTCTGCAATGTTAGTGATGTGGTCGCCGGAACGCTCCAACTTACGGAACACACTTACCAGGTTCAAACAGGTCAGTACAGTCTCAGGATGCTGGGCAATGTAGTCTGCTAAAACAGTAGTAGCTTCTGCATTGATTTCATCCAATAAATTATCTTTGGCAAATACCGAAGTCGCCAAATCCTGACTTTCTTCCTGAAGAGCTTTCTTGGCAAGCTCCAGCATAGCAAGTACCTGTCCTTGCATTTCTTCCAGGCGCAATCGTTTCAGAAGTTCCGGATCAAGAACCGGTTCCTTGCAATTCAGAACGAAGCGGGCAATGCCCTCGGCAAAGTCACCAAGACGCTCCATATTCGTATTGATCTTCAGCATGGCAAGCACAAAGCGCAGGTCGATGGCTACAGGATTATACAAAGCAATGATATCTTCAACATCGCTGTCTATCTTCAATTCCAAGGCATTCACACGACGTTCGCGTACCAGTACCTGTTGCGCCAGTTCACGGTCAAAGGTCAGCACAGCCTCCCCTGCCCTGTCGAGCTGGTTATATACTAAGGTCCACATTTCGTCTATTTCTTTTTTTAGTAAGACGAGTTCCGATTCGATAAACTTTACCATAAATTTCTATTTTAAGATTACTTGTATCATAAATTAAAGGAAGCCCGAGGTTCCTTTTTGTTTCTCCACAGGAAACAAACGCTTACCCGAAGCGTCCCGTAATGTAATTCTGAGTCTCCACCTTATCAGGGTTCGTAAATATTTTCTTGGTATCGTCAAACTCCACCATTTGCCCCAGATAAAAGAACGCTGTTTTATCACTAACGCGAGCAGCCTGCTGCATATTGTGTGTAACGATAACAATCGTATACTGCTCTTTCAGTTCGTGAATAAGCTCTTCTACCTTAGCCGTAGAAATGGGATCGAGTGCAGAAGCCGGTTCGTCCATCAGTAACACGGAGGGAGATACAGCCATGGCCCGAGCTATGCAAAGACGCTGCTGCTGTCCGCCGGAAAGTGCATAGGCAGAAACTTTCAGCTTATCCTTTACCTCATCCCACAAAGCTGCCCCTTTCAGGGATTCTTCTACACGCTGGCGGATGAAGCTACTGTCCGTCACACCATTCACGCGAAGCCCATAGGCTACATTCTCAAAGATGCTTTTCGGGAAAGGGTTAGGACGCTGGAATACCATACCTACCTTCTTGCGAAGTTCATCTACCTGAATATCTTTTCCATAGATATTCTCTCCGTCGATATGAATCTCACCTGTCAGGCGGGTATTCGGAATAAGATCGTTCATGCGATTGAACAACCGGAGGAAAGTAGATTTGCCACATCCCGAAGGTCCGATAAATGCTACTACCGAACGTTCTTCTATCGACATGCTGATACCTTTCAAAGCATGGAAATCTCCATACCAGAAGTTTACATTATTTGCTTCTATTTTACCAATCATTTTGTTTACTGTTTTATTCCTGTTAGTTCATCTTTACTTTTTTCTCGAAATACTTCCGCAAAGCATTCGCCAGAAGGTTTACCAAAAGGATGATTACGATTAAGACCAGAGCAGTGCCATAAGCCAGCGGAAGCTGGGCATCCATATCCGTGCCACTGGTAGAAATAACATACAGGTGATAAGGCAATGCCATACACTGGTCGAGTATACTTGTAGGAAGTTGCGGAAGGAAATAAGCAGCACAAGTAAACAGGATAGGTGCAGTCTCGCCGGAAACACGTCCCAGAGCCAGAATCAGCCCCGTAATCACATTAGGCATCGCCATAGGCAGAATAACGTGCCAGATAGTCTGCAACTTAGTGGCCCCCAACGCACGGCTTCCCTCACGCAGAGTATCGGGAATGGCTTTCAACGCTTCTTCTGTAGTACGGATAACTAAAGGCACACACAGCAATCCCAACGTAAGTGAACCGGCCAGGATACTATCGCCAAATCCCATATAGTTAACAAATAAAGCCATACCGAATAGACCAAAAACGATGGAAGGTATACCGCTCAGGTTGTTTGTCATCATACGGATGAACCGGACTACCCAGCCTTTCGGTGCATATTCATTCATATAGAATCCACTCATCACTCCTACCGGGAAGGCAAACAGGGCACTGCCTATCATCAGATAGAATGTTCCGACAATGGCGGGGAAAATACCTCCTGCCGTCATACCGTCCGTGGGGGCAGTAGTCAGGAACTCCCAGCTGATAACTCCCACACCTTTATATATAATGAAGCCGAGAATAGCAAAGAGTATCCCCACCACTGTCAGGCTCAGCAAACGGAATGTTCCGAATGCAATACGTTGCGAAAGATGTTTCCTATCTATCATACTTATTTTTCTTTTCTCTATAAGACATTATCTTTTCCGGGCTGACACAGCTTCTACCGTGAAGTTTATCAGCAAACTAATAAAGAACAGCACTACGCCCAAAAGAAATAAGGCTTCATAATGTGCGCCCCCGGCAGGCGCTTCTCCCAGTTCCGCTGCAATCGTTGCAGGTATGGTACGCAACGGCTCCAGAATGGTATGCGGTATGACTGCCGCATTACCTGTCACCATCAGCACCGCCATTGTTTCACCGATAGCACGCCCGATTCCCAATACCACGCCGGAAGTGATACCTGATACGGAATAAGGTATCACCACCTTATATATGGTCTGCCATTGTGAAGCTCCCAATGCAAGGCTGGCTTCCCGCATGGCACGGGGACAGTTGCGCATGGCATCTTCCGTCACCGTTATAATCGTAGGCAATGCCATTATGGCCAACACAATGCTTCCCGCCAGTCCACTTTCACCCACAGGCAGGTTGAATACTTTCTGGATGAATGGTACAATCACAATCAGTCCGAAGAAACCATAGACCACCGATGGAATACCACTCAGCAACTCAATTATCGGTTTCAGCAGATTACGTATCCTGGAATTTGCCACTTCGGACATATAGATAGCAACTGAAAGCCCAAAAGGCAATGCTATCAGGATGGCAAATAAACTCACCCACAGCGTACCGGTTATTAAGGGTAGAAAACCGAATTGTGCGGCAGGTGTAGCCGTCGGAAACCATTCCGCCCCCGCAAAGACATCTTTCACCGAAATGGTGTTATCCTGCAATAAGTGGACGGAATCCGGACGAACGATAAACTGTTGCGGTACAAAAGCAATAATGCCTGGCGTACGTTCCACCAGTTCGGTAATCTTTACTCCGGCATGTTCATAAGCCGCTCCCAGTTCTTCCTCGGTATAATACTGAGTGATATCTTCCAAACGGAAAAGCCGGATGGGCATATCCTGCCCCCCGACTTCATTCCAGTTTGTTATCTCCTCATCGAAAACATCCTTTATCTGAGCCGGGGTCAGCTCACTTACCTTATTATCTTTATTCAATGCCAATACATATCCTTCTTCAATTACCCGGCTGTTGAACAGCCCCAACGCCTCGGAAAAGAGAAACAGGATAATGAGCACAATGGTGATGCTTGTTACAAAACCGCTACAAGCTAACACTCCTTCTATTATTTTCTCAAAAAGCTTCTTCATAAATGCCTATTGAATTTCGTATGCAAAGAAACCACGTCGATGTTAAGAGAGTGTGACTAAGGTTTGAAAGAAATGTTTCAAACATATTACAAAAGCGTTACAACCTCCAGAAACACAAGTTTTGTAATTAGATTGTAATGCGCAATTGTTTTATTTGCAAGCAATAAACAAATAGAATAATATTTGGGTTCTATTATCACCCACTTTTGAGTATAATAAAATTCATTATAAATAGAATAAAAAACAATTTTTGAATAAAATGAAAACAATAAGTATCATCCTATTCCTGACATTAGCTGTAAGCAACCTACAGGCGCAACGCATCAAAGGCAGTGACACCGTACTACCTGTAGCACAACAGACTGCCGAAAGATTTATGGCACTCAATCCCGACGCCCGTGTTACCGTAACCGGTGGTGGCACCGGAGTAGGTATTTCCGCTCTATTGGACGGAACTACAGATATTGCCATGGCATCCCGCCCCATCAAATTCAGTGAGAAGATGAAAGTAAAGGCAGCCGGAAAAGAAGTGGAAGAAGTTATCGTAGCTTACGATGCCCTTGCCGTTGTGGTTCACCCCTCCAATCCCGTAAAGCAACTGACGCGCCAACAACTGGAAGATATCTTCCGGGGTAAGATTACGAATTGGAAGCAAGTGGGTGGAGATGACCGTAAAATCGTGGTGTACTCTCGCGAAACATCTTCGGGTACTTATGAATTCTTCAAAGAAAGCGTTCTCAAAAATAAGAATTACATGAGTAGCAGCCTCTCTATGCCTGCCACCGGTGCCATTATACAATCTGTCAGCCAGACGAAGGGAGCAATAGGATACGTAGGATTGGCTTATCTTTCCCCTCGCGTCAAATCGCTGTCCATTTCTTACGACGGGACACACTTTGCCCCACCCACTATGGAGAGTGCTACAGATAAGAGTTACCCCATTGTGCGGCCTCTATACTATTATTATAACACAGAAAACTCTGAACAAGCAAGTCCTCTCATTGATTTCATCCTTTCACCTGCAGGTCAGGAAATCATTAAAAAGAGTGGATATATTCCCGTGAAATAAGGATATACGAAAAAAATGTCTTACTTTTGTAGCTCGATTTTTAGAATATATACATACCAATTATGGCAGATATTAAGAGCGAAGAAGCAGGCGAAAAAAAGAGCCTCAACTTCATTGAACAAATTGTTGAGAAAGACTTGAAAGAGGGTAAAAATGGTGGTAAAGTGCAAACACGTTTCCCGCCGGAGCCCAACGGATACCTCCACATCGGACATGCCAAGGCAATTTGCCTTGATTTTGGTATTGCAGCCGACCACAATGGCATTTGCAATCTGCGTTTCGATGATACGAATCCGACCAAAGAAGATGTGGAATATGTAGAAGCCATCAAGGAAGATATCCAATGGCTGGGTTACCAGTGGGGTAATGAATACTACGCATCCGATTACTTCCAGCAATTGTGGGACTTTGCCATCCGCCTTATTGAAGAAGGTAAAGCATATATCGACGAGCAGACTTCAGAACAAATAGCACAGCAAAAAGGCACTCCTACCCAACCGGGTGTGGAAAGCCCTTACCGTAACCGTCCGATAGAGGAAAGCCTCTCCCTGTTCAAGAAAATGAATACAGGTGAAATAGCAGAAGGCGCTATGGTGCTTCGTGCCAAGATTGATATGGCAAACCCGAATATGCACTTCCGCGATCCTATCATCTATCGCGTAGTGAACCATCCGCATCACCGTACTGGTACAACGTGGAAGGCCTATCCGATGTATGACTTCGCTCACGGACAAAGTGACTACTTTGAAGGTGTAACGCACTCTCTCTGTACATTGGAATTTGTTCCCCACCGTCCGCTCTATGATCTCTTTGTAGACTGGGTAAAGGAGGGTAAAGATCTGGATGATAACCGCCCCCATCAGTACGAATTCAACAAGCTGAATCTCAGCTATACCTTGATGAGCAAGCGCAACCTGCTGATTCTGGTAAAAGAAAAATTGGTGAACGGATGGGATGATCCCCGTATGCCGACTATCTGTGGTTTCCGCCGTCGCGGATACTCACCTGAAGCCATCCACAAGTTTATTGACAAAATAGGATATACCACATACGATGCACTTAATGAATTCGCTTTGCTGGAAAGCGCTTTACGCGAAGACCTTAATACCCGTGCAACTCGTATCTCAGCAGTAATGAACCCGGTGAAACTGATTATCACCAACTATCCTGAAGGAAAAGTGGAAGAACTGGAAGCAATCAATAATCCGGAAAAGCCGGAAGAAGGCAGCCACTTCATTGAGTTCAGCCGCGAACTGTGGATGGAGCGCGAAGACTTCATGGAAGATGCTCCGAAGAAATACTTCCGTATGACTCCGGGCCAGGAAGTACGCTTAAAGAGTGCTTATATCGTGAAATGTACCGGTTGCAAGAAAAATGAAGCCGGAGAAGTAGTTGAAGTATATTGCGAATATGATCCGAACACCAAGAGCGGTATGCCCGAAGCAAACCGTAAGGTGAAAGGTACCCTGCACTGGGTAAGTTGTGATCATTGCCTTGAAGCAGAAGTACGCCTCTACGACCGCCTTTGGAAAGTGGAAAACCCACGTGACGAACTGGCTGCTATCCGCGAAGCTAAAAACTGTGATGCACTGGAAGCAATGAAAGACATCATCAATCCGGACTCACTGAATATATTGCCTCATTGCTACATTGAAAAATACGCTGCCGGCATGAAACCGCTTACTTATTTGCAGTTCCAGCGCATCGGATATTTCAACGTAGATCCAGACTCCACACCAGAGAAAATGGTATTCAACCGCACTGTAGGCTTGAAAGATACTTGGGGCAAAATAAACAAATAAAAATAGGATTATAGGAGTAAACAATTAATGAGCAATAAAAACCTGCTGTCCGGCAGGGATAAAGAGTTACAGGAACTTGCCGAACAATATGAAGCGGCAATGGCCGAAAACAAACCGTTCTATCAGGATGCAGATGAGTTAGCTGATCTTGCCGACTGGTATGGTACAAAGAAAAGATATGATAAGGCTTTTGAGATTGCAGAATATGGATTAAAGCTGCATCCCGATAGCACTGAACTTATGATTGAATACGCTTACCTGCATCTGGATAACGGAAAGAAAGCGAAAGCACGTGAAATCATTGAAAATCTTCCCGATACTTATTCGCCGGAAGCAAAAGTGGTGCGTGCCCATTTGCTATTGAGTGAAGGTAAACTGGATGATGCCGAACAGTTACTCGACACGATTGAAGATAAAGATGATCTGGCAAACGTGGTAGATGTATCCTATATGTATCTTGATATGGGGTATCCGGATAAAGCCTTGGCATGGCTCGATCCGGTAAAGGAAGAATATTCTGATGAAGAAGCCTACATTGCCGTAGTTGCAGACTGCCTTTATGGCAAAGGCATGACCGAGGAAGCAATTCCCCTGTATAACCGCCTCATAGACATGAATCCATATTCGGCTCCTTACTGGTTCGGATTGGCAAGATGCCACTTCGAAGAAATGAACTTCAACCAAGCTATTGATGCTTGCGATTATGCATTGGTGAGTGATGATGAATTTGCAGACGCTTATGTAATGAAAGGACATTGCTTTTACCAGTTAGGTAACGAAGATGCTGCTCTGGAGTATTATCAGAAAGCAGAGGAACTTCATGGACTCGCTCCCGAATTTATCTATACATACATTGGATTATGCAAGGTATCCAAAGGAGAATGGAAGGAAGGCTATGAAAATCTGGAAAAAGCAATTCTGGAAAATGAGACAGATGAAATTGCTTCTCCAATACTGCCCAGCTTATATGCCAATGCAGGGCTTTGCCTCTCCAAGATGGGGAAGAAACGCAAAGCGCACCAGTATTGTAAAAAAGCACATAAGCTGTCACCGGAAGACCCGGAATCTCTTCTGATAGAAGGCCGCATATACATTGAAGAAGGTGACTACGACAAAGGAATAAAGCAATGGGCAAAGGCCTTGAATTGCTCTCCTACTGCCGACACCTGGAATGAAATAGGTATGCATAGCATGGAAATCGGTTATCTGGATTATGCCAAGATAGCTTTTGAACGTGTCTGCGAATTGGAACCGGACTTTGATGGTATCAACGAAAAGTTGACGGTACTCTACATGACGCTGCATGATAAAGAGAACTTCATAAAGTATAATCAGAAATGTCCCCGCCCATTCGATTTAAAAGAATTGGAGAAGATGCAGATGCTTATGGAAAGCGAAGACCGGGAAGACCTGGCCGCTTATATGCAAAACATCATAAAAGCATTGCAATAAAAAAGAATAGAGAGTAAAGGAATCTTTACTCTCTATTTTATATATACCCTCAAGATATTTGTTTGCTATCTCTTATTTAGCACTACGAGTAGAAAGCTTTTCAAGGAAATATACCAGGAAGAAACCCACTATCATCAATACTACAGCCTCAACAACATACTGATTGGGCAGAACATTACTTTCAACCAATGGCTTCACTACCCCATGACTATCAGTAAAAGTTTCTATAGTTTCTTTCCAAGGCCACACTTTGTTTAGTGATCCCAACATGAAACCTGTCAATACAGCCAATGTAATATTGCGGAAATGCTTTAATGCGTACGAAAGCACACGTGAGAAAGAAGTTATACCAATAAAAGCACCCACAAAAAACACTAATAAAACCGTTATATCAAGTGTTTTGACAGCCTCCATTATAAAGAAGTACTTACCTAACAGTACCAAAATAAAACTTCCCGATATACCCGGCAATATCATAGCACAAATGGCAATCGCTCCACAAAGGAATATAAAAAATAAGTTGGAAGGAGTTTCAGCAGGAGTTGCTACCGTAATATAATATGCAACTGCCACACCTATAATAAATGCCGGAATCGTTTTCGTGTTCCATTCCTTTATGTCTTTTCCAACAAACCATGTGGATGCCAGTACCAGTCCGAAAAAGAAAGCCCAAACCATAACCGGATGATCCGTAAGCAACCATGTGATAATTTTAGCTAATGAAAATACGCTGATTCCAATTCCTGCCAGCAGAGAGATCAGAAAATTACCGTTAATCGCTTTCCAGAATGCTCCCCATTTTCCTGTGAAAAACAACTTTAAACTTTTTCCGTTAATGCTTTTTATCGAATCTATCAATTCGTCATAAATACCTACAATAAAAGCAATTGTTCCCCCCGATACACCGGGAACCACATCGGCTGCTCCCATTCCCACACCTTTCAGCATGAGTAGGGCGTAGTCTTTTAAACCTCGTTCCATCTTTTTCTTTATCAATTAACCTATTAATACTTGATTTATAGGACGCAAAGTAAAACAAAAAAAGCCAGTTACTCACTATAAATCAATCAAAAATATCCGAAAAACACATTGGAATTTTATACAACAGTTGGATACGGGTATAAAAAAGAAATGGTGTATAATAGTCTCACGACTACTATACACCTGGTCTTTTCTAAATTGCTTACTAAAATCTGAGGTTTACTACTTTACAGCCTCTATTGCTTTGTCATAATCCGGCTCCTGTGTAATTTCAGGTACCAGTTCAGTGTATGCAACCTTTCCATCCTTACCGACAATAACTACCGCACGCGCCAGCAAGCCACCCAATGGTCCATCTGCCATACGCACACCGTAACTTTCATCAAAATCAGAGAAACGGAAATCAGACAAAGGAATTACATTTTCAATACCTTCCGTGGTACAGAACCGTGCATGGGCAAAAGGCAAATCTTTGGAAATCGCCAAAACCACTGTATCGGGCAGACTCGCTGCCAGCTTGTTGAACTTGCGTACAGATGTTGCACAAACACTGGTATCCAAACTTGGAAAGATATTCAATATTACATTCTTCCCTTTCAAATCTTTCAAAAAGAAAGAAGAAAGATCTGTTTTCACTAACTCGAAGTCGGGAGCAACTGTCCCTACTTTTATAAACTCGCCGATAATCTTAACCGGCTGTCCTTTAAATTTTGTTGTAGCCATAGTTTTCTTGTTTTATATGTCTATATAACAAACGAACTGTTGGAAAAGTTCGCCCAAAACTTTTCCAACTGCAAATTGTTACTCTCACAAACATGATTACAATAACCATTTAAAATTAAATTTGCATGAAAACTTTATTTGACGAACTTCAATGCGAAGTAAAAAACTGGTGGATGTCTCTCCTACTTGGTATACTCTATGTAGTAGTTGCTATAAGTCTGATGTTTGCTCCGTTCAGCGGTTATGCAGTTTTGAGTATTCTGTTCAGTATATCGATGCTGTTCAGCGGTTTGTTAGAGATTTCTTTCGCCGTAAGCAACCGGAAGAATGTTTCCAGCTGGGGTTGGTATCTGGCAGGCGGTATCATCGACATGATATTAGGTTTCTATCTGATTCCATACCGGCAAAGCCGTCCTCCGGGTGCGGGTGTGCTGCCAAAACCTCCAGGTCAGATTCAAAGCCCTTGATAAA
>ENA-ORCP01004117-ORCP01004117.1-human-gut-metagenome-genome-assembly--contig:-NODE-4117-length-10234-cov-5.618982_pt1 | contig 10234 bp, 9 predicted proteins | sample MGYA00242990_ERZ507991 | MGnify/ENA primary metagenome ERZ507991 (study PRJEB26167, sample SAMN06115496) | human gut metagenome | host: Homo sapiens | place: China:Henan | collected 2015-05-07 | study...
GTTCCCAAACGATAATCTTCCAGCCATTTCAACAAAGTATAAAGTGGCCGCATATTGCGATGGAACACCCAGGCATTGAAGTTCCCCACATAAAAGAGGGTGCAAAGGCTGATATGATAATCGCCGATCTTGATGAAGAATGGACGGTTGACCCTGAAAAGCTTCACTCAAAATCACACAATACCGTGTTCAAGGGTGAAAAATTCAAGGGAAGAAACATTATGACGATAACCGATGGTATTATCCGCTTTGAACAGAAATAAGAAGGAGTGTTGAAAATGTCTTTTGACAGAATGATCGCAAAAATCATCGAAACAGGCAACCCGACAGTAGTAGGTCTTGACCCTAAGCTTGACTATGTTCCGAATTTTATCAAGGAGAAATGCTTTGAAGAAAAGGGTGCTGACCTTAAAGGTGCTGCTGCTGCTATCCTCAAATTCAACAAGGCTATCATTGATGAAATATACGACATCGTTCCTGCTATCAAGCCGCAGGCAGCTTACTATGAAATGTACGGCTGGCACGGTGTAAAGACTCTTTACAAGACAATTGAATATGCTAAGGAAAAGGGTATGTTCGTTATCGTTGACGGCAAGAGAAATGACATCGGTGCAACTATGGAGGCATATACAAACGCTTACCTCGGCAGCGTTGAGATCGAAGGAAATACTTTTGAGGGCTTCGGTGCTGACGCTCTTACCGTAAACGGCTATCTCGGCACAGACGGCATCGCTCCTCTTACTGCCGTATGCAATAAAAACGACAAGGGCATTTTCGTCCTTGTAAAAACATCAAACAAATCCTCAGGTGAGCTTCAGGACAAGCTTCTTGAAGAAGGCGGCACTATCTACAATGCAATGGGTGATATGTGTGAAAAATGGGGTGCTGATTCTATCGGCAAGTACGGCTATTCGGCTGTTGGTGCTGTTGTCGGTGCAACATATCCCGAGCAGCTTGCCGAAATGAGAGCAAAGCTTCCTCACACATTCTTCCTCGTTCCGGGCTATGGCGCTCAGGGCGGCGGAGCTGAAGGTGTTTCAAAGGCATTTGACGCAAATGGTCTCGGTGCAATCGTAAACTCTTCAAGAGCTGTTATGTGTGCTTATCAGAAGGAAGGCTGCGACGAAAAGGACTTTGCAAAGGCTGCAAGACGTGAAGTTATCCGTATGAGAGATGACATCACATCTTTCGTTCCTGCTTTAAAGAAATAATCTATGCACACCGCACAATTCAAAAGTACGGTGTGCTTTGTAATGTCTGAAGGTCACCTCTAAAAACCACCGGCTAAAGCCTTAGCACCTCATCTGCTTGCATATTTTCCGTCATCTTGCACATAAATTTCTTGACATACGACAGTATGCCTGCGAAATTTCTATACAATCTGACGAAAAATCTGACTGCGCATCTGAGGCACTATGGTTTTTAGAGGCGACCTGAACAGATTCTTACAGGATTCTCAGAAAGGATGATAAAATAAATGTCTTTATTCAATTTGGGAGATAAGGCGTATGTTATGCTTGCCGACGGAAGAATATTTGAAGGCTATTCTTTCGGTGCAAAGGGTACTTCATTCGGTGAAATCGTCTTTGCTACAGGTATGACAGGCTATGAGGAAACTCTCTCCGACCCGAGTTATTACGGTCAGATCGTAACACAGACCTTCCCTCTTATCGGAAACTACGGTGTGAACGACCACGACTACGAATCCGATACCTCTGTTGTAAGCGGATATATCGTAAGAGAATGGTGCAACACACCTTCCAACTTCCGCAGCGAAGGAAACGTTGACGAGTTCCTTAAAAAACACGGCATTGTTGGTATCCATTCGATCGACACACGCTGTCTTACAAGAATTATCCGTGAGCACGGCGTTATGAACGGTGTTATCACAACTGAAAACGTATATGAGAAAAAGGACGAGTTCCTTAAAACAATCAACAGCTTCAGCATAAAGGACGCTGTTAAGTCCGTTACAACAAAGGAGATCAAAAAATACAAGGCTGAGCCTGAAGATCCTGACGCTCCTGTTTATGATGTTGTTCTTTACGATTTCGGATATAAGTTCAATATCCGCAGAGAGCTTTGCAAGCGTGGCTGCAATGTAACAGTAGTTCCCGCTTCAACTGCCGCAGAGGAAGTAAAGGCAATGAACCCCGACGGTATTATGCTTTCAAATGGCCCGGGAGATCCTTCCGAAAACACAGAGATAATCGCAGAGCTTAAAAAGCTTACCGAATACAAGATACCAACATTCGGCATCTGCCTCGGTCATCAGCTTATGGCTCTTGCAAACGGCGCAAAGACAGAAAAGCTCAAATACGGTCACAGAGGTGCAAACCAGCCTGTTATCGACATAAGCCACGATATGACATTCGTTACATCACAGAACCACGGCTATGCTGTTATCAATGACAGCGTTCCCGCTGAGGTCGGCGAGGTATCACATAAAAATGCAAACGACGGTACCTGCGAAGGTGTACGCTATAAGAACTTCCCTTGCTTCACAGTTCAGTTCCACCCCGAAGCTTGCGGCGGCCCGCAGGATACAGCATACCTTTTTGAAGAATTTATAGATTTGATAAAGAAAAACAAGGAGGACAAGTAAAATGCCGCTTCGTAATGATATTAAAAAAGTCCTCGTTATCGGTTCAGGTCCTATCATTATCGGACAGGCTGCCGAATTTGACTATGCAGGAACACAGGCCTGCCGTGCTCTTAAACAGGAAGGACTTGAAGTAGTTCTCATCAACTCCAACCCTGCTACAATTATGACGGACAAGGCTATGGCGGATAAGGTCTATATCGAACCGCTGACACTTGATGTCGTAAAGAAAATAATCAAAATTGAAAAGCCTGACAGCATTCTTTCAACTCTGGGCGGTCAGACGGGTCTTACCCTTTCAATGCAGCTTGCTGAGGAAGGCTTCCTTGAAGAAAATAACGTAAAGCTTCTGGGCGCAGAGCCTGAAACTATCCATAAGGCTGAGGACAGACAGGCATTCAAGGACACTATGGAAAAAATAGGTGAGCCTTGTATCCCGTCAAAGGTCGTTGAAAACCTTCAGGACGCTCTTGATTTTGCAAACAATGAGATAGGCTACCCTGTAATTGTCCGTCCTGCATTTACTCTCGGCGGCACAGGCGGCGGTATCGCAAATAATGAAGATGAACTCCGTGATATTGCTACAAACGGTCTCCGTCTTTCACCTATCACACAGATACTTGTTGAAAAATGTATCAGCGGCTGGAAAGAGATCGAGTTTGAAGTTATCCGTGACCGCAAGGGCAATGTTATCACAGTCTGCTCAATGGAAAACTTTGACCCTGTCGGAGTTCATACAGGCGACAGTATCGTTATCGCTCCTGCTGTTACACTTACAGATAAGGAATATCAGATGCTCCGTACAGCAGCTCTGAATATCATTTCCGAGCTTAAAGTTGAGGGCGGATGCAACTGCCAGTTCGCACTTCACCCGACATCATTTGAATATGCCGTTATCGAAGTAAACCCCCGTGTATCACGTTCTTCCGCACTTGCTTCAAAGGCAACAGGCTATCCTATCGCAAAGGTTGCAACAAGAATTGCTATCGGCTATACTCTTGACGAGATAATCAATGCGGTAACAGGCAAGACATACGCTTGCTTTGAACCTGCACTTGACTACTGCGTTGTTAAATTCCCTAAGTGGGCATTCGATAAATTTGTTTACGCAAAGAGAACTCTCGGCACACAGATGATGGCAACAGGCGAGGTTATGGCTATCGGCACATCATTTGAACAGGCTATGATGAAGGCTGTACGTTCAATTGAGCTTGGTCTTGATACAATGAACCTGAAAAAGCTTGCAAATCTTACAGATGATGAAGTAAGAAAGCAGCTTTATGCAGTTGACGATGAACGTTCATTTGTTGTATTCGAGGCTTTGAAGCGTGGTATCTCTATCGACGATATTCACGAAATAACAAAGATAGACAAATGGTTCATTGCAAAGCTCAATAACCTTGCAGAGCTTGAAAAGCTTCTTGCGGACGGTGAACTTACAGAAGAAAAATACGATATTGCAAAGCGTTACGGCTACCTTGACAGCACGATAGAGCGTATCAGCGGTCAGAAATGCCCTAAGCATACAACAGCCGTATTTAAAATGGTTGATACCTGCGCAGGCGAGTTCAAGGCTGAAACACCTTACTTCTACTCCACATTTGATGAGGAAAACGAAGCTGAACAGTTCCTTGAAAGAACAAATACAGGAAAGAAAAAGGTCATCGTATTCGGTTCAGGTCCTATCAGAATCGGTCAGGGTATCGAGTTCGACTACTGCTCCGTACATTGCGTATGGGCACTTAAAGAAATGGGCTATGAGGCAGTTATATGCAACAACAACCCTGAAACGGTCTCCACCGACTTTGATACAGGTGACAGACTTTATTTCGACCCACTCACAAAGGAAGACGTTGCCGCTATCATCGAAACAGAAAAGCCTTACGGCGTAGTTGTTCAGTTCGGCGGTCAGACAGCTATCAAGCTTACAAAATATCTTGATGAAATGGGCGTAAACATTCTCGGTACATCTGCCGACAGCATTGACGCAGCAGAGGACAGAGAGCGTTTTGATGAGCTCCTTAACAAGTGCGGTATCCCGCGTCCTGCAGGTCATACTGTTATGAACGTTGAGGAGGCTCTCAGATCCGCAAACGACCTTGGCTATCCTGTTCTTATGCGTCCTTCCTACGTTCTCGGCGGACAGAATATGATAATCGCACATTCCGACCAGGATATTGTTGAATATATGGCTATCATCAGCAGAGGCGGACTTGAAAACCCTGTTCTTATTGATAAGTATATGATGGGCAAGGAAGTCGAAGTTGACGCTATCTGCGACGGTACAGACTATGTTATCCCGGGTATTATGGAGCATATCGAACGTGCAGGTATCCACTCGGGCGACTCGATCTCCGTATATCCTGCAATGACGCTTACAAAGAAGATCCGTGAAACGATCATCGAATATACAAAGCGTCTTGCATTTGAGCTTAACGTTATCGGACTTGTAAATATCCAGTATGTAGTTTACAACAACGAGGTCTATGTTATCGAAGTAAACCCACGTTCTTCAAGAACTGTACCATACATCTCAAAGGTAACAGGCGTACCTATGGTCGATATTGCAACAAAGATAATGCTCGGCGAGTCACTCAAGGAGCAGGGCTATGAAAGCGGTCTTTACAGAGAAGCGGAGTATATCGCAGTAAAAGTACCTGTATTCAGCTTTGCAAAGCTTCACGACGTTGATACGGCTCTCGGACCTGAAATGAAGTCAACAGGTGAATGCCTCGGTATCGCACATAACTTTGAGGACGCACTTTATAAGGGACTTGTGGGCGCAGGCTATGACCTTACCAAGAAAACAGGCGGCGGAGTTCTTATTACAGTCCGTGATACAGACAAGCAGGAGATACTCTACGTTGCAGAAAAGTTTGAGCGTCTTGGCTTCACAATTTATGCAACAAGCGGAACTGCATCAATACTCAATAAGAATATGATCGCAGCAAACGTTGTAAGAAAGGCTTCGGAAGACGGTCCGAACGTAATGGATCTCCTTGACAGCGGCAAGATCGACTATGTAATTTCCACATCTGCAAAGGGCAGACTTCCTGCACTTGACAGCGTAAAGATACGCCGAAAGACAGTTGAGCGTTCTATCTGCTGCCTTACAGCGATAGATACAGCCAATGCGGTCGCAGATATTCTTGCAATGGGCAAGGACATCGACGATATGGAAATGGTAGATATAACAAAGATTTAATGCATTTCGGGGCGTGATAAAACTATTGCGTCCCGAATTTTGTAGATCGGCGGTTTTTAGGCAGCTTCGGTTCGGACTTTTTTTATTTTTTGGGGGGACTCAACTTTTGCTTGAACCTGCAGCTTATCATTCGCCGAACGTAAAATTGTAATGACCGTTCCCAAGGGCATTGTACCCCAACAAAAGCAAAACAACTCTTCAAAAGGAGGAATAATCTTGAAATACACACAGGGCAAATATGCTGTTATCTCAAAAACAGCATTGGCTAAGGAAATTTACGATATGACTATTCTGTGTCCCGACGTTGCAGCCGTGGCACAGGCAGGTCAGTTCATCAATATCAAGGCTGAGGGCTTTATGCTCCGCAGACCTATCTCGATCGCAGGCATCGACAAAAATAAAGGTACTCTCAGGATCATTTTTGAAGTAAGAGGAAAAGGCACAAAGGAGCTTTCTCAGATCCCCGAGGGCAGTATGATAGATATTGTCGCACCTCTCGGCGGACGTGGATTTGACCTTGAACTCGGTAAAAAAGCTGTTATTATCGGCGGCGGTATAGGCAACCCTCCGATGCTCCCGATAGCCGAGCATTACGGTAAAAATGCCGTTGTAATAAGCGGCTTCCGCAATGCCTTAGCCGTTATTTTACAGAAGGATTTCGCTGATACAGGTGCGGAAACCATTCTCTGCACAGACGACGGCAGCGCAGGAAGAAGGGGCTTTGTCACAGACGCTCTCAAAGAAGCTGTCGCAAAGGAAAAGCCTGACGTTATCTATGCCTGCGGTCCAAGCGTAATGCTCAAAAAAATAGTTGAGATCGCAAAGGAAAACGGGATCAAATGTCAGGTTTCCCTTGAAGAAAGAATGGGCTGCGGAATTGGTGCGTGTCTTGTGTGTGCCTGCAGAACTATCCGTGACGGTGAGGAATTTTATTCACACGTCTGCAAGGACGGTCCCGTATTTAATGCAGAGGAGGTAATTTTCGATGAATAAACTGGCTGTGAATTTTGCAGGTGTGGATTTCAAAAACCCGCTTATCCCTGCATCGGGTACATTCGGCTACGGCAAGGAATATGAAGAATTTTACCCTCTTTCCATACTCGGCGGCATATCCGTAAAGGGTACGACGGAAAAGCTCCGCACGGGAAATCTCCCTCCGAGAATTGCTGAAACACCTTCGGGAATGCTCAACAGCGTCGGCTTGCAGAATCCCGGTATCGACCATTTTATTGCTCACGAGCTGCCTTACCTTAAAACCAAGGATACTGTCATAATCGCAAATATGGCAGGCTCAACAGCCGACGGCTACCGTGAAGTTGCCGAAAAGCTTGACGGCACAGATGTCGATATGATAGAAGTGAACATTTCCTGCCCTAACGTTAAAGCAGGCGGTGCTGCATTCGGAGTAAGCTGCGAGGGTGCAGCAAGCATAACAAAAATAGTCCGTGCAGCAACAAAGAAGCCTATTATGGTGAAGCTTTCACCAAACGTAACAAATATTGCAGAGATAGCAAAGGCTGTTGAAGCTGAGGGTGCAGACGCAGTTTCACTTATCAATACACTTCTCGGTATGAGAATAGATATTAAATCACGCCGTCCCGTGCTCCGTAATAATGTGGGCGGACTTTCAGGTCCTGCCGTTTTCCCTGTGGCTGTAAGAATGGTTTGGCAGGTCGCAAATGCAGTAAAGATACCTGTATGCGGTATGGGCGGTATCTCGACATGGGAGGACGTTGTTGAAATGATGATGGCAGGCGCACAGACTGTACAGATAGGTGCGGCATTGTTCTCAAACCCAATGGCTCCTGTTGAAATAATCGACGGTCTTAATAAGTATGTTGAGGACAACAAGCTCAACAGCCTTCAGGATATTGTAGGTGCGGTAAAGCCATGGTAACAGCATATCTGGTGCGTCATGCCGAAGCACAGGGAAATATAGAGGAGTTTTTTCAGGGACATATAAACACAGACGTTTCCGAAAAGGGGGCAAAACAGCTTGAAATGCTTGCCGAGCGTTTCAGGGATATAAGCTTTGACGCAATATATTCAAGTCCTCTTTTAAGAGCGAAAAAAACCGCCGAAGCGGTAAATAAATATCACGGTCTGCCCATAACCGAGGACGAACGCCTTATTGAAATAAACGGCGGAGTCTGGGAGGGTGTGAAGTGGACGGAAATAGGCGAGCGTTTCCCCGTATCATATGATAAATGGCGCAATAAAATGTGGGAGTTCCAAGCTGAAAACGGTGAAAGTATGGCAGAGGTCTATGAGCGAATGAAAAATGCCGTCACCGATATAGCATCAAAAAATGAGGGAAAAACCATCGTTATCGTTTCTCACGGCTGTGCGCTGAGAAATTTTCTCAGCTATGCGGAATTTGACGATATAACAAGGCTTGCGGACGTTGGCTGGTCGGATAATACAGCTGTGTCGGAGATAAAATTTGACAGCGATCTAAAGCCGTCCATAGTATATAAAAACGACAGCGGGCATCTTCCGCCCGAGCTTTCCACCCTTGCATTTTCAAGATGGTGCAAAAAGTAGTGCTAATACTAATCTTTAATCAACCTACAGACAAATCCTTGGCTGAAATAATTCCACTCTGCGTCAAGCTCCTTTGCCGGGCAGCAAGCCCGCCTGCAGTCGCTTTCCAAAGTCCACGCAGTGACTAAAGTCCACACAGTGACTAAAGTCCACACAGTGACTAAAGTCCACACAGTGACTAAAGTCCACACAGTGACTTAATTGGAATTATTTCATCTGTCGGCTTTGTCTATAGAACGATTAAAGATTAGTATAAGGAGTATGGATAAATGAAGATAATGGCAGTAGATTTCGGCGACAGCAGAACCGGACTTGCAATGTGCGATAAAAGCGAGTTTCTTGCGTCACCTCTTACCGTTGTTCACGAGTATAACTTTGAAAAGTGTGCGGAAAAGGTTGCCGAGTATGCAAAAAATGAAAAAGCGGAGCTTATTGTTGTAGGCTATCCGAAAAATATGAACGGCACGGTAGGCGAACGTGCGGAAAAGTGCGAGAAGTTTGCAGAGCTTGTAACGGAGCTTTGCGGACTGCCCCATGTAATGTGGGACGAACGCTGCACCACGGTTTCTGCACATAACTATCTGAACGAAACCAATGTCAGAGGTAAAAAGCGCAAAAACGTTGTAGATGCAGTAGCGGCGGTAATAATACTTGAAAGCTATCTTGGCTACCGAAAAAATCACCCTGATGAATAAAAAACAAGGCTGCTGCAGTGAAAACTGCAACAGCCTTTAGCTTTTATCGGGTTTGTCCGAACTGCCGCCAAGCGTAATTTTCCCGTGCTTTTCTTCAAACTGTTCTATGCACTCACGGATAAGTACAAGTATCTGACCATTTGCCGAACGTGCTTCATAATCGGCAACATAATGCAGTTTATCCAGCATTTCGCTGTCGATTCGTATAGACAAGCTTTTCATAGCCATAAAACCACTCCTATATATGTCTATTATGGCTTTATTTTAGCACTTGTATATGTTTAAAATATAATTATAGTGCGACTAATATAATAATTTTTTTAGGAAAATCTCCTTTTGCTTAAAGCTCCGGCAGACGTGTCCCATACCATAAAAATCACTTGATCTTGCAGACATCGATCCATTCACAGTAATCCGACAGCTCTTCAAGCTCGGCAATGGTCAGCTTTAAACAGCTGTTGGAGCTTCCGCAGGCAGGATAGACTGTTTCAAAGCGTTTCAGCGACTCGTCAAGGTAGACCTTTACGCCCTCATTGACGCCGAATGGACATACACCGCCTACCGAATGACCGATAAGCTCGTCCACCTCTGCGGCTGTGAGCATTTTTGCTTTTGCACCGAAATATGCTTTGTATTTGGGGTTGTCGATCTTGGTGTCACCTGCCGCTAATATCATTACAGGCTCGCCGTTAACGCTGAAGGTAATGGATTTTGCGATATGCTCGGGGTCACAGCCAAGTGCTTCGGCGGCAAGCTCAACGGTTGCGGAGGAGGTGTCAAATTCAATTATGCGGGCAGGGTCAAAGCCTTTTTTGATAAGGTATTCTCTTGCTTTTTCAATAGACATTTTGGGGTTGCTCCTTTAAAAGTTCTTCTTTTATTTTTAAAACATTTGCTTGAGTTGGCATATATTTTACATTACGATATATTAAACGTAATATCCTTTTGGATTTTTTGGTTAGTTCTGCAATGTCGTAAGGATTTTTTATAACAAATGGTATGGAATTTAAAGTATACTCACGTTCGATATATTTATCGGTGATTGGAAACATATCTTGTATTAAAAAGACACTTTCACCGCCTGCCATTTTTAAAATATGTATTTTATCACAGCGCTGATTTTTATTTTGGGCTTGCTGCATTAATTTTTTGTATTTATTCACCTGATGACTTAATGGTATTACCCAA
>ENA-ORCP01004121-ORCP01004121.1-human-gut-metagenome-genome-assembly--contig:-NODE-4121-length-10231-cov-4.159248_pt1 | contig 10231 bp, 9 predicted proteins | sample MGYA00242990_ERZ507991 | MGnify/ENA primary metagenome ERZ507991 (study PRJEB26167, sample SAMN06115496) | human gut metagenome | host: Homo sapiens | place: China:Henan | collected 2015-05-07 | study...
GGATATAGAAGAGCACGGATTACGTGGAACATTGGCTAGTACACCCGATTGGCACGCCGCTTTTCTGGATCGTGCGGACACATTTTATCAGATAGAGAAGAATGATATTGGAAGGAAATTATGCGATGAATCGGCAGAAACTGGTAAGTCAGATCAGAAGGTATGTGCCTTATAATGAGCAGGAAGAGGCGGATAAGGCTTTGATCTTAAACTGGATCGAGAAGAATGATGACGCGTTCCTTCGGGATAATGTGGTGGCGCACATGACGGCTTCGGCCTGGGTGGTGGATAAGGACAGGAGTAAAGTCCTTATGGTGTATCACAATATTTATCGTTCCTGGTCATGGCTTGGCGGGCATGCGGATGGGGAGACAGATCTTCTGGCGGTTGCAATCCGGGAGGTGAAGGAAGAAGCAGGAATTTCCGATGTGCGGCCAGTGTCGGAGGAGATTTTTTCGCTGGAATCGCTCACCGTCGACGAACATGTGAAAAAAGGACGGTATGTGTCCAGTCATCTGCATCTGAATGTGACGTATCTTCTGGAAGCGGATTCTGAGGAACAGGTGTCTGTGAAGGCGGATGAGAACAGTGGGGTCGCTTGGTTTACGCCGGAGGAGGCGTTAAAGAAATCTACGGAGCCGTGGTTTGTGGAGCGGGTGTATGCGAAGCTTGTCGAGAAGACGAAGTCCTGGAGATAAACGGAAACTAAATGGAAAGTCGGTCGATCGTATCAAGGGATGCATAAAGAAATTTTGAAAAAGATATAGGGAGAGCAGGTAATATGACTGCGGATGCTATGAAAAATTATGATAATGATCTTGAAAAAATTGCTGAGTGCACAGGAATGAGAGCTGCGTTGTCGCGGTAGAGGGAAATCAGGTTGAGATTACGGTTTAAGCGGAATACATTTGGGAAAATTCATGTGGTATAGTGAAAAGTACCAATAGAATGCCGGTAAAAGATTGTAAAAAATGCCTTTTGAATGTAATCTCTAAAATTGTTATAATAAATATAGCACAAAATATATTTCTGTATTTCGATGATCACGAAATGTAGAATAGAGATGAGAGGTATTTACAATGAAAAGAATCAAGGCAGCCTGCATTACCCAGACGGTGTGTTTTTCAAATCATGACGGTGATACGAGTGAATATGCGAAGAAGATGATCTGTCAGGAATATGAAAAGTATAAGGTACAGTTGGACAGAAGTGGGACAAAGTATAAAATTTTATCCGAAAAGACGAATAAAGATGGAGCGATTGTGATCGAGATCAAAAAGCAGTACAATACATCTCCGGTGGGAGACTATCTGAGCTGATCCGGCGGTTTTAGAGGCAGAGATCAGATGTGTGAAACCTGAAGTCAGTGTTCAGCAAGGGGATGATTTCATGAGATATGAGATTGGAGATTTTGTCAGCAAGCCGGTTACAGGAGTGTGCAGGATAGAGGATATTTTGTATCTGGATGCGCAGGGAAAGAAGGACAATAAATTGTATTATCGGATGCATCCGGTGGAGGATGAAAAGGAAACGATATATGTGCCTGTGTCGAATTCGGACTCTGCTTTGAGACCATGCCTGACAGAAGAGAATGCGTGGAAATTGATCGAAAAGATCCCAGAAATTTCGACACCATGGACGGAGAACGAGAAGATGCGGGAGCAGAAGTATAAAGAGGCGATCAAGGCGAATGACCCGAAGGCGTTGGTTGTGATCATAAAGATGATCTACCAGCGGAAGCAGCAGCGACTCGCGCAGGGAAAGAAATGCACAGCGACGGATACGAAATATTTCCAGATCGCGGAAAAGCTCTTGTATGAGGAACTGGGAACAGCCATTGGGAAGCCGAAGCAGGAGATCGTCGACACGCTCGTTGAGCATATTGGACAAAATTCTGTTTGATTTTTTCGGAAAACAGGAAATATCATTGTTGATGAACGAGTAGCAGACTGGTGTAAATCCGGTTTTGTTGCTCGTTTTTTATTTCAGTCGAGAAGACTCCCACCTTTTTTAGAAAATGATTCGGTTCTATGCCCCGGATTGGTGTTTCTTTTTATCGACTAGTTATAGGTTTTCCCTATATGTAACCATAAAATAGAAAGATTATACAGAACTGCCGTCCGGTGGTAGATTATTATCAAATATCCTATGGAGATAGTAGGAATATGAACTTTCTATTTACAAGAGAAAACAAGACAGGAGTGAAAAGATATGGAGAGAGGAATTAATACACGATGTTTACACTTAGAGGAAACAGAAGGAAAAACAGATAATTACGGAGCACTGAGCTACCCGATCTATCAGACAGCGACTTACGCCCATGCAGGTGTCGGAAAAAGCACCGGATACGATTACAGCAGACTTCAGAATCCGACGAGAGAGCAGCTTCAGAAGGTGGTTGCAAGCCTGGAGGGCGGCATCGATGCTTTCGCCCTTTCGAGCGGAATGGCGGCGATCACACTGCTTATGGAAATCTTCAAGCCGGGTGACCATATTATCGCTGAGGCAGATCTCTACGGCGGAAGTGTCCGTCTGTTCGACAATGTCTCGAAAAAGAACGGATATGAGTTTACATACTTAAACTGTTCCAGGGATGACATCGAAGGTGCCATAAAGGAGAACACGAAGGCGGTCTACATTGAGACGCCGACGAACCCGATGATGAACGTATCTGATATTTCCAAGATCGCGGAGATCGCAAAAAGACACGGACTCTACCTGATCGTCGACAACACATTCCTGTCCCCATATTTTCAGAATCCGTTAAAACTCGGCGCGGATATCGTGATCCACAGCGGAACGAAGTTTCTGGGCGGACACAATGATACCTTAGCCGGATTTATCGTGACAAACAACGAAGAAGTTCAGGAAAAACTTCGGTTTATCATAAAGACGACCGGAGCCGGGCTCGCACCGTTCGACTGCTGGCTGATCTTAAGAGGCATCAAGACTCTCGGAATCCGCATGGAGCGGTCCCAGGAGAATGCCATCAAGATCGCGAACTGGCTGAAGGAACAGCCGGTTGTAAAACATGTATATTATCCGGGACTTCAGGAACACCCGGGATATGAAATCATGAAAAAGCAGGCAAGAGGATTCGGCGCGATGCTGACCTTCGATGTGGACACAGAGGCATATGCGCTGCAGATCCTCGAGAGTGTCAGAATGATCAAATTTGCGGAGAGCCTCGGCGGCGTGGAGACACTGATCACCTACCCGACGACCCAGACCCATGCGGATGTGCCGGAGGAAGTACGGCTGAAAAATGGAATCACGCCGTGCACGCTCCGGGTATCCGTGGGAATCGAGGATATCGAGGACCTTCTCGCGGAGTTAGCGGAAGTATTTAAGGGATTGAAATAGGATCAGAAACGCGAAAAGAGGAGAGGATTTCGGCATGGCAGAGAGAAATTTGAATTTTGATGAGATCGTCGAGCGGCGCGGAACAGACTGCTTGAAATATGACTTTGCAAAGAGGAGAGGAAAGCCGGCGGACGTCCTCCCGCTCTGGGTGGCAGACATGGATTTCAAAACCTCTTCCTATGTGGAGGACGCGCTGATTGAACGGGCGAAGCATGGGATCTTTGGTTACAGCGATACCCAGGAAGTATATTTTAACGCGGTGGCAGGATGGATGGAACGGCATCATCACTGGAAGATCAAAGAGGACTGGCTGATCAAGACTCCGGGTGTGGTATTTGCCCTGGCAATGGCGGTAAAGGCGTTCACAAAGGTCGGTGACAGCATACTGGTCCAGCAGCCGGTCTACTATCCATTTTCCGAGGTGATCCGGGACAATGACCGTGTGATCGTCAGCAATGACTTGATCCTGGGGGACGATAACCGGTATCATATCGACCTGGCTGATTTTGAAAAGCAGATCGTGGAACATGATGTGAAGTTGTTTCTTCTCTGCAATCCCCACAACCCGTCAGGAAGAGCGTTTACGAAGGAAGAACTGACTGCAATGGGAGATATCTGTGTGAAGCACGGCGTCACGGTGGTCAGCGATGAGATTCACAACGATTTTGTGTTCCGGGGTGAACATACGGTGTTTGCGTCCATCAAGAAGGAGTTCGAGGACATCTGCGTGGTCTGCACGTCTCCGAGCAAAACCTTCAACCTGGCCAGCATGATGATCTCGAATATATTTGTCCCGAATAAGGAGCTGAGACAAAAATTTCAGCATCAGGTCGATGCCGCGGGAATCAGCCAGTTAGGTGTATTGGGACTTGTGGCGGCGCAGACGGCGTATGAGAAGGGCGACGAATGGTATGAGAACATGCTTGCATATGTCTGGGAAAATATCGCCTACGTAAAGAAATATGTGAAGGACAACATGCCGGGAGTGAACGTCATTGACGGCGAGGGAACCTACCTCTTGTGGCTGGATTTCAGAGCGACCGGAATTGATGCCGATGAGCTGGACCGTCGGATCATCTACGACGCGAAGCTGTGGCTGGACAGCGGAAAGATCTTCGGAAAGACAGGAACCGGATTCCAGAGGATCAATGTGGCGGTACCGAGGAAGACGATTGAGGAGTGCATGAAAAGAATAGAAGGAATACTGAAATAGCGCATTTTTGGTCTCATAGGAAGACCGGGCTCGCAGGATATGGATTGTGACAGGATAAAAAGTCTCTGGGACAGATTGGAAAATTTTTTGATCTGTTCCGGAGACTTTTTTGCAGCTTCCTGCACGATGAATGGGAAGTTACGGAATCCTTACGAAACATGTACGATTTCATTAGAATCCTCCATTAAAAAGAACCGTATGCTATAATAAAATTGGCAGAAAACATGTGAATTCCAGAAAATATGGAACGTTCAGGCAGGAGAAGGATAGAAAGAAATTGGAAATGTAACAGGATGAAAAAAGTGTGAGTGGTAGCAGATTTTCAGTGAGGAGGAATGCGGAATGAAGAGAGTGCTGATCGGTGGCTTTTTATCTTTGATCGGAAGTATCTGGGCGATGGCGGTGCTGTTTGTTGCGGGAAGTAATCTGACGTCCGGATGGACAACTCCACCGGGGAGATTTATGACTACGGTGGCGGAAATGGGGCTGTCGGAAGTGTTTGGCATGGCGATCCTTTTCGTTGTTCTGGGGATTGTGATCATGATGGTTGAGTTATTCCGGAGAGATAAGCAGTAGAGATGGTATTCCGTCGATGGTTATGATTTTCTGCGAGTATGTCGTTATCATGTTAATGAGGAGTGAGATTGGTATGAAAAAGAAAACGATGATCCTTTTAACTGCTGTGCTATGCGCATCAGTTGGTGCGCTGGTCATGTTTTTAAACAGACCCTATAAACCAGTATCATTTACTGTCGATGGAGATCAGTGGTCGGCGAAAACTGTTGATGGAGATTCTCTGCTGCTGGAACTTCATAATGATAACAAAAGCAGAGAATGGTCAATCGTGTCGGAACCAGAAACTTTTGTAAGCGATTATCATAACATTGCGGAAAATATTTCAGAATTTCATATAATTGCATTGGAGGATGGAAATGGTGAGATGGTATTTCAATGTGTAAAAGATGATGGCAGCGCGGACATGTATACGCTTGGACTTTCTATTTCACGTCATCAGAAAACCAATCTTCAAATTGATTCAATTACCTTCAAAATTTCCGGGTGTCTGAAACAGGGGATGGAAGAAAAATTGACAGAAGCAGCGAAAGAACCGCGGAAAATCGGGAATGCGCAAGGAAATTTACAAGGAATGGCGCTCTATTCTTCCTGCCCTTTTGTGCACGAAGACTCACAATGGGAACTTCAGATCTATGTGCAGGAAGATATGCTCATAGATGGAGAACTGACTATGGATGACAGCTGTCGATTTCTGATACAGGCAGTTTCCGGAGAGGATTCCTATGTATTTTTAGATGAAATGATCCAGTTAGGTATACCGGAGTCGGATATCTGGGAGGACGAACAGGAAAAAATGCATATAGTGCTTCGGGATGTACGGACTGCCAGATATAAAGTGTCTGATTTTGTTTTCAATCCGGAAGAAAAGAAATTTATCGGCAGTGATGTACTGGATGGAGAAGGAATCAATTACATTGGAACGACCGGCAAGTAAGAGAATTTACACCGGAACGATACCGCGAAAAAGATGGTATCAGAGGGAAGGCTTTACATCGTATAAAGCCGTTATGCAGCCATGACTTCTTAATCGCAGTCCATTTTTAAAGAAAAAATCTCAAATACAGGTCTTGACATTTCTGCCGTTCGTGCTATTATTTACGTATACCCCGTATGGGTATGAGTAAATAGAAAGGAATGACAAAGATGGAACAGTATACAATAACAGGAATGAGCTGTGCTGCCTGCCAGACCCGCGTGGAGAAGGCAGTTTCCAAAGTGCCGGGCGTTATCTCCTGTTCCGTGAGCCTGCTCACGAACTCGATGGGTGTCGAAGGTACAGCTTCTTCCTCAGAAATTATTGAGGCAGTTCAGGCTGCCGGTTACGGCGCGTCCGTAAAAGGAGTGGAAAAAGCAGACAGATCCGGAAACGGCACTCTCTATGATGAATCTGCCCTGGAAGACCATGAGACCCCGGCCTTAAAGAAGAGACTCGTTTCTTCGATCGGTTTCCTTCTGGTTCTCATGTATTTCTCCATGGGACACATGATGTGGAACTGGCCGCTTCCGGATTTCTTCAACGGAAACCATGTGGCGATGGGGCTTTTGCAGCTCCTTCTCACCGTGATCGTCATGGTGATCAACCAGAAATTCTTTATCAGTGGCTTTAAGGGCCTGCTCCACGGTTCTCCCAATATGGATACTCTGGTAGCACTGGGCTCCAGTGCTTCCTTTGCCTGGAGCACCTATGCCTTGTTTATGATGACAGATGCTCAGGTAAAAGGGAACGCGGATGCAGTCATGAGCTATATGCACGAGTTCTACTTTGAGTCCGCGGCGATGATCTTAACCCTTATCACCGTCGGGAAAATGCTGGAAGCGAGATCAAAGGGACGCACCACAGATGCCTTAAAAGGTTTAATGAAGCTGGCCCCGAAGACCGCTGTGATCGAAAAGGACGGCGTTGAGACTACAGTTCCGATCGCCCAGGTTAAAAAAGGCGATATTTTCGTGGTCCGTCCCGGTGAAAATATACCCGTGGATGGTATCGTCTTAGAGGGAAACAGCGCAGTAAATGAATCTGCCCTCACCGGGGAGAGTATTCCGGTGGATAAGAAGGCAGGTGACCCTGTCTCGGCTGCGACATTAAATCAGTCTGGCTTTATCCGCTGCGAGGCATCGAGAGTCGGAGAGGATACCACACTCTCCCAGATCATAAAAATGGTCAGCGATGCGGCGGCAACAAAAGCGCCCATCGCGAAGATCGCCGATAAGGTATCCGGCGTATTTGTACCTGCCGTGATCACGATCGCGATCATCACGACCATCGGCTGGCTCCTCGCAGGCGAGACCATGGCCTTCGCCTTAGCCCGAGGGATCTCCGTTCTCGTCATCAGCTGCCCGTGTGCATTAGGACTTGCAACGCCGGTAGCCATCATGGTGGGAAACGGAATGGGAGCGAAGAACGGAATCCTTTTTAAGACAGCAGTTTCGCTGGAAGAAACGGGAAAAATAGAGATCGTTGCCTTAGATAAGACGGGGACCATCACAAGCGGGGAACCCCGCGTGACAGATCTCGTTCCGGAAGAGGGAGTGAGCGAGTCAGAACTTCTTTCCATGGCATACGCTCTCGAGAAGAAGAGCGAGCATCCGCTGGCGAAGGCAGTCCTCTTAAAGGGTGAGGAAATGGGGCTTTCCGCAGCTGATGTGACAGATTTTGCGGCACTTCCCGGAAACGGACTTTCTGCGAAATTAAATGGAAATACGATCTACGGCGGAAACATGAAGTTTGTCGGAACTCATGTGGCTGTTCCGGAAGATATGAAGAAGAAATCCGAAGCTCTCGCGGAGAGCGGAAAGACTCCGTTATTCTTTGCGGAGAATGAGAAGCTTGTGGGCATCATCGCTGTTGCGGATATGATCAAGGAAGACAGCCCACAGGCAATCCGGGAGCTGCAGAACATGGGAATCCATGTAGTCATGCTGACCGGTGATAATGAGCGCACCGCAAAGGCTGTCGGAAAAGAAGCCGGTGTCGATGAGGTCATCGCCGGAGTCCTCCCGGATGGTAAGGAGAGTGTGATCAGAAAGCTCAAGGAAAAAGGCAAGGTTGCCATGGTCGGCGACGGGATCAATGATGCTCCGGCCCTCACAAGAGCCGATATGGGAATCGCGATCGGAGCCGGAACCGACGTCGCTATCGATGCGGCGGACGTGGTCCTTATGAAGAGCCGCTTATCCGATGTCCCGGCAGCGATCCGCTTAAGCCGTGCGACGCTTACGAATATCCACGAGAATCTGTTCTGGGCATTTTTCTACAATGTGATCGGGATCCCGCTTGCCATGGGACTCTGGATCCCCGTATTCGGCTGGAAACTGAATCCGATGTTTGGTGCCGCAGCCATGAGCTTATCCAGCTTCTGCGTTGTATCCAACGCCCTGCGCTTAAATTTCTTTGATATCCGGCGTTCCGACAGGGACAAAAAGATAAAAACAAAAATCCATAACAATAAAGAAAAGGAGAGTAACATGATGGAAAAGACATTAAAAGTTGAAGGTATGATGTGTCCGCACTGCGAGGCAACTGTAAAAAAAGCACTTGAGGCCATTGACGGCGTATCCGTTGCAGAGGCAAATCACGTAAAAGGAACCGCAACGGTGACACTCACAAAAGATGTTCCGACCGAAGTGCTTAAAAAAGCCATCGAGGATAAGGATTACAAGGTGATCGGTTGAGAGTTGACTGCAAAAAATGATTGAATATCAGCTGCCCCGGGATGAAAGATTCCCGGGGTGGCTTTCCTGCTATATAGGCAAATGCCTGTGAGGCAGATCAGAGAAGAAAACATGATATCGTAGGAACGTAAAATTGGGGAGGTTGTGCATGGAGAAAAAATCATGTTGCTGTGCCGGAGAAGCGGAGACAGTAAATGTAAATATGGAGACAACAGGGGTAATAGGAGCAGAAGCAACAGCAAATACGGTGACTGCCGAAACAGAAACACCGTCCGATGACGCTGTCTGCCACTGCCGCCACAAACATAGAACAGAAAAGGAAGAGAAAGATCTTCTGACACGCTTAAACCGCATTGAGGGGCAGGTCCGTGGCATCAAAGCTATGGTTCAGGACGAACGCTACTGCCCGGATATCCTGGTTCAGGTATCTGCCGTCCAGTCTGCGTTAAACGGCTTCTGCAAAGTTCTCTTGTCCAACCACATCAAAACCTGCGTGGTGGAAGATATCAAGAACGGAAACGAGGAGACCGCTGTGGCGGAACTCTGCGAGACGATTAAGAAGATGATGTAGAGACGGGAGATAACAATGAAATTTGAACTAAATGAATATCATCGAAATTCCTCTGATGATGAATTAATAGAGGACTTAAGAAATGTAGCTCATTTTTTGAAGAAAAATACTGTTACATTGAGCGAATACAATGAATATGGTCGTTTTCATGCTACTACATTAACAAGGCATTTTGGATCTTGGTTTAAATGCTTAGAATTAGCAGGACTTGCACCTTCGAGATCAAAAATAGGAATTTCAGATGAGGAACTATATGAAGACATTGAAAGAGTATGGATTAAGTTGGGTAAGCAACCATCATATTCGCAAATGAGAGACTTAACAAAATATTCAATGGGGATTTTTGAAAAAAGATTTGGTGGATGGAGACATTCGTTGGAAGCGTTTGTAAAATATATAAATGAAACCAGTGATGAGAATGATTCAGTAGCGGTTAATAAGAAAACAATAAAAGATAAAGGGCGGAACCATAAAACATCGCGATCAATTAATTTAAGAATTAGATTCTTAGTATTGAGAAGAGATGACTTTAAATGCTGTAAATGTGGCGCATCGCCAGCAAAAGATCCATCAGTTATTTTGCAGGTTGATCATATTATACCTTGGAGCAAGGGAGGAGAGACTGTATTAGAAAATCTTCAAACACTGTGTTCCAAGTGTAATATAGGAAAAGTGATCTTATATAGAACAATCACAGGCATGGATTTTGATTTTCCAGCCTGCGATTATATCTCGTAAATCTATCCGATCGTGCTTCCCATCGACAGCGTGGGTCCTCCAGTTTGACTGGCTCCCAGTTAATTTCCTCCAGCTCCCGGCCCACCAGCATGGGTCCA
>ENA-ORCP01004124-ORCP01004124.1-human-gut-metagenome-genome-assembly--contig:-NODE-4124-length-10221-cov-3.240043_pt1 | contig 10221 bp, 8 predicted proteins | sample MGYA00242990_ERZ507991 | MGnify/ENA primary metagenome ERZ507991 (study PRJEB26167, sample SAMN06115496) | human gut metagenome | host: Homo sapiens | place: China:Henan | collected 2015-05-07 | study...
CTTGAAGAAGTTAAGAAAAAATTACAGGAATTAGGATTAACACTCGCTGAAAAAGAATAACAGGAAAGGACAGGCTGGAAAGGCCCGCTTCTCCGCCAATTTTTCCTATTCGGCCTCCTGGTTGCCCGCAGCTCCCGACCAATGGGGCGGTAACTATGAACGCAGGTACCATTTAGAAGCGTTGTACAACACGCTGGCCCCTTATAAAACGGCCGACGGCACCTGGAAATTGCCGGAGTCGTATGAAGAGGTATACGAAAACCGCCAGGACAAGGGCCCCATGTACAACTGGTTTTGGGGTACTACCCGCCCGCAGAATGCCATTGCTTTGCAGGACAGTCTGAATTCGTTTTACAACAACTCCACCCATTGGTGGAAACAAAATTATCAGGTAGCTAAGGTGCTCAATGCCAATCTTCAAGCTTCCGGCGGAAATGAAAACGTACGCTATATGATTGGTGCCGGATATTACGACGAGGAAGGAATCGCCGTCAATACGGGGTTTACCCGCTTCAATGTATTGACGAACCTGACGGCCATGCCGGCTAAAAAATTGCGGATGGACGGCCAATTTTCACTGACCTACAGCGACCGGAGTCGTGGAAGCAATGCCGGAAGCAATGCCAGCAAGATGGAAAGCATTACTTCCGACCCGACGGATACGCCGACGCTGCTTCCCGGTGGCGGGGAGGTGGGGCGGATGATGCTCCAACAGTTGAATGAAACTTCGGAAAAGAATCAGAGCTATTCCGCCCGGTTCAATTTGGTGTTGGACTACGAAATTATCCGCAACCTGCACCTGAAACTATCGGCAGGCGTGGATTTCAACCAGCAGAATCAAAACATTTTCAAACCGAAGGCGTTGGACCCGACCTACCATTTTTCGACCTCGGAAGGAACCATTGCGCGGGATATTTCGCTGATAAACGAAAACCTGCTGAGCTATAATTTCTCTATCAAAAACCGGCACAATTTCGATGTGCTGCTGGGACTTTCTTTCCAGAAAGACCAGAGTTTCAACAATAAAGGTTCGGGTTCCAACGGACCGAACGATCACGTTCACTACGTCGGCGCGCAGGGCTGGGGTGGCGATAACGGTTTGAATAATGTGGGCGACGGCACGAAGGACTTGTTTATCTCCGCTTTCACTTACCTGTCCAATTTCGACGAAGAACGCCTCAACAGTTATTTCGGTCGTGTGACCTACAATTTCAAGGAAAAATACATGTTGGAAGCCACGTTGCGTCGTGACGGTTCCTCGGTGTTCGGCGAAAATGTACGCTGGGCCACCTTCCCCTCCGTTGCTTTGGGCTGGGCCTTTTCGGAAGAGCCGTTTATGAAACGCTTTTATTGGCTGAGCTTTGCTAAAATACGCGGTAGCTGGGGTGTCTCCGGACAGAAATTCCACCAACCTTACTTAGCTCACGGACTGTTGTCGCCCGGCCATTACACTTTTCACGGCAATGCGGGTATGTTGCCGAATACGAGTGCCGGCGTTATCAACAAAAACCTGAGTTGGGAAGAAACCAACCAATACGACGTCGGATTGGATATCAGTTTGTTAGACTATCGCTTTAAAGTCAATCTGGACTATTATTACCGCTACACCAAAGGCCAGTTGAACCGCATCACCCTGCCGGGAAACACACAATACCTCAATTTCCAGTGGCAAAACGGTATGGCCATTTCCAATCAGGGAATTGAACTGGAGCTCATAGCCGATATTTTCCGCGAAACAGCCGTGCAGTGGCGTATGAAATTCAATCTTTCGCGCAACTGGAACCGTTTTGAGAAGAGCGCGGACGGCTTCGATTTCAACAGCCAGATTATCGGCCGGCCGCTCCACCAGTTGATGGTGTTCAAAACCGACGGCTTCTACAACAGTATGGACGAAGTGCCCAAATATTATACGGCCAACAAGGAAGTGCAATTGATTTACGACAACGACACCCGGATGGTATACCTGCCGGGTGCGCGTAAACTCGTGGACCTCAACGGTGACGGACGCATCACTGCCGCCGATAAATATGCGGCTGCCAGTCCGCTGCCCAAAGCACACGGAGGATTCATCAATGAAATCCGCTGGAAGAATTTAGACCTGAACATCTTCTTCAATTATTCCATCGGTCGCCATGCGCTGAAAATCTACGATGATTTCAGCCTCAAACCCGATGCCTCTTCCGTTCCCCTCTTTGCCGACGTAACCAAACTGAACGCCTGGAGCAGTGCGGCAAGTACACAGGCGGCCTACCCGAAACCCCAGAATTACGGGTTGCATTACCAATACTCCGGTCTGTTCGACTGCGACATCGAAAAAGTACATTTCCTGCGTTTGAAACAATTGACGTTAGGTTACAACTTAGAAGAGGAGATTGTCAGGAAAATCGGCATCAGTAGTGCGCGTTTCTTCGTGACGGCCGAAAACCTCTTCCTGCTGACCAATTATTCCGGTATCGACCCGGAGTTGATAGACCCGACCAACGGTATGGACAACCTTACTTCCTATCCGTTGCCCCGTAAGTTTACCGTAGGATTGACCGTTAATTTTTAATATGCCGACGAGATGAAAAAGATATATCTGTTTTTGTTATTCCTGCCGCTTCTGTCTTGTAACGACTGGCTGGATATCTCTCCCGAAAATTCTGTGACGCTGACAAATTACTTTCAGAGTGAAGCCGATTTGGAGTCTCTTCACACTTCCATGATGGCCTGCATGAAGTCGGCTTGCAAGGGCAAACAACCCTATTATTATATGTCTGTCGATGCCGACGAGTTGAAACCCAACATTTCCGGTTTCCGCGAATTGGATGTGGCGACGCATACCACCCAGACCCTTATCGGCGGAATACTGAAAAGCACATGGCGTGACCATTATTCCCTGATAAGCCTGGCCGACCTGATGATTGACAACGAGTACCGCTTTCAGAATATTCCGGCGGAACGGGCGGCCTTTTGGCTCCGACAAGCCCATTTTGTCAAAGCGATAACCTATTTCCGGATAGCCCAGATTTGGGGGGATGCGCCCATTTCTCCGGGCTCGGAGTCGCTCATTGCCTTAGCTAAAAAACCGGCTCTCGAAGTGTTGCAATACGCTGCCGGAGAAGCGGAACAAGCCCTCGGTTTACCGGCACACGATAAAATGACGGATGCCGACGGCCGTACCATTACGTCCCGGCAATACGCCAGCCGAGGGTCGGTCAATACCCTTCTCGCCAATATCTATGCCTGGATGGGCGGACTGACGCAAGACGCCAAATACTGGGAACAGGCGGAACACTATGCCTCACAGGTTATCGACGAATTTGCCGGAGACTACGAACTCGAAAACATGACGGACTTAATCGGTAATGTGTTCGGCAAAAACCGCCACAGCAAGGAAACCATCCTCAGCATCGACAACGACATATTGGATGATGCCCATACCTACGATACCCGTTTTACGGGTGAACTGCCGGGACAGGAATTGATCGATTACCCTTATACCAATGTCAGTCCGCAATCCCTGTCCACCGATAAAAATCGGGAATACAACCGGATTTCAGTGAAAACGGTGAAAGAAATCTATCCCGAAGAGAATGATTTGAGGCGGAAAGAGTTCTGGTACGATTTGGGCCATGTCAGCTATACGGTGGAAGGAGAAGAGGTGACCTCTCCGTATGCTTTTATCCACAAATGGCGTGATTACCATTATCAAACCAATTCGGAGATGTTGGAAGGTCAGGGGAAAGTACCTGTAGCCACCGACTGCGATTATGTTTTCTGGCGGTTGGCCGACGTCGTGTTGCTGCGTGCCGAATGCCGCGCGCGGCTCCAAAAGACGACGGCGAAAGACGACCTCGACCGGATTCGGAAGAGGGCCGGATTGGAAGCATACGCCGGGAGTACCGAACCGGAAGCGCTGCGCCGGGAGATTTTCAACGAACGCCGGCGTGAATTGTTCGGCGAGGGGCAGTACTATTTCGACATTGTGCGCAACGGTTACTACCGGGAGATGCTGCGCGGTAAATTCAAAACCCTCACCGACGAAGAGGTCCGCAACGGTGCACTCTATACCTGGGTTAGCTCCGACGCTTTTGAAAAGAATACATTAATGACTCAAAATACATATTGGTTATGGCAAAAATAAAATCTTACATACATATAGCTCTTCTTTTGTGTATCGGTCTGGCTTTAGGCTCCTGCACAAAATGGAATTATCACGACGGTGGCGTTGCTTACGGCGTACACGACTGTTCCATGTGGGACTATTTCAAAAAACAGCCCCGTGACTGGGATTCCACCCGGGTGATGATTCAACATGCCGGGTTACAGGATTTGTTCGAGGGCAAAGGCGAATACGGTCAGATTACGTTTCTGGCTCCCAGCAATCTGGCCATCATGACTTATATGTTCAATAACAATTTCAGGCGGGTAAATGAAATTCCCGCCGCAGAGTGCCGGCGTCTGTTGGAAAAACTCATCATTCCGCAACGCATCCTGACGAGCGACGTACCCCGTGGTTCCCGTTCCGAGGCTACCGGCGAGAAGACAGGCGGCAAGACCTACACCCTGATGGACGGAAGTGAAGCCTTCTTGTGGACGTTTCAGGAGTCCTACTTGGGTGTTGAGAATGCAGGGGCCGTGCATCTGTGGTTCTTTATCGAAAAGTTTGCCACCTCCCGGAGAATCTACTCCAGCAACATTCAGACCGAAAACGGGGTGGTGCAGGCTTTAGGACATGATTTCTTATTTGAATAACCCTTAATTTATCGGACATGAATAAATATACCCTATATCTCCCTCTCTTTTTCGCCCTGTTCGCTTTGGCAGGATGCGAAAAGGAACACACGGGCTACCTGTTTACGGAAAATGCCCGCTATCCCATAGACAGTCTGAAAATTATCCGCTATGAGGATTATAACCAAGAAGTAATCCGCTTAGAAGAGCAACTCAACAGCTATTCCGGGGAGATTCTCGATTCCCTGAACGCTTACCGCACCATCGAAGCGGAAGAGGAGAAAATCATCGAAGAACTCGACCGTTTGGAGGGTATTATGAATAAACACGGAGAAAAGTTGAACGCCTATTTAGACCAGTTTGCGGATGAATCCGACGCCGACCCGGACCGGGTGCAGGAATTGACGGACAATTGCGAAAAAGCATACGAGGCTTGGGTGACATACGAGTTAGAGGTGTACCAGCCTGTATACCAGATTAGGGACCGGATAGAGAGAAAAATCAAAGCCCTCTGCCAGGAAGCCGGTTTGGAAACTCCTTTCACCATTGCCCGGGAATTAGAGAAATTGCAGAAACAGCAAGCTTTGGATATTCCCTGGACCACCTCGTGTATCGAGCAGTTGTTGGGAACGGAACCGATTACCTATACCTTGGTAAGCATCCGGAGCGACCGGGGAGAGGCGGCAGCAGCCGATTTCGGCCGTTACCTCTCCGTTATCGGAGGCGGACGGATGTATGTGGATGCCAAAGTCAACTCTCCGGCCGGGAAATACATGGTTTCTCTGCGGGTCAGCAACGAAGGCTATAGCGTAGTGCTCCCCGATATATTCACCTTTATCCTGCAATAAATCATTCCTGAAAATATGAAACAGTTGAAACTCTTGTTTGTTGGTCTGCTGCTTGTGGCGGCCAACGGTTTGTTTGCCCAAATCACGTTTACCGAGGGTACTTTTGAAGAGGCTTTGGCCAAAGCCAAGGCGGAAAAGAAGAACCTTTTCATTGATTTTTATGCCAATTGGTGCGGTCCCTGCAAGGTGATGGCCGCCCAGGTGTTCACCATTCCCCCGGTGGGAGACTACTTCAACGAACATTTCATCAATTGCAAATTAGACTGCGATGCGGCCGCCAATAAAGAGGTGGTGAAACGCTACAAAGTGGAATCCCTGCCCACCCTGATGTTCCTCGACAGTAAGGGGGAAGTATTGAGGACCCTTGTGGGTGCCGTCACTCCCGATGTGCTGATGCTTGAAGCGCAGATTGCGACAGGCGAGGAACTCCCTTTTGAGAAACTGTACGAAAAATCGCGCAAAGAAAAGAAAAACACCGAACTGCAACAAAAGTTGCTGATTCGTGCCCCCCATTTTATCGGCACCCAGAACGGGTATAATCAGGAAAAATGGAAAGTGCGCATCGATGCCCTTTTCCCGGAGTACCTCAAAACCAAGAAATTGGAGAACATGATTAACCCGACCGATTTTACCATCCTTTCGCTTTATCATCCCGAAATGGAAAAACAAGACGGGATATTCGATTTCGTGGTCAAAAATTACGACCGTTACGGCGAAGCGGTAGACAAGGAAACGGTGCAAAATTACCTTATCGGACTTTACAACACGTATATCCTGCGGCTTTGCAGTACCGGCAAGACCGACTACAGGCAGGCCCTCGGACGCATCGGCGGTGACCTCCGGGCCATTTATGCCGGCATGCCGTTCGGCGACCTGACGGCGGTTGAAGCGGTGACCCTGCTGGCAGACAGTTATTTCAACCTGTTCCGCCACAACCTGCCTCTCTTTTTTGAGAACATGGACAAATATTTCGCAGGAGCCGGAAAGGCGTTGAGTATTAACGATTACACTCAGCCCATCGAAGACCTCTACGGCATTTACCAAGGCAATCCGCCGGACAATGCCCGTCCCATGCTGATTCAATGGTTGGACCGTGCGCTGACGTTTGACATGACCGCCCAACTGCGCGCCCGCCTGTTGATGTTATTAGCGGAAAACCAGCAGAAAACCGGCGATTCGGCCAAGGCGAAACAAAGCCTCAACCAGGCCTTTATCGTTTGTGCCGGCATTCCGGAAGAAGCCGTAAAAGTGCAGTTGCAGAATATGATTCGTGAAAAACTGAACGACCTATGAGAATATTCCTTCTGACATTTCTGACCGTCTGCGTCTTCCGCGTGTCGGCAGCCCCGGAAACGCCGTTCCGTCACGGGCGGTTGGATAACGGACTGACTTATTACATCCGTGCCACGGGTGCATCCGCAGGGAAAGCCGACTTCTATTTGGTGCAGAACGTGGGTGCCCTGATGGAAGAGGAACATCAAAACGGACTGGCCCACGTGCTGGAGCACATGGCTTTCCATGCTACGGAGCATTTCCCGGAAGGCGTACCCGCTTTCCTGAAACGCCGGGGCATTCAGGATTTGAATGCCTATACGGGTGCGGATGAAACCGTGTATCACATCGACGGCGTTCCCACGACGGACGGCGGGCTGGTAGATTCCTGCCTGCTTATCCTGCACGATTGGTCGGGCTTCCTGCAACTGCGCGCCGACGAAATGGAAATCGAGCGCAAAGTCATCCTCGAAGAACGCCGTCAGGGAATGGACCTTTCGCAACGGATGCAGAGCCAACTCAACGCTTATCTCTACAACCACAGCAAGTACGCCACCCACGACGTTATCGGTACTCCGGAAGTCCTGAACCACTTCACTGCCGACGAAGTGCGCGCCTATTATCACGATTTTTACCGTCCCGACCAGCAGGCGGTCATTGTCCTCGGCGACATCGACCCCGATGCCGTGGAGGCCGGAGTGAAACGCCTCTTTGCCGGCATTCCGAAGCGCGTGAATGCCAAACCGCGGGTGACATATGCCATTCCGGACAACGAAGAGCCCCAGTATTGCCGGCTTATCGACGAAGATATTCCCCAGAACGCCGTCGTACTGATGAAACGTTTCCGCAAGCCGGAATTCCGTACACTCGGCGAACAGGTGAAAGACCAGTTGTGCCGGGAGTTTTACAATCAAATCGTCGGCGAGCGCCTCAATGATTTTATTCAGGAAGAGGATGCCTTGTTCCTTAGTGCACAGGCCGGTGTACACGACGTTGTGCGTCATTACGAGGGGCAGAATATCGCCATTACCCCTCTGCCCGGCATGGAAAAGGAAGCGGTTCGGCAAGTGCTGGAACAGCTTGAACGCATTCATCGTTACGCCATCACGGACCAGAAGCTAAAGGAGTTGACGGACAACTATCGTCTCGGGTTGAAACAGTCTGCGGCTATGCTCCGTCGTATGCCCAACAGTGTCTACCTGAAAGTCTATCAGGACCATTTTCTGCTCGGTTATCCGCTGGCCGAAGTGGCTGAGAAATTAGACGCCGCCTGGCACCTGCTCGATTCCATTGACAGCCGCGCCGTACATGCCTGGCTCGACCGTTGGAATGCCGGAGACCTCAACCGCATTTATGCCGTACAGGGCAATAATCCGGATTATCCGTTCCCGGACAGCGAAACCTTGACACGACTGCTCCGCGAAGCCCGGCAATCCTCGCCGGCACCTTACGTGCAGGCTGTTGCCGATACGCTGCCGTCCCTGATGGATTTCACTCCTGTTGCCGGCCGCATTGTCAAGACCAAAAGGCTGAAAGGTCCCGGTGCGGAGGAATGGACCCTGAGCAACGGCGCCAAGGTCTACTACAAACACAACGATTATGAAAGCGGTGCTTTCAATCTCTTAGCTGGAAGTCCCGGAGGCCGCTCCCTGCTGCCGGCGGAAGACCTGCCCTCGGCCGATGCGTTGAATACCCTGTTCCTGCAATACGGGCTGTACAAATACCCCGCCCGGCTGCTCAACGCTATCATGCGCGGACACAATATCGACATCAATATCGACCTCGGCGAACGGTCGGAAAGTATCAGTTGCAGCAGTACACGCGACGATGCGGAGATTGCTTTCCAGTTTTTTCACCTGACCGTTGTACATCCCCGGTTCAGCCGTCCGGATTTCGACAAATATGTGCGTGCCAACAAAATTCAGCGCACCTACGCCAAACCGACGACCGACGACTCGATAGCCTCCGTCATGCAAGAGCTGCACACCCTGCCGTCGCCCCGCATCCGCAAAACGGATACGGCTTACTATGCGGCGATGGATTACGACCGGATGGTGGAAATTTACGACGAGCGTTTCCGCAACGCTGCCGATTTCGCTTTCTATCTCGTCGGTGACCTCCCCCGTGAAGAGGCCCGCAGGTTAGTGGAGCTTTACATCGCTTCCCTGCCGGCGCGCAACGTCCGCGAGACGCCGGTGCACCACCGGTATGCCAGCACGGCATCCGCTACACGCGACATCCGTTTAGGATTGCCCGAAGAGAAGTACATGGTCAGTATCGAATACAAAAACCACCTGAAAACCAAGGCGTCGGATAAAATCTGTTTCCACGTCCTGCAGAAGCATTTCGACAACCTCTTCCGGCAAATCATCCGCGAGGACGAGGGTGGTTCCTACGGGGTACAACTCCACACGGAAGCGGAGGATTACCCGTTCTACGACCAGACCTTTGCCGTGCAGTTCGAAAGCTCGCAGGCCAAAGGTCCCCGGATGCGCCAGATTGTCCACGACCAAATCCGGCAGTTCATAGAGGAAGGTATCTCCGAAGATGACGCCGAATACTATCTGTTGGTGCTTAAACAAGAACACCAAAAGGCGTTTGCCGAAAAGAATGTGGCCTACTGGACGGAAAACCTGCAATTTTACAACCGCACCCATACCCAGCTCGATGACCCCCGCTATTTCGACGGTATCATCGACCAAATCCGTGCGAAAGACATTGTGGCATTTGCCCGCAAATTTTTCGACACGGCACAATGTATCGATGTGGTAATTTATTAACCTTTTAAAATTTAAAGTTATGAAGAACATTTGGATTATGCTGCTGATGGTATGCAGCGCATGTGCTTTCACCGCCTGCTCGGACAATGACGACGAACCGACGCCTCCCGTTGCTCCGACCGCAACCCTGCCGGAAACCTTCACCGCCGGTGAGGAAGTCACCGTTAACGGCAAAGACTTTGTCACAGCTGCCAAACTCATTCTCAAAAACAGTGCGGATGCTACCAAAACCTTAGACATCGAAGGGGCAGCGTTCACGGCTACAAGCGTGACCTTTACCGTGCCTGCCGACGCAGAAGCCGGTAACTAGAAGGTCATCGTGCGCCAAAACAATGAGGAGTATGAATTGGGGACGGTGGAAGTGATTGTGAACAAAGTGGAGAAAACGCTCACCAAAGTCATCTTTTCGGATTATTTGGGCACGATAGAATATACCCTGACTTATGGAGAAGGCGGACAAATTGAGAAAATCGGATATACCGTAGAAGCAGAGGGCGAAACGCAAGAAATGATTTACACTGTAAAACGGGAAGATGAACAGCAAAGAGTTGAACAATGCTGTTTATGATTACATCAATCTATCTTATGATACACCTGTAGAAGAT
>ENA-ORCP01004131-ORCP01004131.1-human-gut-metagenome-genome-assembly--contig:-NODE-4131-length-10211-cov-3.097987_pt1 | contig 10211 bp, 7 predicted proteins | sample MGYA00242990_ERZ507991 | MGnify/ENA primary metagenome ERZ507991 (study PRJEB26167, sample SAMN06115496) | human gut metagenome | host: Homo sapiens | place: China:Henan | collected 2015-05-07 | study...
AGGTCGATGATGTTCTTTGTAATCGCCATGCCGAGGCCGGTGCCCTGCACCTTGTTGGTCGTGGAGTTCTCCGCGCGGGTGAACGGCTCGAAAATGTGCTTGACGAACTCGGGCGCCATGCCGTAGCCGTTATCGGTCACGGTAATAACGAGGACCGTGTGCGCGTCGTCCGTGCCCGGCTTTTCCGCGAGGTCGAGGCTGATTTCGCCGCCGACCTGCGTATACTTGACCGCGTTCGAGAGCAGGTTGATGAAAAGCTGCCGCAGACGCACGGCATCGCCGATGAGGCGCTCGTGGCTGATCTCGTGCACGCGGATAGTGAAGGCCTGCCGGCGCGTTTCGGCCTGCGGCCGGATGATGCCGTCCACTTGGCCGATCTGGTCCGCGAGATTGACCTCAGCGCGGCTGAGCGAGGCATCGCTCGACTCGATTTTGCTCATGTCGAGCACATCGTTGATAAGGCTCAGCAGATGCTGACTGGAGCTCTGCACCTTGCCGATATACTGCTCGAGCTTTTCGGGGTCGTCCTTTTCGTGCGCCATCAGGCTCGTGATGCCCACGATGGCGTTCATCGGGGTGCGGATGTCATGCGACATATTGGAAAGGAACTCGCTCTTGGCGCGGCTTGCGTCCTTCGCGGCCTTTTCGGCGCGTTCCGCCGTCTGCACCGCCTCCGAAAGCTCCTGATTGACCTTTTCGAGCGACTCACGGTTTTTCCGTTCCAGCTCGAGCGCCTGTATCTGCTTGCGGTGCAGGATAGTATAGATGACGAGCACCGCCGCGCCGAACATAACGAGCGAAAAGACGAGAACGAGCGTTTCAGTCGTTCGCACGAGCGAAACGGTATCCTGCGCAACGAAGCGCGACGGAACGAGGAACAGCAGCACCCAGTCCGCGCTTTCCATGCGGTAGAGGGCGTAGTAGTATTCCTCGCCGTCCAGAACGGCGTTCGAGTAGCTCAGTCCGCTGCGTTCCAGCTCGTCCTGCGTGACCTCGAACGAGGTGCCGTGCAGATACTCCATCTCGGAGAGTGAGCTGAACGCATTATACCCCTGAAGCGGGTTCTTGCTCGCGTTGCTGCGGAACACGCGCGAGCCCTGACTGTCGAGGACGTAAACGCTGTTGTTGCCGTCGTAGGCGTCGCAGTTGAAGTAGCGGTTCAGGCTTTCCATGTTCTGCGACATACCGTAGTAGACGAGCTGAACGGAACGCTCGCCGTCCTGCACGGAAATCGGCGTCTGAAGCCGTTCGAGGAAATACATGGTCGTGACGTTCGTGGTCAGCGATTCGGAAACGAAGCTGATTTTCTCCGGCTCGTCCGCCAGACGGTTCATGCCGCCGAAATTGCCCTGCCAGCCGTCCTGCGTCAGGTAGCGGCCGAGAGAGTCTATCGCGACGAGTTTTTCGCTGCCGCGCGTGTCCATTTCGTTGAGCCTCGCCTGCTTTTTCATGAAGGTCAGCAGGTCGTCCATGTTGTCCGGCCTCGCGAGCGCCGCATAGTTGCAGAAAACGTCTGTATTTGCCCACTGCTTTTCAACGACGTCCTCAAGGCCGGCGAAAAGCTGACCCGTGACCTCCTGCATCTGGTGCAGGCGCTCGTGGTAGAGCACGCCGTCGATATACCCCGAATAAAAGCGCAGAAATATCCCGACACCGACCGCAACGACCAGCACAAACGCCGTCACCGCAATCAGCAGCGTCTGCGTACCGGCTTTTCGATTTCTGGTTTTTTCACTCGCTTTCATTCACGTTACTCCCAACGAATATCCTTTTCAGACAGGGTTTTGAAGATGTTGCCGCGCCATGGTTTATATCCGGTGACACCCACTGAAACACCTTCGAACTGCAATTATACATGATAATTATACTCGATACGCCCCGTTTTTACAAGGGTTGACATTGTGAAAAAACGCGGCGCGGCAGCGCACATAAAAAGAACCCCGCATACCGGCCGAGAGAAGCCTGATATGCGGGGTGCGTTTTTTTCAGTCAATGTTCTCCCATTGATACCGAGTGCAGCCGCCGTCCCGGGGCGGACTGCTTTTGGGAACGTTGGAGCGTCATACCCGAATGCTCAGTCAAAAGGAGCGAGGACCTTCGCTGGGGGAGGACGCACTGGTTTACGGCTTCGGCCAGTTACTCCCACAGACCCTTTGCGGTCTGGTCGTCGATGTAGGAGTCTACGTTAGCGGAGTCAACGACCTGAACACCGGAGTCGATGAAAGCGTCAACCGTCTCGCCCTGGAGGCACTTAACGGCTGCTTCTACTGCCTTGTAGCCCATGTCGTAGCCGTTCTGTGCAACGTCCATTGCCAGAGAGCCGCCCTTGATGGCCTGGATAGCGGACTGGTTGCCGTCAAAGCCGCAGACGATGGTGTTCGCATAAGCTGCGTTGCCGGAGTCCTTGATGATCTTGACAACGCTCATTGCCATGTCGTCGTTGGAGGAAAGAACAATATCAATGCCCTGCGGGAACTTCTGCATAACAGATTCCATCGCGGTTGCAGCCTTCTCAGCCATACCGTCGCAATACTGAACCTCGACGACCTCGCCGCCTGCTTCCTCGACGCCTGCCTTGTAGCCGTTCATGCGGGCGTCATGGGTCTCGTCGCCCTGTACGCCGGTAACGATCAGTACGGTCGGCTTGTCTACGCCGCTGTCCTGCGCCTTCTTGACGGCTGCAACAGCTGCTTCCTTGGAAGCGGACTCGTTGCCGGTGCCGACGAACGCGGACTTCTTCTCGGACGCAAAGTCGGTGTCGAGCGCGATAACGACCTTGTCGGTGTTCGCGATCAGGGTAGACGCCGAGTCGGACTGGAGCGGTGCAACAACGATTGCGTTCGTGCTCGGGTTGCCGACTGCGGTCTCGATCATGTTGACCTGCTCGTCATAGGAGGTCGCGGCGGTCGGGGACTGAATGTCAACGTTTACGTTGTCGTGCTCGTCCGCATACGCTCTCGCGCCTGCCATGACCTTGTTGAAGTGGCTGTCGGTCAGCTTGACGATGACCGAAATGTTGTAGGACTCGCCGCTGCCGCCCTCTGCCGAGGAGCCGCCGTTCGAGGAAGTGCCCGTGGAGGAATCGCCGCCGCAGCCAGCCAGCATGCTGACGCACATCGCACTTGCCAGAGTCATCGCTAACAGTTTCTTTTTCATGATAATTGTCCTTTCCTTCTTCTCGTCTTTTTTTATGTTACCTTTTCTTCTCTGCCGGTAAATTTCAAACAGCGCCGGCATCACTGTTTTTCATGAGTTTTAGAGGTCGCAGGGCATTGCTTCCTTGAGCACGACCGTGGACTTCTTGAGACCGGTCAGCGCCGGCATGGTCAGGTCCTCCATCTCCTGGCTGATCGGGCCGTCGTAGCCCTCCATGCTCAGGCAGGACAGGAATTCCTTCCACCAGCTGACGTCGTGGCCGTGGCCGAGCGCAACGTAGTTCCAGGTGCGCTTTGCGAACTGGTCGATGGTCTTGGTGTCGAGCACACCGTCCGGGCCGACATAGTTGCGCTCGATGCGGACGTCCTTTGCGTGTACGTGGTAGATGCGGTCTGCGCCGAGCTTGTGAACCGCCGTTACCGGGTCGCCGCCCATCCACATCAGGTGGCTCGGGTCGAGGTTCATGCCGACCATCGGGCCGACCGCGTCACGCAGGCGAATGAGGGTCTCCGGGTTGTAAACCATCTGGCAGCCGTGGTTCTCGAGCGCGATCTTCTCGATGCCGTTTGCCTTTGCCAGCTCGATAGTCTTTTTCCAGTACGGGATGAGAACTTCTTCCCACTGCCAGTTGAGGATTTTCGTAGTGATCGGCGGCCAGCTGGTAACGATCCAGTTCGGGGTATGGTCCTCTGCGGAACCGCCCGGGCAGCCGCTCATCATAACGATTTTCTTGATGCCGAGCAGACCTGCGAGCTTGAAGGTCTTTTCTACGACCTCCTGATGCTGCTTGCCCTCCTCGTTCGGGGCCAGCTGGTTGCCCGAGCAGTTGAGCACTTCGAGCACCAGACCGCGCTTTGCAATCGCGTCCATGTAGGCTTTACGGGTTTCCTCGCTTGCGAGCATGGCATCCAAGTCGATGTGCGGCGCCTTGGACCAGTTGCCGCAGGCGATTTCGATGGATTCATAGCCGAGAGAGGCGACCGTGTCCAGCATTTCTTCAAACGGCATATAGCCGAGGCAGTCCGTATTCAGACAAAATCTCATGATAAAGCATCCTTTCCTTGTGCCGCAGCATCCTTTGCACTGCGGCACGCCATAGAGATTGTGGGTGGCGATGCCGCACGATCAAAGCATCGGCGCTTTGTAAGAAAAATCATGCAGCATTGCCGTGAAGAGAGTATAAAGAGAATGGGGTTATTTCTTGTAGAAGTCCGGCATTGCGTCATACTTGATTTCAACGACGGACTGGGTATCGCGTGCCTTGGAAGCAGCCTTTGCGGTCACCTGAGCGGTGTAGCCGTCCCAAGCGGACGGGCCGTCTACGCGGCCTTCCTTGCAGGCGTTGATCCAGGACTGGAACTCGATGTTGTATGCTTCCGGGAAGCGCTCGGACCAGTCGTGGCAGATCGGAGTAACGCGGGAGTCGTTCGTGCGGATCATTGCGTTCGCCGGCTCGGGCAGGTTGATGCAGCCCTCCTCGCAGACAACCTCGCAGCGGACGTCGTATCCGTAGCGGCAGTTTACGAAGGACTCGACGTCGATGCGGACGCCGGACTCGGTGGTGAGGTACATGATCTGCGGGTCGCGCAGCTCGCCCTCCGCGTTGCGGGTGGTCTTGGGGAATACGACCTCAGCGGTCTTGTAGTTCTCGCCGAGCAGCCAGCGGAGAACGTCGATTTCGTGAATCATGGAGTTCTCGACCGGCATCGAGGTGGTGAAGCCCGGTGCGTCGTAGTTGCGGTGTGCGCAGTGCAGCATGAGCGGCAGTCCGTACTTGCCGGAGTCGATTGCCTTCTTGAGCTGATTGTAGCCCGGGTCATAGCGGCGCATGAAGCCGACCTGAACCAGCTGCTTGCCGGCGGCCATCTCGGCCTCTACGATGCGCTTGCAGGCGTCCGCCTCGGGAGCCAGCGGCTTCTCGCAGAACACGTACTTGCCGGCCCTGATGGCTGCCATGACGTACTGCTCGTGGAACGGGTCGAGGGTTGTGACAACGACAGCGTCGATTTCGTCGGACGCGATCATGTCCTCGCCGCTCTCCCATGCCTTGATGCCGTACTTGTCAGCGACCGACTTGCAGAAGTCAACGTTTGCGTCTGCGCAGCCGACGACCTTCGCGCCCTGAAGGGTGGTATTGATGCGTTCGATGTGGGTACGGCCGATTGCGCCGGTACCTACCAGACCAATTCTCAGTTCTTCCATGATGATTTCCTCCTTATAGTGCTTCTCATATCTCTTATCCTGACTTTTGGCGTCTGCGAGGACGTACTCGTAAACGTCTATAAAAAAATATCTGCTCTCCGGCAAATATCTTTCATCTGATAAAAATTGTATTTTTCTCCGCAAAATATACGATTTTCCGATTTGCGAGGACGTACCCGTAAATCTGTAAAAAATTTGCGCCGCTTTGGCATCTGTTTCATTTTCGAGAAATTTAAATCTTTCCTTCTCACAAAACCCTGTTTTTATCTTGCGAGGACGTCCTCGTAAAACTCTATAAAAAATATCTGCATCTTTCAGCAAATATTTTTTATCTCTTATTCGAAAAACTCCTTGATGCGGATTCGGGTGTCTGTGAAGATACGGTCGGTTGCGGGCTTCCGTCCGAAAACCAGCTGATCCATGATTAGCTTGACCGGAAGCGAACCCTGCGCGGCTTTCTCGCCGCCGAGCGTCCAGTCTACAACGCCCTGCCGTATCAGCTCGACGATTTCGGGGTAATCCTCGTAGCAGAGAACGCGGATGCTGTCCGCGCGGCCGCTTTCGATGAGCGCCCTGCCGACCTGTGCCACACCGCCGCAGGTGATGTAAAGACCTCTCAGCTCAGGCTGCTCTTTGAGCAACTCGGTGGTTTTCCGGTAGGTGATTTGCGGGTCCTCGAAGCTCTCGATGCAGGACACGATTTCGATTTCGGGGTATTCCCGCCGAATGAAATCGGTAAATCCCTGCTCGCGCATTCGGACGTAGTAGTTGTTGTTTTCGGTTTCAATCGCGCTCGAAATGATGGCGATTTTGCCCTGACCGTTCAGGAACTGGCCGAGCAGCCGTCCGGCGATGCGGCTCGCCTTGGCGCTGTCGATGCTGACGCAGCAGGTTCGGCGCGAACCGTCGATGTCGGAGTCGGTCGTGATGACCGGGATGCCGGCGTCGGCTACGCGGTCAATCGCCCGGCGCACACAATCCGCGTTGATCGGACTGAGGATGATGCCGTCCGCCTTGTCGAGCACCGCTTTGTCGATGTATTCGCTCTGGCGCTTGGCCTCCTGGAAGCCGGTAACCACGTGGGTAACTTCGATGTCGAAGCCTGCCCATTCCTTCAGACCCTGCTCGATGCCGTTTTTGAGGTACGGCAGCGCGTCAACGTCCACCAGAATGGCGTAAATGCGGTATTTCTTGCCCTGCCGCTGCAAAACACGGCCGGTGGGGTTTGGCTTGTAGCCCAGCTCGTCGATGATGGCCTGCACACGGGCGCGAACCTCGTCGCTGACGCCTACGCGGTTGTGCACAACCTTGTCAACGGTCGCCTGGTGAACTCCGGCGCGTTCAGCAATTTCCTTCATGGTGACTCTCATGCTGAAAGCACCTCACTTCCATCGGGTAGATTGCGTCAAGAGTTTCAACGTGTACGTCCTCGTGTTTCCTGCGAGTACGTCCTCGTTCTCTTTGACGCTGTCATTATAGCGTGTTTTCCTCTCCCCTGTCAACGGTTTTTTTGCGATTTTTTCAGGTTCGGCAGTTCTCACAAGTTCCGCTTCGAATTTTTGGGCAGTATCCTAAGGCAGCACCGCACAATGAAAGCTGCGGTGTTGCCCCGCAACCTAACTTTGACCAAAACGATACCGCCGGACTGTTTAGCATAGCAGCCCGGCGGTGTTTTGGTGTATGGGTGATTTGACGGTTACTTTTCTTCAACTTGCAGAAAACAAAAGGTACGGTCTGCCAAAGCTGCGGAGAAAAGGTGAAAAACTCCGCAGAAGGGAAAACAAACCGCACCTGAAGATGTTGTCTGAGTAAAAATTCGGAAATCACTCCATCGCCTTGCCCTGCATAGCCTCCTCGGACATATGCTGACGGCAAATACCCTCCAGTTCGGTCACTACGTCGCCGATAAGGCGTTTAATCGACAGGTCAGGAACGCCGACCACGATATTATCACAGTGACTGCTGACCGGAATGAGAATTCGATGAGCGCCGCTTTGTCCAACAGCTTTCGCCATTTTAGGTGTTACCTCTCCGAGCATAGCGTCCGCGATGACAATTCCGATGGGACCGATAATAACGTCCGCCCTTCGACATCCGACCACGACGGCGTTTTCTCCGGTTGCGGCGTAGTCCGCGCCCGCTTTCAGCATAGCGGCGGTCGCCAGACTATTGGTTCCGACAGCAGTCAGCTCCGCCCGCGGAAATTTCGCCTTAACTGCGCTGATGACCTGTCTGCCGATGCCGCCTCCCTGTGCATCTATAATGAGTATCTTCATAAATTTACGCCTCGTTTCTTTCTGTGCAAAAGACCGGAACGTTATCCGTCTTGCTGTAAGGCAAGAGCCGCCGCACAGGAAAAACCTGCACGGCGACCCTTGTCGAAGCCACTTGTTTCCGATGAATTACAGCGGAATTACCAGTGCGCCGATAATAGCCAGTACGAAAATGCATACGGACGAAATGAAAGAACCCAGAGTATAGGTCTTCAAGCCGCCGGATACCGTCAGACCGGACATATTGGTAGCAACCCAGAAACCGGAGTCATTTACATGACCGATGGAGTTACCGCCAGACAGGCAAGCCAGTGCAATCCAAACCGGATGGCAGCCGATTGCCGGAGCGATCGTAGCCATAATGCCCATAGAGGTCATACCTGCTACCGTGCCGGAACCCTGTGCTACGCGGAAGATTACGCCGATGAAGTACGCGAGGAACATCGCCGGGATAACAGAGGTCGTGCTGGTGCCCAGCAGACCTACGATCGCATCGCCGATACCGGTTGCGGTAATAACAGACGAGAACGAGCCGCCTGCACCGGTAATCAGCAGTACGACGCCTGCGCTCTTGAGCGCTTCGCCTGCACACGCCTCAAACTTATCGCGGCCGAGGTACGGAAGGCTGATAAGGTACGCACCCAGGGTACCGAGCAGCATTGCGATCAGCTTGTTGCCCAGGAAGGAACAGATAACCGGAGATTCCTCAAATACTGCGCTGCCCAGAGTACCGAACAGGATGCAGATAACCGGAATGATAATCGGCAGGAGCGATACAAAGAAGGACGGTTTCTTCAGGTTGCTGCTGCTCTCGCGTGCCGCTACCAACTCCGCTACTACATTCGAGCTGTGGTTTACATCCTTTTCTTCGTTCCAGATACCGCGCTTGTGAATCTTAATGAAGATGAAGTCGGACACCAGAACGGTGATGAAGCCGACTACCAGACCTACCAGCAGCATGGTACCCAGGCTGAAGCCGAAGATGTCGGCCGCTGCCAGCGGATTCGGCGTGGGAGGTACTACGCAGTGTGCAGTGGTTGCGCCGATGGTAAGGCAACCGGTTACGTAACACATCTTCATATTGATCTTCGCGGCGATGGTGATACCGATCGGAATCAGAATAATAAACGTTACGTCAAAGAATACCGGAATGGAGAGCACGAAGCCTGCAAGGCTAAGACCCCAGATGGCACGCTTTTCAGAGAAAGCAGATACCAGTTTGTCAGCGATGACGTCGGCTGCGCCGCTGTCATTCATCAACTGACCTAGTATTGTACCGAAACCGACAGGCAGACCGATACTGGTCATCATGTTGCCGAAGCCGGAAGAAACGGTGTCTACTGTGGTCAGCAGATCCAGACCGCCTGCAACGCCCATGAAAAGGCTGGCGATTGCCAAGCCAATTGCCGCATTGAGCTTGAGCACGATGATGCAGAACAGAATAATCGCGATAGCGACTACGAGTGCTGCAATCAACATTACGGGTGTAGTCATTTCTTTTCCCTCTTTCTTTTGTGTCTGATTGAACAAACAGTATTAATATCGGCTCAAAGCAGGCACCATCTTCCCGTTTTTCGCCGAATATTCCATAATAAACATTCTGTGCAGCGCAGTCACGCTGCCAAGCATCCCCATACGGGCGACTTAGAACAGATTTCCGTTCTCGTCAAAGTTCAACTCGTACGGCTCAGTAAGAATTTCGAAATTCGGGTTGTTCTCCACCAGCGGGAGCATACCCTCCGATATTTCGATAACGCCGATATGTGCGGTGTTCGGAATACGAATCATCTTCATATTGTCGTGATCCTCTGCCTCCGGACAGCACATCAGTGCAAGCTGGAGCGCCTCACGGTCGTTATCCATAATCATCGGAATCTTCATCAGATGAAGAAACGTGTTGGTAACACCGGTCGGATAGGTCATTTCCAGTTTCATCTTGTTGAACAGACGGCGAGTGGTAACCTCGGCTAAGCCTACGCCCTGCGCGTTGCCATGGGTTTCGTCCGTCAGGTCGAGAATAACGACCTTCTCCGCCTCAATACCGCCGGAGCAGTACTTCGGCTGTACAAAACGACCGGAAACGTTCGGATCCATACCATCGCCCGAGATGTTTTTGCCGATTTTATCCACAACCAGCACATCGCACTTATCAAACAGCAGGTGCGCGATCGTCTGATAGGAGATTTCCTTCAGCTTCGGCTCCTCAGAGATAATTTCCTCGGGACTGAGACCCTTGATCAGGTACGTATCGTCATATGCGTTTTCGATAATGGCAATGCCGCCGAGCACCGGTGCGTTCTCCAACATCGTGCGACCGTATTCCTCAACCAGCTCGTGCATAATCGCCGGACTCTGGTGATGAATGCTCTCGGCACCCTTCTGCTTGCCCAAGCCAATGGCCATCATCTTCATCAGGCCGCTCTCGTACGGACCTCGGAAAGAAGTATGCGGCTTAATGCGGTTAAACAGGATAATGCCATCTGCCTCGGACGCATTCTTATCCATAAATCGGCTGCTACCAGTTTCAAAAAGCTTTCCATTATTCTATTTCCTCCAGTTCGTTGTTAAATACATACCATA
>ENA-ORCP01004132-ORCP01004132.1-human-gut-metagenome-genome-assembly--contig:-NODE-4132-length-10210-cov-3.181190_pt1 | contig 10210 bp, 9 predicted proteins | sample MGYA00242990_ERZ507991 | MGnify/ENA primary metagenome ERZ507991 (study PRJEB26167, sample SAMN06115496) | human gut metagenome | host: Homo sapiens | place: China:Henan | collected 2015-05-07 | study...
CAGACCGGATGGGGACGTACAGGATCTCCAATGGCATTCATGGGATATGGTGTAAAACCTGACTGTGTAACGATGGCAAAAGCTATGGGAGGCGGAATGCCGATCGGTGCATGCTGCGCAAGCGAAGAAGTAGCTGCAGTATTTACATCAGGAACACATGGCTCTACATACGGTGGACATCCACTTGCATGTGCCGCATCTCTTGCGTCCATTTCTGAAATCCTCGACAGAGATTTAAGTGGAAATGCAAAAGTAATGGGTGAATACATGAAAGAAAAACTTGCAGAGCTTCCACATGTAAAAGAAGCAAGAGGAAAAGGACTTCTGGTAGGATGCGAATACGATATTCCGATCGCTCTTGAAGTAAAATGGGCATGCTTCAGAAGAAGACTTCTGATCACAGCGATCGGCGACAGCGTAAACCGTATGATCCCGCCACTGATCCTTGCAAAAGAACACGTAGATCAGGCAATCGAGATCATGAGAGATGCAATCAACGAAGCTGCTGCAAAATATGAGGTAGATCAGAAGACTGCATAGTATAGACATTCCTCCGACTTATTGATATAATTGTATAAAAAATAGAGTACCGGCACAGAAATCCCCAAGTTTCTGTGCCGGTTTTTGAGGTGAAAAATATGTTAGAAAGAATGCAGCTTTTTCCGCTGAATTTTTATAAAAAAGCGAAATTTAACGGAAGTATGGGAAAAATGAATTATCGCCTGGCAAAAGAAGAAAAAAAGACCGATGAGGAAAATTCAGAAACGATTCTTGTCGGAAGTATCTGGGAAGGACCGTTTATTTATGATAAGATTCCACAGGAAAAGATCACAAAGAGAGAATTCCCATTTGCAGAAGAAGGAATCTGTCAGGCAATGGACTGGTTCAATGAGGAAGGCGAAAAAATGAACCGGGAAGTGTAAAGAAAGGTTCTATTTTCCTGTCAGAAGGCTTATTTATATAGTATCGATGGATGGAAAAAAGGAGTCTTATGATGCGCAAATTTCTGGCAGGTCTGCTTGGCATGGTTCTGTGCGTGCAGACCGTATATGGGATCCCGGTCCGGGCGGCAGATGTTTTCGAGCCGGGAGAAAGACCGAAAGCTATGCAGGATGTGATCCGGCAGGAGGATCCGGAGCAGACGAACAAAGACAATTCGGGCAATCTGACCGGTCTGGAACTATCTGCTGAGTCCGCAGTTATTATGGAAGCTTCCGGAGGTCAGGTTCTCTTAGAAAAAAATGCGGATGAGAAAAAGCCCCCGGCGAGTGTGACAAAGGTTATGACGCTGCTTCTGATCTTTGATGCACTGGCAGACGGAACGATCACGCCGGATACCGAAGTCACAACTTCTGAGTACGCTGCATCGATGGGTGGATCCCAGGTATTTCTGGAAGCTGGTGAGAAGCAGACTGTGGATACAATGATCAAGTGCATTGCTGTGGCAAGTGCCAATGATGCCTGCGTGGCGATGGCAGAAAAGATTGCCGGGAGTGAACCGGCTTTTGTGGAAAAGATGAATCAGAGATCGGCAGGGCTTGGAATGACGAATACCCATTTTGTCAACTGCAATGGACTGGACACGGAAGGGCATCTGACGACAGCGAGAGACATTGCACTGATGTCGCGGGAACTGATCACGAAGTATCCACAGATCGAGGACTACTCAACGATCTGGATGGAAAATATTACCCACACTACGGCAAAGGGCAGCAGTGAATTCGGACTGAGTAATACCAACAAACTGATCCGGCAGTATGAATACGCAACCGGACTGAAGACCGGATCCACAAGCGGTGCGAAGTTCTGCCTGTCTGCAACGGCAAGAAAAGACGGGGTCAATATGATTGCGGTTGTAATGGCAGAGCCGGATTCTAAGACACGGATAAAGGATGCCATTGCCATGTTAAACTATGGCTTTGGGAAATGCAGTATTTACCAGGATGAAAGGGCACTGGAAAAAGTTGTGTATGCCGAAGTGAAACATGGAATGCAGGAGAAGGCAAAGGGAGAGACGCTGGAGGGTTTCCGGTATGTGGATACCAGTGGATCAGATCTGTCTGCCGTGGAAAAAGAGGTACAGATACAGAAACAGACGGCCCCGGTAAAGAAAGGCGACCAGATCGGAGAAGTCATTTACCGGCTGAATGAGAAAACCATCGGAAGCGTTCCGGTTTATGCGACAGAAGGTGTCGGGGAGTTGACATTTGGGGGCGCATTCCTTAAAATTCTGGAAGAAATGATGGTATAACGAAAGAGGGAAGAGATGAAGGCAACAGGGATTATCGTATTGATACTGGTGATTTTTGCAGCAGCAGTTCTTGCAGAAGTATGGCGGGAGCTGCACTGCTTCAAGATTACAAGATACCGGATCAGAACCAGTAAAATAAAGGGAGATGCCGGAAAAGTACGGATTGCTTTCTTAAGTGATCTGCATAATCATGTCTATGGAAAAGAGAATGAGGAGCTGCTTTTGGCGATCAGGGAAGCAAAGCAGGATCTGATCCTGGCAGGCGGCGATATGCTGGTCGGGAAAGCCGGAAGAGACTGGACACCGGCAGCGGATTTGATGAAAAAACTTCCACAGATCGCACCGGTCTGGTGCTGTAATGGCAATCATGAGCAGAGAATGCATGAGCAGCAGGAAATTTACGGCAAAGAATATGGATATTATGAGAATGAACTGAAAAAGGCAGGGATTCATGTCCTGGTGAATGGATCAGAAGAGATCCCGGTAAACGGGATGAAGCTGCGCTTATATGGGATGGAGCTTCCATTTGGATGCTATAAAAAAGGATGGAAGGTGTGTCCGCTTACGACTGGCGAGATGGAAGAACGGATTGGCAGTGCAGAGACGGACGCATACTGCATTTTATTGGCACATCATCCGCTTTACGCAGAAACCTACTGGAAGTGGGGAGCAGACCTGGTGCTGTCCGGACATTTACATGGCGGGATTGCCAGACTTCCACTGCTTGGCGGTGTGATCAGTCCGCAGTTCCGTCTGTTTCCACGCTACAGCGGGGACTGTTATGAAAAAGACGGGAAATATATTGTGGTCAGCAAAGGGCTCGGAACCCACACGATCAATTTCCGCTTCTGGAATCCGGCAGAGCTAGTCGTACTTGATATCATCCCGGCTTTCCTGTATAATAAATAAGGTTATCGACAATTTGACTGGAAAGGATATCTATGGGAAAAGGAATACCGGTAAAGCTGCAGGTTTTTGAGGGACCTCTGGATCTGCTCTTACATTTGATCGATAAAAATAAAATAGACATCTACGATATTCCGATCGTAGAGATCACCAACCAGTATATGGAATATATCCAGGCGATGGACAGAGCAGACCTGAATGTCATGAGTGAATTTCTGGTCATGGCGGCGACACTTCTGGACATCAAATGCAAAATGCTTCTTCCAAAGGAAGTCAATGAAGAGGGCGAGGAAGAAGATCCGCGTCAGGAACTGGTAGAGCAGCTTTTGCAGTATAAGATGTACAAATACATGTCTTATGAACTGCGTGACCGCCAGGTGGACGGAGAAAAGCTGTTCTATAAGGGAGCGACCATTCCGGATGAAGTAAAGGAATACGAAGAACCGGTAGATCTGGATACGCTTCTTGGCGGGCTGACCCTGACGAAGCTGAATGATATTTTTCAGGATATCCTGAAAAGACAGGCAGATAAGACGGATCCGATCCGAAGTAAGTTCGGCAAGATCGAGAAAGAAGAGGTTACGCTTCCGGAGAAACTGGAATATGTTTATGAGTATGCAAAGGTACATCACAGATTCAGTTTCAGGGATCTCCTGAAAAAGCAGGCATCCAAGGTACAGATTATTGTCACCTTCCTGGCGGTGCTGGAGCTGATGAAGACAGGAGAGATACAGGTATATCAGGAACATACGTTTGATGATATCATCATTACATCGGACGAGGGACTGCGGCAAGGAGTATAGAAGAAAATGAGAACAAAACAGTTGGAGAGTATCATAGAGGCAATCCTGTTCACTATGGGAGATTCGGTCGAGGTGAGTAAGATCGCATCCGCGATCGAGCAGGATGTCCCGACGACGGAGAAACTTATCCATAATATGATGGACAAGTATCAGAAAGAGGAGCGTGGCATCCGGATCATCGAACTGGATCATGCATATCAGCTCTGTAGCAAACCGGAGATGTATGAATATCTGATCCGGATCGCAAAGCAGCCGAAAAAGTATGTCCTGACAGATGTCATGCTGGAGACGCTTTCAATCATTGCTTACCGTCAGCCGATCACCAAGCTGGAGATTGAGAAGATTCGCGGAGTCAAATCGGATCATGCGGTAAACAAGCTGATCGAGTACAATCTGGTCTGCGAGCTTGGGCGCCTTGATGCACCGGGACGTCCGCTGCTTTTTGGAACAACCGAAGAATTTCTGCGCAGGTTCAGTGTGCAGTCTTTAGATGATCTCCCGGGCATTGAACCGGAGAAGCTGGAGACATTCAAAGAAGAAGCGGAAGATGAGGCACAGATCCGGCTGAATATTTAAAATGGAATCCATAGTATAAACGCCCGTCCCTGTTCATAAAATGGAACAGAAAAGAGCAGGAGGGAGAGCGGGGCGCATGAAAAAGAAAGAAAAGAAGAGGAATGGAATACCGGCACGGACCAGAAGAGGGATTCTGGCAGCGTGCATGGTATTCTTTTTTAGTTTGCAGATTTTTCAAGGAAAGATGCTATGGAGAGAATCCACAGGAGAAAGTCCGGGTAAGGTCTTATCAGGGAAAGTGCCTGCGGAAGAAAATGAACGGACACAGATAATGGAGACTACGCAGCAAAAGGAACCGGTCTCGGATGCGCAGACTGCACAGGAAAAAGAAACCCGTGAGCAGGAAAGGGAGCAGCTTCTTGCCCGGCTCTATGCCCGTTCCGCTGCGCTGGTGGATGCGGACAGCGGCAGGGTTCTGCTCGGAAAGGAAGAGCATGTAATGCGTCCGATGGCAAGTACAACGAAGATCATGACCTGCATTCTTGCGCTGGAAAAGGGAAATCCGAAGGACCTGGTGACAGCCTCTGCAAATGCGGTCGCACAGCCGAAGGTTCATCTGGGAATGCACGAAGGGGAAGCGTTTTATCTGGGGGATCTTCTATATTCCCTGATGCTGGAATCCCATAATGATTCTGCAGTGGCGATCGCGGAACACCTTGCAGGATCCGTTCCGCAATTTGCCGGGTGGATGAATGAAAAGGCAGAAGAGATCGGATGCACTGAGGCACATTTTGTTACGCCAAACGGACTGGATGGAGAGGATGTGGGCGGTGTGCACAGCATTTCAGCTGCAGATCTGGCAAAAATCATGAGCTACTGTGTCCTGCGTTCTCCCAAAGCAGCAGAATTTCTTGCGATCACGCAAATGCCGGTATACAGCTTTTCTGATGCTGAAGGAAAGGGGAATTTTAGCTGCAGCAACCACAATGCATTTCTTCAGATGATGGATGGCGCGATTTCCGGAAAAACAGGGTTTACCGGGGATGCCGGATATTGCTATGTAGGGGCTTTACAGAGTGAGGATCGTACATTTGTAGTGGCACTGCTTGCCTGTGGCTGGCCAAACAACAAGAATTATAAATGGACAGATACCAGAAAACTGATGGAGTACGGAATGGCACATTATCGTTATGATGAGGTGTGGAAAATACCGGAGCTTTCGAAAATACCCGTGGAAAACGGTGTTTCCCAAAATGGTTTGTTTGGAAAAGCAGCAGTGGAAGTGGAAATCAAAGGAAAAGAAAGTCCGGGTAAGATTCTGGTCGGAGATGATGATGTGGCAGAAGAAAAAACAGAAGTACCGGAAAAACTGGATGCGCCGGTGAAAAGCGGAACACCGGTCGGACAGATCACGTATCTCTTAAACGGGGAGAAATGGGGGAGCTGCCAGGCTGTTGTAAAAGAAACAGTCAGACGGAGAACATTTACCTGGATAGCCATGAAAATGTGTGAAATGTTTTACCAATTTAATTTTTAAAACACGAGAAAAATAAAATAGATCAAGAAAATTGATTAAATTCATCAATGGACTTTCTCGATAAGATATGTTAGCATTAGCTAGACAACAAAATAAGACAAGAAAGTTGACGGATATTTGTGAAAAGTCAGGAATTAGGCAAATTGTGTGATTTTTATGAAAAATTTCTTGTTTTTTCATATGAACAGAAGAAAAAGCAGATGCCGCCCTTTCCAATTAAATAAAAGGAGAGAAACAAAATGGAAAACTGTAAAAAATACGAGAGACAATATTTTATGCCTCCGAAATTTGAATATGACTGGGTGAAAAAAGATTATGTAGACGCACCGCCAATCTGGTGCAGCGTTGACCTGCGTGATGGAAACCAGGCACTGATCGAGCCGATGAGTCTGGATGAAAAGCTGGAATTCTTCCAGTTATTGGTTGATGTGGGATTCAAAGAGATCGAAGTCGGATTCCCGGCAGCATCTGAGACAGAGTACCAGTTCATGCGTACCCTGATCGAGAAAGACATGATCCCGGATGACGTGACTGTCCAGGTATTGACACAGGCAAGAGAGCACATCATCAAACGTACCTTCGAAGCCGTACAGGGAGCACCACATGCTGTGATCCACGTGTACAACTCAACCTCTGTTGCACAGAGAGAACAGGTTTTCAAAAAAGACAAAGAACAGGTAAAAAAGATCGCCATCGACGGAGCAAAACTGTTGAAACAGCTTGCTGATCAGACAGAAGGAAACTTTACTTTCGAGTACAGTCCGGAAAGCTTTTCAGGAACAGAGGTGGACTATGCAGTGGATGTCTGCAATGCAGTACTGGATGTATGGCAGCCGACAAAAGATAAAAAAGTAATCATCAACATTCCGACAACCGTAGAAAACGCAATGCCGCATGTATTTGCAGGACAGGTAGAATATGTAGACAAGAACCTGAAATACCGTGATGGTGTGGTACTCAGCCTTCACCCACACAACGACCGTGGATGCGGCGTGGCAACTGCTGAAATGGGTATTCTTGCAGGTGCAGACCGTATCGAAGGAACCTTATTTGGAAATGGAGAACGTACCGGTAACGTGGATATCGTGACACTGGCACTCAATATGTTCTCGCAGGGTGTAGATCCGGGCCTGGATTTCACTGACATTCCAAAAATCCGTGAAATCTACGAACGCCTGACCAGAATGCATGTCTATGAAAGACAGCCATATGCAGGAGATCTGGTATTTACCGCATTTTCCGGTTCCCATCAGGATGCCATCGCAAAAGGTATGGCATGGCGTGAAGCGGAAGAAAGAGATCACTGGACCGTACCGTATCTGCCGATCGATCCGAAGGACATCGGAAGAACTTACGATAAAGATGTTATCCGTATCAACAGCCAGTCAGGAAAAGGCGGTGTAAGCTACATTCTGAAGCAGAACTTTGGCATCAGCGTTCCGAAAGAAATGCGTGAAGAAGTCGGCTACATGGTGAAAGATGTATCCGATAAAGCACACAAGGAGCTGACTCCGGACTGGGTATACCACATTTTTGAAGATCACTATGTAAATTACAAAGGAATCTTCTCTATCGATGAATGCCACTTCAAACAGGAAGATGGTATTATGGCAGACGCAACCATTTCCCATGCAAATGGAAAACGTGTGGTAACAGCAGGTGGTAACGGACGTCTTGATGCAGTCAGCAATGCGATCAAACAGTACTTTGGTATCAGCTATGAACTGAGCTTCTACGAAGAACATTCCCTGACACGTGGTTCTTCTTCCAAGGCATGCGCTTATGTAGGTGTCATCTGTAATGGAAAGACCTACTGGGGAGTCGGAATTGATGCCGATATCATCAAAGCTTCTATTGAAGCATTGACAGTTGCTGTCAACAAGATCGATGAACTGAAGAACGTGAAGGAATGTAAAGATGAAAGGATGGTCGAGATCATGAACTATATCCAGGCAAATTATCTGGATGTATCTCTGGATGACCTTGCAGAGAAATTCTTCCTGTCCAAACCATACCTTTCCAAATATATCAAAGAAAAATCCGGAACGACTTTCGGGGATATTGTCAAAAAGGTCAGAATGAAAAAGGCACGTGCCCTGTTAAAAAGCAGCAGCATGACCGTTGAAAATATTGCACTGACCGTTGGATACCAGAATGTAGAGCACTTCAACAGGCTCTTCAAAAAGGCGTACAATATCACACCGGTACAGTTCCGCAACCAGAAATAAATAATACAGAAAAATGACGAAAAAAGGGCGCAAAAAACGGTTAAAAAGACGTTTTTTGCGTTCCTTTTTTGTCATTGTTTATGAATGTGAACAAAAATTCACATTTACAGGCAAAATTATTGACAAAGTAAACAAAAAAAAGTAAGATATTTGTATGTTCATAATAAAAAACAAAAGTTAAAAATTATGAAAAAGGAGGAGTGAAGACATCTGAGGATGGGGAAATAATTAACGATTGTTTTTTGCTGAATGAATAGAATACAAAAGGTTATCTTGGAGGAAAAAATAATGAACGAACATGATGAGGCGTTAAGAAAACAAACCGCCTTTTTAGGACAGCCAAAGGGTGTGGGAACCCTGAGCTTTATGCAGCTTTGTAACTCTTTTGCAAACTATGCGATGAGTGCGGTACTGATTTACTACTTATACGCAAATGCACCGGAAGGACTTGGATTCAGCAAGGCAAATGCAGCACAGCTGATCTCTTTATATTCAACAGTTGTCGTACTGACAGGTATCGTCGGAAGCTTTGTCTGCGACCGTATCTTAGGATGCCGGAAGTCTTTATTTATAGCAAGATCACTTTCATTTATTGGATATGTATGCCTTGCATTACCACTTGGCGTTCCTGGCTATGGAATCGCTATGGGATGTCTGGCAATCGGACCGATGTTCGGTGGCAGATGTCTGGATGCTCTTCTTGGAAAATTCTATGATGAATCCGATGGAAGACGTGACAGCGCTTACACGATTTCTTACGTAATTTCCAACATTGGTGCAGCAGCTCCGGTACTTTCCGGTATAATCGCAGCAGCACTCGGATATCATGTAGCATTCGCGGCATGTGCAGTCCTTGCATTCCTGGGTATCGTTGTATATGCAGTTACATACAAACCGTTCTTCGGTAATATCGGTATTGAACCGGATGATCCGCTTCCGGATGATAAGAAACGTTCTTTCATCACAAAGATGATCATTGTACTTGTTATCTGCGCAGTTGTTCTTGCAACGCTTTTTGCAACAGGAACATTAAGTATTTCTGTATTTTCAAATGTAATCAGTACTGTATCGATCATTATCCCGATCGTATACCTGGTAGTTATTTACAAAAGTAAAAAGACAGAGCCACATGAGAAGAAGAAAATCCTCTGCCTGGTTCCGCCGTTCATCTGTAACGCAGTTACCCTGCTGATCTGGACACAGACAATTTCAATCCTTGCAATCTTCTATGAAGAAAAGGTTAACCGTGTACTGTTCGGAATTGAAGTGCCTGCAGCATCTATGCAGACAATCCCAGCAGTATTTGCAGTTATCATCGGAAGTATCCTGACAGCAGTATGGACAAAACTCGGAAAGAAACAGCCATACGGAACCACAAAGATGGGTATCGGAACAATCTTCTGGGGACTTGGAGCTTTAATCATTGCACTCCTCTATGTAATCTATCCTGGAGATGCAAAAGTCAGCGCATGGTGGATCGTATTATTCTATGCAATCCTGATGCTTGGTGAAGGATTTACCTGCCCGATCGGTTACTCAATCACGGCTGTTGCAGCACCGAAGGCATTCATGACACAGATGATGACAATCTGGTCAATGTCACAGTCTACAGGAGCTGCTCTTAACACGCTGCTCACAAACTTCTACAAAGAAGGAAGCGAAATTCCGTTCTTCGTAGCAATCGGTTTGGGTGTATGTGCAGTCGGTGTGGTTGTAGCAATTTTCAGTAAAAAGCTTGCAGTCGGAATGGGACTGGACAAGAACGCAGAAGCATAAAAGATTAGAAAATAAGTTTATGTTTCAGGAGGATGAAAAATAAATGTCAGAGAATTGTAATTATGCACCGGTCGAAAAAGTCATTCTGATCGATGACAGAAGAATTGAGATTTATTGGGGCGAACAGATGCGCCGTGCTGATAATGAAAACGATTATCTGGTAAAATACAAAGGGGAAGTACAGGAACTGGTA
>ENA-ORCP01004135-ORCP01004135.1-human-gut-metagenome-genome-assembly--contig:-NODE-4135-length-10204-cov-3.141997_pt1 | contig 10204 bp, 10 predicted proteins | sample MGYA00242990_ERZ507991 | MGnify/ENA primary metagenome ERZ507991 (study PRJEB26167, sample SAMN06115496) | human gut metagenome | host: Homo sapiens | place: China:Henan | collected 2015-05-07...
TTAAAATCAGATTTGAAAGTAAAGTTAACGGTTACAACTGTATATTTTACTACTTCCATCTAAAACATGAAGTTTTTCTGTTTTATGTGTTACACACATTTTATATTAATAGGTAGGGGGGGCTACCACCTATTAATATAAAATGTGTGTAACACAGCTTAAAGAAAAAGTTAAAGGAAATTCGCGCCTGCGATCGCATATGCGCCCGTACATTATTATAAAAGACGATAGCAGTGAAAGCAGCATAAATGTGAATGAAATGTTTAACGAACTATTGTTTAGTAAAATGCAAATAAATTTGCTACTGCACTCGGTTTGCACTATCTTTGCGTTTCAAAATCAAGTAGATTATGAAAAAAGAAAGCCAAGTGATATTCGACCGCAATGTGGTGGAGTTCGTCACCGTAGCTGCTGAGTTCTGTAAGTTCCTGGAACAGGCGGAGACGATGAAACGTGATACATTTGTCGATACCTCATTAAAGATACTTCCGCTACTTTACCTCAAGGCTGCCATGCTGCCTGAAACGGAAATAATAGGCGATGAAGCCCCCGAAAGCTATGTGACGGAGGAAACGTATGAAGTGCTTCGCATCAACCTTGCCGGTATTCTTGCCGAAAAAGATGATTATCTGGATGTATTCATACAAGATATGGTTTATAGCGACCAACCCATTAAGAAAAATATTTCCGAAGACCTGGCGGATATTTACCAGGCCATCAAAGATTTCATTTTCGTCTTCCAACTGGGATTGAATGAAACAATGAACGACTCCCTCGCCATCTGCCAAGAGCAGTTCAAAGAGTACTGGGGACAAACGTTGGTGAACACGCTACGTGCACTACACGACGTGAAATACAACCATGCCGCCGAAGAAGAAGACACAATTGAAGAAGATTTTGATGAAGAAGAATGCGGTTGTCATGGCCACGATCATGGTCATTGCGATTGCGACGATGATGATTGCCATTGCCACGGCCATCACCATCACGAATAAAGAAATTAATTATGGTTATTAAAAAAACAATCAATAAGGAAGCTATCAAAGAGATGCCCAAAGTTCTCTTTCCAGGACAAATACATCTGGTACAAACCCCCTGGGAAGCAGAAAAGGCAGTTACTTACCTAAAGCAATATCCTTTGCTGGGAATTGACAGCGAAACCCGCCCGTCGTTCACCAAAGGACAATCACACAAGGTTGCGCTGCTACAGGTATCCTCTGAAAAAGATTGCTTCCTCTTCCGCCTGAACCTGACCGGCCTGACGCTTCCGATTATTTCGTTGCTGGAAAGCCCATCGGTCACCAAAGTCGGACTTTCGTTGCGGGATGACTTTATGATGCTGCACAAACGTGCTCCCTTTGAACAACGCGCCTGCATCGAATTGCAAGAATATGTCCGTATGTTCGGCATACAGGACAAGAGCCTGCAGAAAATCTATGGTATCCTGTTCGGTGAAAAGATTTCCAAGTCGCAACGTCTTTCCAACTGGGAAGCAGAACACCTGACCGAACCTCAGAAACAGTATGCGGCTACCGATGCATGGGCATGCCTCAACATCTATAACCGACTGCAAGAATTAAAAATCAGCGGTGACTATGAGTTGGCACCAGACGAAACAGAGGAAATTATAACCCAATAATCAGTGTGATACTACTCACTCATCACTAACAGCTAATCGTTAATCACTATAACAGCATGTACAAAGTATATCTCAAATCTGGCAAAGAAGAGTCATTAAAACGTTTTCATCCCTGGGTGTTTTCGGGTGCTATCGCTCATTTCGACGGTGAACCCGAAGAAGGCGAAGTAGTAGAAATTTATACTTCCAAGAAGGAATTCATTGCCAAAGGACATTTCCAGATTGGCAGCATTGCCGTACGCGTACTCTCTTTCCATCAAGATGAGGCTATCGATTCCGATTTCTGGAAACGCAAACTCAGTATTGCTTATGAGATGCGCCGCAGCATTGGTATTGCAGAGAACCCAACTAATAATACTTACAGACTGGTACATGGAGAAGGTGATAACCTCCCCGGACTAATCATTGATATTTATGCCCGCACCGCCGTGATGCAGGCACACTCTGCCGGTATGCATCTTGACCGTATGGAAATAGCCAATGCTCTCAGTGAAGTAATGGGTGATAAAATAGAGAATATCTATTATAAATCAGAAACGACTCTTCCCTTCAAGGCTGATCTTTACCCTGAAAACGGTTTCTTGAAAGGTGGCAGCACTGATAATGTAGCTATGGAATATGGACTGAAATTCCATATTGACTGGTTGAAAGGACAAAAGACAGGCTTCTTCGTTGACCAACGTGAAAACCGCTCCCTGCTGGAACGTTATGCAAATGGACGTTCCATATTAAACATGTTCTGTTATACCGGTGGCTTCTCTGTTTATGGTATGCGTGGCAATGCCAAACTGGTACACTCCGTAGACAGTTCGGCCAAAGCAATTGACCTCACAAATAAGAATATAGAATTGAATTTCCCCGGTGATGCCCGCCATGCAGCTTTTGCCGAAGATGCCTTCAAATATCTGGATCGTATGGGCGACCAATACGACCTGATTGTCCTGGACCCGCCTGCATTTGCCAAACACCGCGATGCTTTGCGCAATGCCCTGCAAGGTTACCGCAAACTGAATGTAAAAGCTTTCGAGAAGATCAAACCAGGCGGTATTCTATTTACTTTTTCCTGCTCGCAAGCAGTCAGCAAAGAAAACTTCCGCACGGCAGTCTTCACAGCAGCTGCAATGTCCGGTCGCAGCGTTCGCATCCTGCATCAACTGACGCAACCCGCCGACCATCCGGTAAGTATATATCATCCCGAGGGGGAATATCTGAAAGGATTAGTGTTGTATGTAGAATAAATAGTGCATGTACTTTGGTCCTTATAAAGGGGAGAAAGCACTCTTTATATTCTAAAAGATGTTAAACCAAAGAAGAAAATCACTAAAACGCTATGTTGTATAACATAAAACCTCTACATTTGCACTGTGTTTTTCATGGTATTAGATTTAAGGTTAATAAAGATTGGCTGTCTGGGATAGATAGCCTTCTTTTTTTATATGCCTATCCACCCTCTTTTTAACAGCAATTCTTCACTATTCTTCGCATTTATGGCTTTTTTATCCCCTTTTTATCGATTAACTTGTCCACCCAATCAACGAAAATATTATATTTGCATCTATTATTAACGTAAAAAGAGAAACACAAATTAGAAAAGTCATGAGTATAAAAGTTCGTTTGATTATTATGAACTTCCTGCAATTCTTTGTATGGGGGTCATGGTTAATTTCACTAGGGGGTTACATGGGCAGAGAACTCCACTTCGAAGGAGGACAGATCGGTGCCATCTTCGCCACCATGGGTATTGCCTCTTTAGTCATGCCCGGCATCATTGGTATTATCGCCGATAAATGGTTCAATGCCGAACGTTTATACGGACTTTGCCACATCGCAGGGGCAGCTTGTCTTTTCTATGCCTCTACCGTTACGAATTATGACCAGATGTATTGGGCAATGCTACTCAATTTATTGGTATATATGCCTACCCTGTCACTGGCCAATACCGTTTCATACAATGCACTGGAACAATATAAATGCGACCTGATCAAGGACTTCCCTCCTATCCGTGTATGGGGAACGATTGGTTTTATCTGCGCCATGTGGGCAGTAGACCTTACCGGATTCAAGAATTCCAGCGCACAACTTTATGTAGGCGGTGCATCCGCACTCTTGCTGGGTTTATACTCTTTCACCCTGCCGGCATGCAAACCGGCCAAGACAGAAAAGAAAACATTACTTTCTTCCTTCGGACTGGATGCATTCGTATTATTCAAAAGAAAGAAAATGGCTATTTTCTTCCTGTTCTCCATGCTTTTAGGAGCAGCATTGCAGATCACCAACACGTATGGTGACCTTTTCCTCGGGAGCTTCGCCAGTATTCCGGAGTTTGCAGATTCTTTCGGAGTAAAACATTCGGTGATCCTGCTGTCTATTTCTCAAATGTCTGAAACATTATTTATTCTCGCTATACCATTCTTCCTGAGACATTTCGGCATCAAGCAAGTGATGCTGATCAGTATGTTCGCCTGGGTATTCCGGTTCGGGCTGTTTGGCTTCGGAGATCCGGGTTCCGGTCTGTGGATGCTGATTCTTTCCATGATCGTGTATGGTATGGCGTTCGACTTCTTCAACATTTCAGGTTCGTTGTTTGTTGAACAAGAAACCAGTTCCTCCATCCGTGCCAGTGCCCAGGGGTTGTTCTTTATGATGACCAACGGGTTGGGTGCCATCATCGGAGGATATGCCAGCGGTGCTGTCGTAGACGCATTCTCAGTATATGCTGATGGCAAACTAGTGAGCCGTGAATGGCCGGACATCTGGTTTATCTTTGCGGCGTATGCACTGGTGATCGGCATCCTGTTTGCTCTGGTATTCAAGTACAAACACCAACGAGAGAATAAAGTAAATTAAGTAAAAAAGAACAATGGACAAAAAAGTAGAATTACAAGTTTTAAATATCACAAATAGCCAAGCGCAAGTAGGCGCTTTTGCCCTACTGTTGGGTGAAGTGAACGGTGAACGGCAACTGCCTATCATCATAGGTCCCGCTGAAGCTCAGGCAACCGCCCTGTATATGAAGGGGGTCAAAACTCCCCGCCCTCTGACACACGACCTGTTCATGACCATTATCGGCGTATTAGGAGCTAGTTTGCTCCGCGTATTGATCTACAAGGCGAAGGACGGTATTTTCTATTCCTACATTTACCTTAAAAAAGACGAAGAAATTATACGTATCGATACACGTACCTCGGATGCTGTCGGTATGGCAATCCGTGCTGAATGTCCGATCCTCATTTATGAATCCATTCTGGAACAGGAATGCCTTCGGATATCGAACGAGGAAAGAAGACATCCTGAAGAGTCTGATGAAGAAGCGGAAGACGAAAAGAAGCGGGATCTGCCTCGCAACGTTACTTCAATGTCACTCGAAGAAGCATTGGATCAAGCAATCAAAGACGAGAATTACGAACTGGCTGCCAAGATACGCGACCGGATCAATTCAAGAAATCAAAACCACTAACCAATTATGCACGTATTTTATACTCCCGATATACAGAAAAACTACGAACTTCCGGAAGAGGAAGCACAACATTGTACCCGCGTCCTGCGGTTGGGTATCGGAGACGAAATCACTCTTACGGACGGTAAGGGACATTTCTATAAAGCAGAAATCACGGTTGCAACCAACAAGCGTTGCCTTGTAGCCATCAAAGAAACAATCTTTCAGGAACCGCTCTGGCCGTGTCATCTGCACATTGCCATGGCGCCGACCAAAAATATGGACCGCAATGAATGGCTTGCCGAGAAAGCTACGGAAATCGGATTTGACGAACTGACTTTTCTCAACTGCCGTTTTTCCGAACGCAAGGTGATTAAAACCGAACGGATCGAAAAGATTCTGATATCAGCCATCAAGCAATCTCTTAAGGCTCGCCTGCCGAAACTCAACGAAATGACGGACTTCGACAAGTTCATTGCACAAGAGTTTCAAGGTCAGAAATTTATTGCTCACTGTTACGAAGGCGAAAAGCCTCAGCTGAAAAATGTACTGAAAGCAGGAGAAGATGCTCTCGTTCTGATCGGTCCCGAAGGAGACTTCAGCGAAGAGGAAGTGAAGAAAGCCATCGAATGCGGATTCACTCCCATCAGCTTGGGTAAATCACGGCTTCGGACAGAGACAGCGGCACTCGTGGCTTGCCACACAATGAACTTATTGAACCAATAATAACTTTTAAATAGTATGAGTATGGCAAAGAAAATGATCTCACGGCTCTCGGTACTGGCAGTACTGATTGTTTTTCTGGCAGCATGTTCCAAACAAACGGAGGCCGAGAAAACAGAACGCCCGTCTGTGCTGGCAAAACTCAGTCAGTTCAAAGAGATGGTCAAAAATGCCGGAATGAACGACAAAGAAAATGAAGCTGCTAAACAGAAACTGCTGGAAGCAATGAAAAGCGGGATGAATGCTGCCACTTTCCAACAGTTGGAGAAGGTGATCAACAATCCGGGAGCATCCGGCCTGGATCCGGAAGCACCGATCTATATCTTTAGCTCTCCCCAAATTTCCGGTGGTGCATTCGTTGCCAAAGTCAGCAATGAAGACGATTTGCACGCTTCCCTCGATGTGATGGCAAAAGAACAAATCTGCCAGCCGGTCAGCGAAGCGGACGGATATAGCTTCACTACCCTGAACGGAAACTTGCTTGCTTTCAATGAAACCACTGCAATCATTATCTCTGCCAGCAGAACTTCTCAGACAGAAGCAGCCAAAGAAGCCATCACCAAACTAATGAAACAGACTGCCGACAACAGCATTGCGAAATCCGGAGCCTTCCAGAAAATAGCCAAGCAAAAGAGTGATATCAACTTCTTCGCCTCCATGTCAGCAATCCCTTCTACTTACAGAAGCCAGATCAGCATGGGACTTCCTTCTGAAATCAAACCGGAAGACATTACCATCCTAGGCGGACTGAACTTCGAAAAAGGCAAGATCGCCCTTAAAACAGAAAACTACACGGAGAACGACGCCGTCAAAGCGCTTCTGAAAAAACAAATGGAATCATTTGGAAAGACAAACGGCACATTCGTGAAATACTTTCCGGCATCTACGCTGATGTTCATCAATATGGGCGTAAAAGGAGACGGACTTTACAATCTGTTGAGTGAGAATAAAGAATTCCGCAGCACTGTGTCTATCGCCAAAGCGGATGAAGTAAAAGAACTGTTCAGTTCATTCAACGGCGATATCTCTGCCGGGCTGATCAATGTAACCATGAACAGTGCCCCTACTTTTCTTGCTTATGCTGATGTAAAGAATGGGAATGCTCTTGAAGCTCTTTACAAGAACAAGCAGTCACTGGGCATGAGAAAAGGAGAAGACATCATGGAACTGGGCAAAGACGAGTATGTCTACAAAACAAGAGGCATGAATATATTTTTCGGCATCAAGGACAAACAGATGTATGCTACCAATGACGAACTGCTCTACAAGAGCATTGGCAAAACGGTTGACAAATCGATCAAAGACGCTCCTTACGCAGCAGACATGAAAGGCAAGACCGTATTTATGGCCATCAATGCAGAAGCCATACTGGATTTACCGGTCGTAAAGATGCTGGTAGGCTTCGGAGGCAAGGAGTTCAAGACTTATTCTGATCTCGCTTCCAAAGTTTCTTATTTATCCGTTAGTTCGGAAGGAGAAACAAGCGAAACAGACCTTTGCCTGAAAGACAAAGATGTAAATGCCCTCAAACAAATCGTAGATTTTGCCAAGCAATTCGCCGGCATGTAATTCGTCAATGAACGGCATGAATAGTATTCACTTACAGCAAACACTTCCCCAAGTGTTTGCTGACCGTAATTCGGTGACCTCTGATGTATGGCATCAGGACCTTATCTTCCGGAAAGGAGAAATGTATCTGATAGAAGCCGCCTCAGGCACCGGAAAATCATCGTTGTGCAGCTATCTTTACGGCTATCGCAACGATTATCAAGGAATTATCAATTTCGATGAAACCAATATCAAAGCATATTCCGTGAAGCAATGGGTAGACCTGAGAAAGCATTCACTGAGTATGCTTTTTCAAGACTTGCGTATCTTCACCGAACTTACAGCGATAGAAAACGTACAACTGAAGAATAACCTTACCGGACACAAGAAGAAAAAAGAGATTCTTTCATTATTCGAGAAGCTGGGTATCTCAGATAAACTGAACGTGAAAGCCGGAAAACTTTCTTTCGGCCAACAACAACGGGTCGCTTTTATCCGTGCATTCTGCCAGCCGTTCGACTTCCTGTTTCTGGATGAGCCTATCAGCCATTTGGATGATGAGAACAGCCGCATCATGGGAGAAATCATCATTGACGAAGCCGGAAAACAAGGTGCCGGAGTCATCGCCACGTCCATTGGCAAACATATCGAACTGCCATACAAGAAGGTGCTTCAACTATAATAGAATCTGCGTCATTCGCGCCTAAAAATATAAAAATACAAAATAATGAATACCCTTGTCTGGAAACTTCTCCGCCAACATATCAGTATCGGCCAGTTAGCCGGTTTCTTTTTAGCCAACTTGTTCGGCATGATGATTGTATTGCTCAGCGTACAGTTTTACAAAGATGTCATTCCCGTATTCACCGAAGGAGACAGCTTTATGAAAAAAGACTTCATCATAGCAACCAAGAAAATCAGTACGCTCGGGTCTTTTGCCGGAAAAAGCAATACGTTCTCTCCCGAAGATATCGCCGATCTGAAAAAACAGTCGTTTACCAAAACGATAGGAGCTTTCACTCCTTCTCAATTCAAAGTTTCGGCGGGATTGGGGATGCAGAAAGCGGGTATTCATCTCTCTACGGATATGTTCTTCGAGTCAGTTCCCGATGAATTTGTAGATATCAAACTCGACAAATGGCACTTTGACGAAGAAACACATACCATTCCCATCATTATCCCACGCAATTATCTGAATCTGTATAACTTCGGTTTCGCTCAAAGCCGCAGTCTGCCTAAGTTGTCAGAAGGATTGATGGGACTTATTCAGATGGACATCATGATGCGGGGCAACGGACGGGTAGAACAATACAAGGGAAACATCGTCGGTTTTTCCAACCGTCTGAATACGATTCTCGTTCCGCAGTCTTTCATGAACTGGGCAAACAAGAACTTCGCCCCCGACGCGGAGGCACAACCTGCCCGACTGATCATCGAGGTCAGCAATCCCGCCGACTCTTCTATTGCCAGCTACTTTCAGAAAAAAGGCTACGAGACGGAAGACGGAAAACTGGATGCCGGAAAGACCACTTATTTCCTTCGCCTTATCGTAGGTATTGTGCTGGGAGTAGGTTTATTCATCAGTATCCTGTCATTCTATATCCTGATGCTCAGCATATTCTTACTGCTCCAAAAGAATACAACCAAGCTCGAAAGTCTGCTTCTGATAGGCTACAGCCCCAACAGGGTAGCGCTGCCTTATCAGATACTGACCGTAGGACTGAACATCATCGTACTGATTTTATCTGTCGGATTGGTATGCTGGCTGCGCAGCTATTACATAGAGAGTATCAGACTCCTCTTCCCGCAACTGGAAACCGGTTCGTTATGGGTAGCTGTCAGTATGGGTATTCTTTTATTCCTCATCGTATCAGTCATTAATATACTGGCTGTGAAGCGAAAAGTTCTTTCAATCTGGATGCATAAAAGTTAAAAACACAATATATGAAAAACACCACTACTCTTCAAAGTAAAAGAAGTATCACAGTACTCTTGGGAGTCCTTCTATATTTCTCATCGCTATCTGCACAGACCATGCAAGATACGATTATCGCCAACTTCAGTCTGATGGAAAGAATTCCTAAAGAAAAGTTGTACCTCCATCTGGACAAGCCTTTTTACGGAGCCGGAGAAAAGATATGGTTCAAAGGTTATCTGGTGAACGCCATCACCCATCAGGACAACGCACAAAGTAATTTTATCATTACGGAACTGATCAACCGTTCCGACTCCATTGTGGAACGAAAGAAAATCCGCAGAGATTCTCTCGGATTCCACAACGCCTTCACCCTCCCTGCCACCCTTCCGGCAGGCGATTATTACCTGCGGGGGTATAGCAACTGGATGCTGAATGAAGACCCTGACTTTTTCTTTTCACGCAACATCAAGATAGGAAACTCTATTGACAATACCATCGTTTCGAGCATCGAGTATCAGCAAGAAGATGATACACATTACACTGCCAAGATCAAATTTACAAGCAACGTACAGGCTGTTGGATGCTTGGATTCATGAGAGTGACGCTAATAAAGCCCACTTCTTTGAGCTTAAGGGGCTTTTTGACACTCGGAAAGAAGTGGCGTTCTTGAACCATTATTCCGTGGAGCGTAGTTGGGAGCGAATGGCTGGAAAGCTGGATGCGATCTCTGGCGTATCTGTGAAATCCAAGGTCCTTGGCAAACAGTTCTGGCTTTCATTCTTGAGATATGCGGCGATTATCGTAATCGCTATGGGAGTAGGTGTGGGTATGAATCAATGGATAAGCAATCGTTTATATGCCGGCGATAAGGGATTGAAGGTTTTAGGGATAACGGAACATTCGCCCGGTGTTCCCGGTACTTGCCATCCTATTTATTTTA
>ENA-ORCP01004136-ORCP01004136.1-human-gut-metagenome-genome-assembly--contig:-NODE-4136-length-10203-cov-4.444006_pt1 | contig 10203 bp, 9 predicted proteins | sample MGYA00242990_ERZ507991 | MGnify/ENA primary metagenome ERZ507991 (study PRJEB26167, sample SAMN06115496) | human gut metagenome | host: Homo sapiens | place: China:Henan | collected 2015-05-07 | study...
ATTCAGGTTCATTTTTTCGTTTTCGTCCTCAAAGACCCGCAGGTTGCAGATCTTGTCCGCCAGCTTGTCGGCGGTGGCCTCCGTGTCGTTGGGGCCGACGCCCAGCAGCACCAGAAAGCCGGTGCCGATGGCCCCCACGGTGGCCCCGTCAATGGAGACAGAGGCGGAGGATACTCTGGTTACCACTGCGCGCATAAGGGTTCTCCTTCTCTTTGGTTTTTGGAATGGCAAACATGGGATACAATATCTTAGTATAGCACGTGGCCAGGGAAATAGTCAACGTTCTCTCCCCCGCCCCGGCCTGTTTTCCCCAGGGCCTGCCCCTGAAATCTGGCCGGGTGGGGGAACCAAGGGACCACCGGCGACGTCTTATGAACAAACCCCATGTTTTCTTTCCTACAATACAGTATTTCATTTCCGCTTGTTTCCCTTAAAACGTGTTGGAATTTGCTTTGTCACAAAAGCAGAAAAAAGATGACAGGATGGAAGCATCATGCTATCATGCGATTAAAAACAAACTGTTGTTTACGGAGGACGGAGTTAAGATGAAAGTGATTGAGGTAGCAGACAGAACGCCATTGCTGATCAAACAATTACTGGAAGTATGGGAGAGTTCCGTGAGAGCGACCCACCTGTTTCTATCAGAAAATGAAATAGAAAACATAAAAAAGTATGTGCCGCAAGCCCTGAGCGAAGTACCGCATTTACTCGTTCTAAACCATGAAAATCAAGGTCCCATTGGCTTTATGGGAATTGCAGAACAACACCTGGAAATGCTTTTCGTTGCGGACGAGGAAAGGGGGAAAGGGGCTGGAAAGGCGCTGCTTCAATACGGAATCGAGCAATATTCCGTCCATGATTTGGCGGTGAACGAACAAAACCCTCTTGCAAAAGGGTTCTATGAACATATGGGATTTACAGTTTATAAAAGAACAGAGCGGGATGAACAAGGAAATCCCTACCCATTGTTGTATATGAAACGCGGCGTGGAAAGGAGGAGAAATGATGTCCTCCGAAGAGATCATAAAGAAAGCTGCTGGCGAAGGAAAGGTTGGCAACTGGGGACTCGGAAATGAATATGAGATTCAGGCACTCCTCACAAAATATGGTCTGCCGACAGATTATATCACACAGGATTTCACTATGGATCAGTTTGACAGTGATGCTATTACATTAGCTTCCGCAATGACATATAACGAACTGGGACTTGTTCAGAACAGCTATGACGGCGGTTACGGCTACGGAGATACAGTAAGCGTTATTGATATGAATGATGAAGATGTTGCAATGCTTGAAGACAATCTTTTCTGTTCAAAGTCATTTGCAGCTGAAAATCCAAATACTGTTAAGGCATTTGTAAGTGCGTCAATGAAGGGATGGGCATATGCCTGCGAACACCCTGAAGAAGCTGCAACTATCGTTTTTGAGGCAGGTTCATCAGTATCGGCAGATCATCAGCTCCATATGGCAAATGAGGTTGCAAAGCTTGTTACAACTGATATGAGCGGCAATCCGGTTTCCGCTTCTGACGTAGGCAATATGGATGAAGCAGCAATGCAGCAGACACTTGACCTTGCCAAGAAGTATATTCAGCTCGAAGACAGCGCATCTGCAGAAAAACTCCAGTCACTTACACTTGATGACATCAGAAGTACAGATTATCTTGCATATGACCCCGAAACAGACGGTGCTCCCGAAAAAACAAGCGTATCTGTACAGCTCAAATGGCTTCCGCAGGCACAGTTTATGGGATATTACGTTGCTGAAGCACTTGGCTACTATGATGAAGTAGGTCTTGATGTTACAATTGTTTCAGGCGGCGGTGATATTTCCGAAACAACAGCTGTCTATAACGGAACAGTAGATTTTGGTGTAACTTGGGTATCAAACCTTATCAATGCCAATGCAGGCGGTATGGAGCTTCTTGAAGTTGCTCAGGTCTACCAGCGTTCAGGTCTTGTTCTTGTATATAAGAACGACAATTTTAAGAAATAAATTCGTATTCTTCATTTGATCTTAAATATGACGTTTCCGCAGAAATGCGGATCCGTCGGAAAGCTGCCCTGTTTCAAGGACAGTTTTCCGACGAAAGTTACCAATATTTTTACAGGAGGTTTTAATATGGATATGATTATCAAAAACGGAACGGTCGTTACAGCAACCGGAATGTTCAAAGCAGATGTTGCTGTAGAAAACGGAAAAATTACAGCTATCGGCTCTGAGCTTGGCGGAGACGATACGACCAAGGTCGTTGATGCGTCTGAAAAGCTTGTTCTCCCCGGTGCGATCGACGCACATACACATCTTGCAATGCCATTCGGCGGCACAGTTTCTTCCGATGATTATTTTGCCGGCACAAGAGCAGCTGCCTGCGGCGGAACAACAACAGTATTTGATTTTGCATTGCAGGATTTCAATGAAACAATGACAGACTGCTTTAAGCGTCGTGATGCGCTTTGTGCTCCGGATGCCGCTGTTGATTATTCTTTCCATATTGGTGTAAAGGATATTCACGGTGAATTGCTTGAATCGATCAAAGAAGCCTGCGAGATAGGAATTACAAGTTTCAAGGTTTTTATGGTATATGATTTTGGGGTAAAGGACGGTGTATTTTATCAGCTGCTTGAAAAAAGCAAGGAGTACGGCGCATTGATAGCTGTTCATGCAGAAAATAATGAGCTTGTCAATACTCTTACGGAAAAGTATATTTCCGAGGGTAAAACAAGTGCATGGTATCATTATATGAGCCGTCCCGAATTTGTTGAAGGCGAAGCAGATGTAAGAGCTATCTCTCTTGCAAAGGCAGCAGGTGCGGCACTTTATATTGTGCATCTTGCAAATAAGCAGGGCGTTGAAGCTGTAACAAAAGCAAAGGATGAGGGATATGAGATTTATGCTGAGACCTGTCCGCAGTATCTTGAATTTACAAGTGATGTTTATAAGCGTGAGGACGGCAGAAACTTTGTATGCTCACCTCCGATGAAAGGCAAGGAGTCGCAGGACGCTATCTGGGCAGCTATAAAAAGAGGGGATATTGATACTGTCGCAACAGACCATTGCCCATTCCGGCAGAGTGAAAAGGACTGGGGACTCAATGATTTCAGAAAGATACCAAATGGCTGTGCAGGTATTGAAAATATGTATCCTTATATGCTTGGAAAGGCAAATGATGGTGTTATCACATTTGAAAAAGCAGTTGAGCTTTGTTCAACAAATCCTGCAAAGATATTCGGCTGTACGGATAAGGGCGAGATCGCAGTAGGCAAAGATGCTGATATTGTTATTTATGACCCGACGAAAAACTTCACAATTTCACAGAGCAATATGCATTCAGACAGCGACCATACAATATGGGAGGGCATTGAAGTACACGGCTATCCGGTACAGACATATTGCAGAGGAAAGCTTGTTTACGATAACGGAGAATTTGTAGGAGAACGTGGCTACGGCAAATTCGTAAAGTGCGCAAAGCACATATCAAAATAAAGAAAGGAAAGATCACTATGGCATATCACAGCATGAAAATAAATGAAGAAGCAGCACGCTGCCTGCTGTGTGAAAATGCACCGTGTACATCAGCCTGTTCAAAGGGATGTGACCCTGCAAGAGCCATAAGAGCAATAAGGTTCGGGAATGAAAAGGGTGCAGGGCAGTTTTTCGGCAGCGAATGTTCGGAATGCAAAGCCGAATGTGAAAAAGCCTGTGTGCATTATGACCGTCCTTTAAGAATAAAGGAGATCGCTTCTAATATCCCGAAGGGAGAAAAGGCTGACGCAGAGCTTTCAATTGATTTCTGCGGAGTGCATTTTGAAAATCCGTTCATACTCTCCTCGTCTGTGGTAGCAAGCAATTATGAAATGATAGCCAAAGCATTTGAAGAAGGCTGGGCAGGAGTATGCTACAAAACTATCGGATATTATCTTCCCGAAGAGGTTTCTCCGAGATTTGATGCAGTAGCAAAGGAAGGAACGCCTTTTATCGGATTCAGAAATATGGAACAGATAAGCGACCATACACTTGAAGAAAATCTTGACGTTTTCCGCAGATTAAAAAAGAATTATCCCGATAAAGTGATCGTAGCTTCAATAATGGGACAAAGTGATGAAGAATGGACAAAGCTTGCCGCACTTTGCGAAGAAGCAGGTGCAGATATTATTGAATGTAATTTTTCCTGTCCGCATATGAGTGCACACGGTATGGGAAGCGATGTAGGTCAGGATCCTGAGCTTGTCAGAAGATTCACAGAGCTGACCAAGAAAGGCACAAAGCTTCCTGTACTTGCAAAAATGACGCCTAATATCTCACATATGGAAATTCCGGCACTTGCAGCAGTTGAGGGCGGTGCGGACGGTATTGCCGCAATAAATACAATCAAGTCTGTAACAACATCAGTTCTTGCAGAAGTAAACGGTAAGAATGCTGTATCCGGATATTCAGGCAAGGCAGTAAAGCCTATCGCACTTAGATTTATTCATGATATGGCAGTTTACCCGCCGCTCAGCTCAGTATCATTCAGCGGAATGGGCGGAATCGAAACATGGCGTGATGCACTTGATTTTCTTGCACTTGGCTGCAGAAATCTTCAGGTAACAACAGCTGTAATGCAGTATGGCTACCGTATAATCAACGACCTGAAGGACGGTCTTTCACGCTATATGAATGAGATAGGTGCAAAAAGTGTTGATGAACTGGTGGGTACAGAGCTTAAAAAGCTTGTTCCTACCGATGAACTTGACAGAACAACAGTTGTATTTCCTAAATTCAATAAGGAAAAATGTGTGGGCTGCGGCAGGTGTTATATAAGCTGCTATGACGGAGGACATCAGGCTATCGGCTTCGGCAGCGACAGAACACCAAAGCTCATCGGAGGAAAATGCGTCGGCTGTCATCTTTGCAGACTTGTCTGTCCGACAGGAGCAATTGAAACTACTAAACGTATACCAAAACCCAAAAGGTGACCTGAAAAGGAGGAGGACGTATTGGCGATCACACTTATGCAGCTTTGCAGAAACGCAGAGCAGATATATAATATGAAGCTTATTGCAGGCAGCGGCGGTATGGACAATACAGTCCGCTGGGTGCATATGGTGGAGGACAGCGAGGTTCCTGATTTTCTCAACGGAAACGAGTTGGTTTTCACTACGGGAATAGGACATTTCGGAACAGATTGGCTTCCCGCATTTGTAAAGAACCTTAAAGAACATAATGCAGCAGGAGTTGTATTGAATCTTGGACCGTATATAGATTCTGTGCCGCCTTAGGTAATTGTTTACTGCGAGGAAAATGACTTTCCTTTGTTTACACTTCCGTGGCAGATACATATCATTGATATAACATATAATTTCTGCCGCAGGATAATTGATAACGAGGAACAAGAAACCTCGCTTGCGGAGGCATTCAGAAATCTTATATTTGCTCCGGAAAACCGCAGAGACTATGCGGAAGTGCTTGAACGTCTTGGATTTCATGAAAATTCTGTATATACTGTCATTGCTGTAAATATAGGCGGAAGCAAATCGGCTGCAGAGCAGTTAAGAAAAACTGACAGCTCACTCTGGCATATGCTTAAGCATTCACGCAGCGCATCCGCAATGTTCTATCAGGACGGCAATCTTATTACTGTAAGGCAGAATATCTCAAATGATGAGATGCGCAGACTTATAAGTGATATTTCACAGCTTGAATATGATGTAAAGTTCAATATAGGAATAGGTGAAAGCGGATCAGGTTATTCAACTGTTTCCAAGTGTTACAATCAGGCTCTATCTGCTCTTTCGGTAGCAAAAATAAATGAAGATAAGGTAGTTCAGTATAAGAATATAGGTGTGTATAAGCTGCTTTTCGGTATAGAGAACCGTGAGATACTAAATTCATATATTGACGGTATTCTCGGCGATATAATCCGATACGACAATATGAACGGTACGGACTATGAAAAAACGCTTCGTGTATATCTTAAATGCAGCGGCAGTGTTCAGCAGACCTCTGAGATCCTGAATGTACATCGCAACACGGTAAACTACAAAATAAAAGTCATAAGAGAAATCACGGGTATGAAGCTCAATGATGAGGATAAAATGAATCTTCTTCTTGCATTCAGAGCAAAGGATATTTTCTGATATTATTTTTTGAAAGGATATGAGTAAAATGAATGGCAGCGAAATCAAGGAAATGCAGGTAAAATATAATCTTCAGTCATGGTCAAAGCAGAAAGGTATAAATCCTATACCGATCGAAAAGGCAGACGGCATCTATATGTGGGATTTTGACGGAAATCGTTACTCCGATATGTCCAGTCAGCTTGTAAATCTTAATGTAGGTCATAATTGCCGCCCGATCATTGAAGCGATCAAGGAACAGGCAGAAAAGTATTGCTACCTTTCACCGTCATACGGCAGTGAGCCCCGTGCAAAGCTTGCAAAAATGATCATAGACCTTATGCCTGATAATATGGGCAAGGTGTTCTTTACAAACGGCGGTGCAGATGCAAATGAAAATGCAATAAAAATTGCACGTATGTATACAGGAAGAAACAAGGTGTTTTCCAGATACAGAAGCTATCACGGCTCAACATTCGGTGCAGGCAATCTTACAGGCGAGCCGAGAAGATACCCGCTTGAACCGGGCATTCCCGGATTTGTACATTTCTTTGACCCATATATCTACCGTGAACCTATTAAGTTTGAAAGTGAAAAGGCAGCAGCCGATTATTATGTTGCCAAGCTTCGTGAGCAGGTCATTTATGAAGGTCCTGACAGTGTTGCGGCTATCGTAATGGAAACTATCACAGGTTCAAACGGTGTTATTATCCCGCCTGAGGGATACCTGCAGGGAGTAAGAAAGATCTGTGATGAGTTTGGCATCATGATGATCTGTTCTTCTGTAATAATAAGCGGAGGTGATACAAAGATCATATTTTCATGTGAATATGTCATAAAACCTTTAGCTTTAAGCGCACCAATGATCTTTCCCATACGTCCCTCAGGATCTTTTCCGTAAGGAACGAGCGGTTCTTTGGTTTCTTTATCCTTAACAAGCTCGATCGAAGTGAAAAGTCCGATATATCTGACATCGCCTACGCATGGGTGCTTTGCTTTAAGTTCTTCAAGAATATCTCCGAGAACCTTTCCTACTTTATTTACATTTTCAAGGATATTTGCTTCCTTATAGTAATTTACACAGGCAAATCCCTATAAAGACGCTCCGCAGGTCAAGCTGGCGGATTATATTCCTGCAGACAAATTCCGCACCATACTTCCTGAATGCAGACATATCGGAGGCGGAATTTCAGAGATTGCCGCAGAGATACAGGTAAGTGAAAAATTTGCCCGTAAGCTTAGTTTTTATGTATCTTGGGACGGACTGCTTTATGGTTTCGTCAGAAGAAAACGTGAGCTTGAAGCCAATGTTATGGGCGGCAAAAAAATAAAAACAGTTTTTATTCAGGACTGGGACGACAAATTTCTCATTCTTTTTGAAGGTGCGGAAACGGATGAAGAAAAGGCATTTTTTACAACACCTGAAGATGTTTATTATCTGCTGGAAAACTGCACCAGAGTTCCTGAGCAGGAATCAAGATATAAAAAGTGAAAGGAAATGAATATTATGTATAAATGCAGCAAAGAAAGAATGGAAGATAAGATCAAAACTTTTTCAAAGTTCGGCGACGCAGGGCATGGCGGCATTACACGTTATTCCCTTTCCCCCGAAGCTATTATGGCGAGAAATGAGTTTAAAAAGCGTATGGAGGCTATCGGAGCTGTTATCGAAGTAGATGATGTAGCAAATATGTATGCAACTATCCCGGGTACTGATCCTGAAGCAAAGCGTATCGTAATGGCTTCACATTGCGACAGCGTAAAAAACGGCGGTAACTATGACGGTATCCTTGGTGTAATGAGTGCAATGGAGGTTCTCGAAACTGTTGTTAAGGAAAATATTCCGCATAAGCACCCTCTTACAGCAATGATATGGACAAATGAAGAAGGCTCGCTTTATCCGCCTGCAATGATGTGTTCGGGCATTGTATGCTATGATTATCTTCCTGAGGATATTCGTGCCAAGTTCAAATATGAGGATATGATGCAGTCAAAGTCTATTCTTGACAGCACAAAAACTTTTGGTGAAGCTCTTGACAAAAGCGGTTTTAAAGGCGATAATAAATACCGTATTTCACCCGAAAAATATCTTTATATGTTTGAAACACATATTGAGCAGGGTCCTATCCTCGAAGATGCAGGAAATGACATTGGTGTTGTAGACTGTGTTCTGGGTATGTTCAACTACCGTCTGAAATTCCACGGACAGACAACTCATGCAGGTACATTTCCGATGCCAAAGAGAAAGGATGCATTCCTGGCAGCGTCCGAAGCATTGGTTTATCTTCATGAGGAGATCGACAAGCTTGGATATTCCGATCTTGTTTATACAACAGGTGAGGTGGTATGTCACCCTTGCGTTCATACCTGTGTTCCCGATTATTTTGATTTCAGCTTTGATGCACGTCACGAAAAGCCTGAGGTGCTTGAAAAGGTGCTTGCTATCGTAAAAAGCTGTGCGGATAAAATGTGGGCAGGCTGTACTTGCGAAGTAACAAAGGCATGGAACAGAGATACCGTTTACTGGGACAAGAAGCTTGTGGGATATGTAAAGGAAGCTGCCGAAGAGCTTGGAGTTTCTCATCAGTATATCCATTCGGGCGCAGGTCATGATGCACAGTTTGCTGCATATATGCTTCCTACAACAATGATATTTGTACAGAGCAAGGACGGTTTATCTCATTGTGAACCTGAATTTTCTTCAGTTGAACATTGTACAGAGGGTGCAAGTGTAATGCTCAACGCCGTGCTTAAAGCAGATAAGGACTGATAATAAATTGACAGATCGGACGGGTAATTTATATCCGTCCGATTTTTGAAAGGAAGATAATATGAGCAGAGAATTTTATATCCCGAATAAAATACTTACAGGTAACGGTGCGCTTGAAGGTGCAGCACCATATATAAAGCAAAAGGGAAAGAAACCGCTTCTTGTTTCAGGACCGAATACTTCTAAAGCACCATGCTTTGATGAATTAAAAAAGCTTCTTGATAAGCTTGAAATGTCATATGGTGTTTTTTGTGATATTACAGGTGAGCCGACCGATACAATAGTCAATAGCTGTGTAAAAGCATACAAAGATAATGAATGTGACAGCTTTATAGCAATAGGCGGCGGAAGTGCCCTTGATACGATGAAAGCAGCTGCAGCGTTGGCTGTTATGGGCGGTAAAATAGCAGATTATATGGGGAAGCAGATAGATGGAAAGCTGCCCTCTATGGCTGCAATACCGACAACAGCGGGTACAGGCTCGGAAGCAACCAAATTTACCGTTATCACCGATGTGGCAACAGGTGTAAAAATGCTGCTCAGCGGTCCGTCACTTATTCCGGATATAGCGATAGTTGACTATGATTATTGTGTAAGCGCACCTAAGAGCATAACTGCCGCAACGGGTCTTGATGCACTTACTCATGCTATTGAAAGCTATACATCAAAAAAAGCTCAGCCTCTTACTGATACTGTGGCACTTTCAGCTGTAAAGCGTATTTTTAAATATCTGCCTGCCGCATATAATGACGGAAATGATGTAAAGGCGAGAGAAGAAATGTCAATAGCTGCCCTTGAAGCAGGCATAGCTATAAATAATGCGTCGGTAACGATAGTACACGGTATGAGCAGACCTATCGGAGCTAATTTTCACATTCCTCACGGCATTTCAAATGCAATGCTTCTTGAAAAATGTCTCGGTTTTGCACTTGACGGAGCATATGATCGCTTTGCCGAACTTGCAAGAGCAATAGGTGCAGCGGACAAATCAGACAGCGATAAATCAGCAGCAGAAACACTTATTATGGCGATAAACGAACTTTGCAAAGAATGTGAGATACCGACTCTTGCGGAGTATGGTATTGATAAAAAGAAGTTTTATTCGGTTATGGATAAAATGGCAGAGGACGCTATTGCAAGCGGAAGTCCGTCAAATACAATAAAGACGGTCACGAAAGATGATGTTATCGCAATATATAGAAGCCTTTGGGAGCAATATAATACTTATGGATAAAATACGGCGGCTATAATACGCCCGCTCTGCATCAAACTCCCTTGAAAGGCGGCAGCCTGTCTGCGGTCGTTTTCTTTGATTGGACGTATTCTATCCACCGT
>ENA-ORCP01004138-ORCP01004138.1-human-gut-metagenome-genome-assembly--contig:-NODE-4138-length-10192-cov-46.114780_pt1 | contig 10192 bp, 5 predicted proteins | sample MGYA00242990_ERZ507991 | MGnify/ENA primary metagenome ERZ507991 (study PRJEB26167, sample SAMN06115496) | human gut metagenome | host: Homo sapiens | place: China:Henan | collected 2015-05-07...
TTGCCGTGACCGACCATGACACGTTTGACGGCGCGGCGCAGCTGCTGGGAAAACCCACGCCGATGCCGATTCTGCAAGGTGTCGAATTGTCCCTGCGCGATATGCCCGGCCTGCACCTGCTCGGCTACGGGCGCGGGACGGATACGCCCCTGCACCGCAAGGTTCAGGCGCTGTCCCAAATGCGGCTCGGACGCGCGCGGCAGATGGTGGAGAAGCTGAACGCGCTGGGCTATCCGCTGGATTACGACGAAATCGCCCGCGAAGCCAAGGGCAGCGTCGGTCGGCCGCATATCGCCCGCGCGATGGTCAGCCATGGCTATGTGGTGGACACGCGCGAGGCGTTTGACCGCTTTCTGGCGGATGGCGCGCCGGCGTATGTGGCGGGGGAGCGCTTGAGCATGGCGGAGGCGCTGCCGCTGATGCGGGAAAGCGGCTTTGTGCCCGTTCTGGCGCATCCGATGGAGCTGGAGAAGACCGGCGCGCTGCTGCGCCATCTGCTCGGCGTTTGGCAGGAGCAGGGCTTGCGGGGCGTTGAGGTTTACCACCCGTCTGCCGGACGCGCCACGCCCCTGCTGGATTTGACCGCGCGGCGCATGGGCTTTCTGGTCACCGGCGGCAGTGACTTCCATGGCGATGGCGACCGCCACGGCATGGTCGGCTGCACCGCTCCGATGTGGGCGAGGGCTGCCGATGATGTGGAGAAATTGCTGCAAGCAGTGGAAGCTGCTCAAATCATGTGATATAAGATGAAGAAATACCGAATTGCCATCAGAAAGGGGTGCTGAAACCATGTCCGAATTCAACGACAACAGGCAGCCGCGCCGCCGCCGCACGCAGCTGAACGCGGCGCAGTATGCCGGGCAGCAGACGCTGGACAACAGCATCCCCCTTATCCGCACGGAAGACGCGCCCATGCAGCCGACAAATCCGCCGCGCCGGAATCCGCAGCCGCCCCTGGCGCAGCAGAGCACCAATCCGCCCATGCAGCCGATGAGCGCGGCTCAGCCGATGGGTGCGGCTCAGCCGATGAGTGCGGCTCAGCCGATGCGCCCGCAGGGGATGAATCAGCCGGGGCAGGGGAGCCAATATGCGCAAAGCGGGCAAATGCGCGGCTTCCGCGGCGTGCAGGGGACGCCCATGCAGCCGCAGCAGGGCTGGAACAACGGCGTGCAGCCGCTCGATGCGGCGCACCAATTGGAGCAGTTCCCGTGGGGGCAGAACCCGACAAGCATGAACACCGGGCGCAATCAGCCGATTCGCGGCGGGCAGATGATGCCCAATCAGCCGATGAACCCGCAGCGCCCGCAGAATCCGCCGTATCCGCAGCAGAATTATGGCGGATGGCAGCAGCCGATGTATCCGGTGAATTTTCCGCAGTATCCGGCGAACGGCAATGGCGGAAACGGCGGCAATGGCGGCGGCAATCATCCGCCGACGGGGCTGGGGGGCTTCAACCCGGAGCATCGCGAGCCGAAGAACGAGCCTGTCCGCCGCAAGCCGTCGGCGCAAAAGCTGCTCAAGCGCATCCTGTTCTGCGCGTGCGCGGTGGCGGTAATTTGCGGGCTGGTCGCGGCGGGCGGCGCCATCAGCAATGCCATCCAAGAGCAGAACGAGCGGGAAGCGCTGGTCGCGTCGGTGACGGCGTATGACGACAAGTACGTCCCGAACGTGTATGTGGACGGCATCCACCTCGGCGGCATGACCCGCGCGGAGGCGGAAGAGGCGGTCACGGCGCACGCGAATCAGCAGCGCGACGCGTGGAAGGTGCGCCTGATGTACGCCGGTCAGCTGGTGAGGGAAATCACGAGCGCCGACCTGAACATGACCGTCGATGTGCAGGAAGCCCTCGACGCGGCGTGGCAGCCGGGGCACACAGAAGGCGGCATTGACGCGCGCAAAGCCACGATGGACGCGCTGGCGGAAAATCCCTACGAGGGGTATTCCGCCACGCCCAGCGGCGACAATGTGGTGATTGACAACATCCTGCTCAGCATCGCGCAGCAGGCGTACATCCAGCCGGTGGATGCGCATATTATCTTCGATTACAACAATTTCAACAATCCGCTGACGATTCAGCCGGAAACGGTCGGACGCTATATGGACACGACCGAGGCGAAAAATCAGGTGTACCAGATGATGTCGTCCCTGGTCAGCGGCGAGGTGGAGCTGACGACGCGCGAGCTTCAGCCGACCACGACCAAAGCCATGCTGGAGCCGCAGATTCAGCTGCGCGCGACGGCGTACACCCCGATTTCGACCACCAGCACGGAGAACCGCAACCTGAACATTCAGGTGGCGTTCGAGCGCATCAACGGCAAGATGCTTGCAGCGGGCGAAACATTCTCCTTCAATACGGTTGTGGGCAAGCGCACGAAGGCAAACGGCTTCTATGAAGCGATTGAGTACGCGTATGGCGATCAGCGCATGGGCTACGGCGGCGGCGTGTGTCAGGCGAGCACGACGATGTACCTCGCGGCGGCGAAGGCGAACATGACGATTCTCAAGCGCGAGCCGCACTCCGACGCGGTGGGCTACACCGACTACGGCAAGGACGCGACGGTATCCGACAACCGCATTGACTTCAAGTTCCGCAACGACACGAACAGCACGATTTTCATCGTCGCGACGGTGATGAAGGACAGCCGCTACGACAAGTCGCACAAGGTGTGCGTGGTGTCGATTTACGGCGAGAGCCTCGGCAAGGGCGTGAAGTACGAGCTGGAAACGGTGACGGTGCAGACCCTGCCCGCCCCGACTGAGCCGGAATACCGCAAGGACACGAACCACACCTACGCCACCTATGTTGACCAAGAGTACACCTACCGCAAGGCAACCGACGGCTGTGTGGTGGAAAGCTACCTGGTGAAGTATGTGGGCGGCGCGGAAACCGAGCGCAAGCTGATGTACACCGACACCTACAAGGCAAAGAGCGAAATCATCTACGTCGGCACGGTGGAGCGGACGGAAGAGGGGCAGTAACCAGAGGCTTTGCCTCTGGACTCCAGCAGGGGCGCTGCCCCTGCACCCTGCAAGGGAGTTCCTCCCTTGACCCTTTCGCGCGATTGAGTTGGCGACTTTTTCAGGCTGCTTCCGCGTGTTAATTGGGGGAAACCCAAGGGCGAATGAAACGGGATGAAATCCCTACGCTTGACCCTTTTGCGCGATTGCGTTGGCGACTTTTTCATGCTGCTTCCGCGTGCTGATACGGCTTCATCCGCCGAAAAGGGGGATGAGGTCGTTTTTTTCTCCAAAACTTTGTGAAAGAAAATACAACTTGTGAAAAAACCCCCTTTTCTATTTCGGCAGAATGTGCTATAATAGGTTCGGTGGAAACCCCTACATTATTGCATCAGGAGGGAAAATCCAATGGCGCTTGTTACGACGAAGGAAATGTTTAAGAAGGCGTATGACGGCGGCTATGCGGTCGGCGCTTTCAACGTCAACAACATGGAAATCATTCAGGGCATCACCGAGGCGGCGGGTGAGCTGAAGGCTCCCGTCATCCTGCAGGTGTCCAAGGGCGCGCGCGCGTATGCCAATCACACCTATCTGGTGAAGCTGGTGGAAGCGGCGGTTATCGAGAACCCCGATATCCCGATTGCGCTGCACCTTGACCACGGCGACAGCTTTGAGCTGTGCAAGAGCTGCATCGACGGCGGCTTCACGTCCGTCATGATTGACGCTTCCTCCAAGTCCTTTGAGGACAATATCGCCCTGACCCGCAAGGTCGTCGAGTATGCCCATGACCACGGCGTGGTCGTCGAGGCGGAACTCGGCACGCTCGCCGGCGTCGAAGACGACGTGAAGGTGGAGCATGGTCAGGAAATGTACACCCATCCGGAAGAAGTCGAAGAGTTTGTGACCCGCACGGGCTGCGACTCGCTGGCGATTGCCATCGGCACGTCCCACGGCGCGTACAAGTTCAAGCCCGGTCAGAAGCCCCAGCTGCACTTCGAGGTGCTGGAAGAATGCTCCAAGCGTCTGCCCGGCTTCCCGATCGTCCTGCACGGCGCTTCTTCTGTCCCGCAGGAGTTCGTGAAGGAAATCAACCAGTTCGGCGGCAATATGCCTGACGCAATTGGCATTCCGGAAGAGCAGCTGGCGAAGGCGGCGAAGATGGCGGTCTGCAAGATCAACATCGACTCCGACATTCGTCTGGCGATGACCGCGAGCATCCGCAAGTACTTCGCGGAACATCCGGATCACTTTGACCCCCGTCAGTACCTGAAGCCTGCCCGCGCTGCGGTGAAGGCGATGGTCGCCCACAAGATTGTGGATGTGCTGGGCTGCGCTGGCAAGGCGTAATCGGGGCACAAAAAGGGCGCTGCTGAAAAACGGCAGCGTCTTTTTTGCTATGGCGCCACCGCACGCCAATTGTATTTATGAAGTTTTTTCGGTTGACATTATGTATTTTTCGCCTTATAATTTTTCATAAGGCTGCGGTGGAAGCCGCAGAACGTGAAAGGAGAAATCCTCATGAAGAAGATGCTGGCACTGGTTCTGGCACTGGCGATGTGCCTCGGCTGCGCTGCACTGGCGGAAGAAACTGCCTTGGTGTACGCGCTTGGTGCGCCCATGCCCGATTTTACCTTTACGGACATTAACGGCGTTTCCCATACCCTCTCCGAAACCTTGAAGGAGAAGGAAATGGTGCTGATTAACCTCTGGGCAACGTGGTGCGGCCCGTGTGAATCGGAGTTCCCCTTCTTGGAGGAAGCCTATGAGCAGTACAAGGACAAGGTGGAAATCTTTGCGCTGAGCATTGATGAAAACGACGACGACGCAAAACTGACGGAATATGTGGCGTCGCATGGCTTGACGTTCCCGGTCGGGCATGAAACGTTCAACCTCTTTGCGGGTTTCGGGCTCAATGGCGTCCCGACCTCGATTGTGGTTGACCGCTTCGGCAATGTGGCTTTCATCGCAACGGGTTCTCAGCCCTCTACGGACACGTTTGTCCGCCTGTTCGGTCTCTTCCTCGGCGATGAGTACACGCAGACGAATGTGCTGGCGTTCCTGCCGGGCGAAAAGCCCTCGATTCCGCCGACGGATGAAGCGGAACTGAACCGCGCGCTGAATGTGGAAGGCACGGCGGCGCCGCTGTCCTTCACCAATTCTACGGATGAATACACTTGGCCGATGGCGGTTGCGGAAAAGGATGACCGCACGGTTCTGGTCAGCACGAACACGGGCAAGGATACTTCTTCCGCTTCCGTGCTGACTACGGTGGAAGCGAAGGCGGGCGATGTGTTCGCGTTCGACTACAAGACGTCCACCGAAGCCGGCTGCGACCTGTTCTGCCTGTCTGTCAACGGACAGACGGCGAAGGCGTTCGGCGGCGTAAAGGAATGGGCGACCTACGGCTATGAATTCCCGGCGGACGGTACTTACGAAATTGCCCTGTCTTACATCAAGGATTCCCTTCAGGCCGCGAATGAGGACATGATCTGGCTGGACAACGCGCGCGTGGTGGACGGAGAAGAAGCCGCCGCTGTGCTGGCGAACAACCCGGTCTATCCGGAAGGCACGAAGATGACGACCATCTCCTTTGTGGGCGACAACGTGAAGCAGGTTTTCTTCACTGACCCGAAATTTGCGCTGATGTCCACCTTTGGCGTGACCAACTACTATGTGATTGACAACACGGAAAGCGCGACGGTGAAGGTGACGCTGGCGAAGGGGCTCGACCCGGAAATGTACGCCTTTGGCTGCGAAGCGGCTCCCGAAAACTATGCGCTGACGGACTACATGACGGAGGACGGCTACGTCATCCCGAATCAGCCGATTGACACCAATCAGGCAAGCGGCTTCCCGTATACCACCTATTTTGTGGTGAAGGCTGGCGCGGAAAACGTGGAAGCGTCCGCCATTGCAATCGCTGATGAACCCAACGCCAATGCGTTTGTCGCCATGCTGCAGCAGTATGGCATCAATGTCCCCGGCTGGAAGTACGCCGATGGCACCCTGCCTTCCACGGATGAAGTGGCGGAAGCGCCGCAGCTGCCGATGGCGGGCATGGCGAGCTACACGATTAAGTGCGTCGATCAGGACGGCAACCCCGTGACCGGCACGATGATTAACGTCTGCACGGATGAAACGTGCACGCCCATGCCTGTGGATGAGAATGGCGTGCTGGAATTCACCATGCCTGCGTACCCCTATGTGCTGCATGTGCTGATTGTGCCGGAAGGCTACGAGTTCGACACGACGGTGGAAGAAATTGCTCCCGAAGCGGGCGGCGAAGTGGTGTTCACCTTCCAGAAGGTGTAATCCAAGGCTTCAAGGGGCGGTGTACCTGCGGGTATGCCGCCCTTTTTCGGTGCTGACTTTTTGGCAAAAGAAACGCACCTCACCCGGCGGATTGGCTGGATGAGGTGCGTTTTGTGGCTTGAGTTTTCTATGTGGATTTGCTTGTGTACCGCAGGGGTTTCTCCACTGCGGCGGCGACAAGGGGGCAATGAAAACAGACGAAGTCTGCGCACGCCCCCCTTGACCCCTTCGCAGCACACTCCCATGTTTCTTGACTTTTATCAGAAGTGGTTATAGTTTGTGTACTATTAGTCCTTCAAACTATGAGAACAAACATAACAAACCAGTAACTTCCGGAGGGCGTGCGAAGCAGTCCAGAGGGCGACCGCAAAGCCCTCTGGTCGCGCCCGCAGGCGCGAAATCCCTGCATAAACACGCGGACACTGTATGAAAGTGTCACCAACCCAATCGCGCGAAAGGGTCAAGGGAGGAACTCCCTTGTTATTGCAGCTTCAGGTCGCCGCCCTTGATCCAGCCCCACTTGCGCAGGAAGAAGGCGAACAGCAGCGTCAGCACGGCGGGGAGAACGAAGCAAATCAGGATAAGCCCGACCCAGTCCATCGGCAGAATCGCGGCTTTCGTGCCGGCGGCAATGTCGTTCAGCCAGCCGGTGTAAACGCCAATCTGCCCGACCAAACCGCAAGTGCCCATGCCGCTGGAAACCGCCGGGCCGTTCATTTCGAGGTGGAACAGGCACGTCGCAATCGGGCCGGTGATGGCGGAAGCAAGCGTCGGGGGAATCCACACGCGCGGATTGCGGATGATGTTGGGCATTTGCAGCATCGACGTGCCCAGCCCCTGACTGACCAAGCCGCCCACGCCGTTCTCGCGGAAGGACATGACCGCGAAGCCGACCATCTGCGCGCAGCAGCCCGCAACCGCCGCGCCGCCCGCAAGCCCCGTCAGCGAGAGCGCCGCGCAAATCGCCGCGCTGGAAATCGGCAGCGTCAGCGCCATGCCGACGACGACGGACACCAGAATGCCCATCAGCAGCGGCTGGAGGTTCGTTGCCCACTTGATGAAATCGCCGACCGAGCTGGCAGCCGCGCCAATCGCGGGCGCGCACAGCACGGACAGCCCAACGCCGACAAGAATCGTGACCGCCGGGGTGACGAGGATATCCACCTTCGTCTCCTTGCTGACGATTTTGCCGCATTCGGAAGCGACAATCGTGATGAAGTAGACCGCCAGCGGGCCGCCTGCGCCGCCGAGCTTATTTGCTGCCATGCCGACGGCAATCAGGCTGTACAGCACCAATTGCGGGGCAGAGAGCGCCGCGCCGATGGACACCGCCATTGCCGGCCCCGCAACCTGCTGGGCGAAGTTGCCCGCGTCAATTAGGAACTGCACGTTCAGCTGCTGACCGAGCGTCTTGATGATTGTGCCAATCAGCAGCGAGGCGAACAGCCCCTGCGCCATCGCGCCCATTGCGTCTATCCCGTAGCGTTTTGCGGAAAACAGAACATTCTTCCGTTTCAGAAACGCGCTGATCTTTCCCATGTCCTCCCAATCTCCCTTGTGCGGGGAATCCCCGCGAAATTTCCGCCGAAAAACGGTGGATTGCACTCCATTATAGCATATTGACAAGAAAGAAACAAGCATATATCACAGAATGTGTGGGTTGGGTGAACAAAGTGCGAAATTTCGCGCAGATCCGATGATAACAGGTGTTTTTGTTGCAAGGCAGTCATAACCGTGCTATAATGAAGCGATTGCAAACGGCTCATGCGCTTGCAGTCAGCGCAGGAGAGGAGGCATCCGGTCAGTCAGCGCCGGAAGAGCACGGATGAGAAAGAAAAACTCCATCATCAATATGATCGTCGGGCTGGTGGGGCAGCTGCTGAACATGCTGCTTTCCTTCGGCGGACGCATGGTGTTCGTCCACTACCTGTCGCAGGAATATCTCGGCGTGAACGGCCTCTTCGGCGATGTGCTGGGAATGCTGAATCTGGCAGAATTGGGCATCGGCTCGGCGATGATTTTCAGCATGTACCGCCCGGCGGCGCAGAACGACGAGAAGCAGCTGGCGCGCCTGATGAACCTCTATCGCACGCTGTACCGCATTGTTGCGCTGGCGGTGCTGGGCATCGGGCTGGCGCTCATGCCGTTCCTGCCGCGGCTGATGAAGGGCGGCGAGGGCGTGGAGAATTTGCAGCTGATTTATCTGCTGTACCTCCTGCAAGCGGTCACGTCATACCTGCTGTCCTACAAGAACGCCATCTATCAGGCGTACCAGAAGGCATACATCCGCAAGGCGGTTGACCAAATCATCGGCATCGTGCGCCTGATTCTGCAAATCGTTGTGCTGGTGACGACGCGGAATTTCATCCTCTACCTGATTATCCAGCTTTTCATGCCGATGCTCACCAGCGCTATCATCTGGGCGCGCGCGGACAGAGAATTCCCGTACCTCAAGCAGTACAAGGAGCTGCCCGAACCGCAGGAGCGCAAGGCGATTTTCAAGAATGTCGGCGCGCTGAGCCTGCATAAGCTGGCGACGGTTATCGTCCGCAGCACGGATAACCTGATTATGTCCGCGTTTGACGGGCTGGCTACGGTCGGCATATACTCCAACTACAAGCTCGTTTTGATGAACGTCAACAACCTGCTGGGGCATGTGACGGGCGCATTCACCGCCAGCATCGGCAACCTGAACGCGCTGGAGGGCAGAAAGCGCGTCTACGAAATCTTCCGCATCCTCGATTTCGCCGCTTTCCTGCTCTACGGCTACCTCTCCGGCGGACTGGTGACGCTGATCAACTTCTTCATCCGCATGATTTTCGGCGAAGAGTACCTTTTCTCGATGACGGTCGTCGTCATCATCATAGCGGAGTTTTTCATCAGCGGCCTTCGCCAAATGGGATTGCAGTTCCGCGAGGCGCTGGGGCTGTTCTGGCATGACCGCTACAAGGCGCTGGCGGAGGCCATCATCAACCTTGTTGTATCGCTGATTCTGGTGCGGCGCTTTGGCGTGGCGGGCATCATCGGCGGCACGATTATCTCCAGCCTGCTGACGTGCGTCTGGTTTGAACCGTATGTGCTGATGCGCTACGGCATTGAGGAGGACTGGCAGAAGAAGCTGCGCCGCTACTTCATGGATTACATCGTCCGCTGGGTGGTGGTCGCGGGGGTCAGCGCCGTGTCCTACTGGATTTTCCAGCTGATGCCGCAGACGAATTTCCTCTGGTTCATCGCCCAAGGGCTGATTTATACCGCGATTTTCGCCGCGGTCGTGCTGGTGGTTTACGGCAGAACGAAGGAATTCCAGTACCTGCTGGAAATGACCGTCCGCAAGCTGAAAAAGAAACTTCGGGGTGGGGAGTAACCTATGCTGCCGCTGATTTCCATCATTCTACCCGTCTACAACATGTCAGGCAAGCTGCCCCGGTGCATTGCCAGCCTGACGGCGCAGACATACCCGAATCTCGAATTCCTTTTCGTGGATGACGGCTCGACTGATAACAGCGTGCAGGTCATCCAGCAATACGCGGATAGCCGCTTCCGTATCCTCCGCAAGAAAAACGGCGGTGTGTCGTCGGCGCGGAATGAGGGCTTGCGCAACATGCGCGGCGAATACGGCGCGTTCGTTGATCCGGACGACACCGTGTCGCCGAACTACATTCAGTACCTGTACGATGCGCTGATGGCGCAAGGGACGAAAATGTCCTGCTGCTGGACTTACGAGCTGCACGAGGACGATGTGGATAAGCCACTGCCGGACGAACCCCATCAGCCCGCGAAGCTGGCAACGTTTGATAACTACGACCAGTGGGGCGAGATGGCGCACGTCCAGTCCTACGGCGTGCTGTATCACCACGATTTGCTGGAGAATCTGCGCTTTGATGAGCAGATTTCTTACGCGGAGGACACGCTGTTCTACATG
>ENA-ORCP01004139-ORCP01004139.1-human-gut-metagenome-genome-assembly--contig:-NODE-4139-length-10190-cov-12.952932_pt1 | contig 10190 bp, 7 predicted proteins | sample MGYA00242990_ERZ507991 | MGnify/ENA primary metagenome ERZ507991 (study PRJEB26167, sample SAMN06115496) | human gut metagenome | host: Homo sapiens | place: China:Henan | collected 2015-05-07...
TTACTTCTATTTCTCAAATAATTCGCTAAAAGTTTATTTCTCAATCGGTTAAGTCAAACCGAGAAAAATCTAAAATATGAAGTATATTCCATACTTTACGCCTTGTCATCTTCTCAATCCTGATAATACACCCTCTTCACACGTGTCGAAACACTTGTAAGCACTTCGTAGGGAATTGTCCCGAGCACATCGGAAAGGACGGTTATAGGAAGATGATCTCCGAAAATCTCAACGCTGTCGCCTTCTTTGCAATCAATGTCAGTAACATCAATCATACAAACATCCATACAGATATTGCCCACATAAGGAGCACGCTGTCCGTTCACCAGGCAATAGGCGTGTCCATTGCCCAAGTGACGGTTCAACCCGTCGGCATAGCCGATAGGAATGGCAGCAATACGTGAAGGGCGCGTCAAATGTCCCTTGCGGCTATATCCCACCGTATCTTCTTCGGGCACATCACGAATCTGCAGGATGGTAGTCTTTAACGTACTGACGTTATGCATTATAGAATTATCTATCGGACTGATGCCATACAATCCGATTCCCAACCGCACCATATCAAACTGTGCTCCCGGAAAACGCTCTATACCGGCCGAATTACAGATATGACGAAGTATTTTATACGGAAACGCCTCCTGCAACTGCATGGAAGCCTTTTCAAAAGTTTCTATCTGTTTACGCGTAAAAGCATCGAACTGCTGAGCGTCGCTTCCTACAAAATGAGAGAATACCGAACGGGGAATAACCGCATTCTGTCCTTTCAGACGTTCTATGAGCCGGGGCATATCTTCCGGAGCAAATCCCAACCGGTGCATGCCGGTATCCAGTTTCACATGAATGGGGAAATTGGTGATACCTTCTTTCTCAGCTTCTTTAATCAGCGCATCCAACAAATGGAAACTGTAAACTTCCGGTTCCAGTTTATAGTCGAACATCGTCTTGAATGCCGTCATCTCCGGATTCATAATGATAATGCTTGCCGTAATGCCCGCTTTACGTAAATCCGACCCTTCATCGGCAACAGCAACAGCCAGATAATCCACATGATGTTCCTGCAAAGTTCTGGCTATTTCATACGAACCTGCGCCATAGGCGGAAGCCTTCACCATACACACCATTTTGGTTTCAGGTTTTAGCTTGCCGCGATAATGATTCAGATTAGCGATCATTGCACCGAGATTTACCTCCAATATCGTTTCGTGCACTTTCTTCTCCAAGGCTTCCGTCAACGCATCGAAACCGAACTTACGCGCCCCTTTAATCAGAATTATTTCATTCTCCAGCCGGAGTTCTCCCCGGCCAATGGCTTCAATCAGCGTAGCCGTATCCGGATAAAAAGCCTTCTCGATGCTAAACCGTGCGGCACATGAAGATATTTCATTTCCCACACCGATTATGCGCTCTATTCCCCGGCTGTTTACCAACTGTGCCACCTGACGGTAGAGAGTCGGCGTATTCTGTCCCGTCTCCAATATATCCGAAAGGATAAGCGTCCGCTTCAGACCCTTACTCTGCGAGCGACGGTACAGAAAATCAAGCGCTATATCCAACGAACCGAGATCAGAGTTATAACTGTCATTTATCAGCAGGCATCCGTTTTTGCCTTCCTTTACTTCCAAACGCATTGCTACCGGTTCCAGCTTTGCCATGCGTTCCGTTATCTGTTCGGCAGGAAGCATCAGATACAGGCAAGCCGCCAGGCAGTTCAGCGAATTTTCAATAGAAGCATCATCTATAAAAGGCAATGTAAACGTATTGTCCATATCCAAATAACGATAGGAAATAACAGTGGAATCTTCCTGTTTCTCCACTTTACTTATATATAACGGACGCTCCATATCTTTCCTGCTCCATGCTATTTCACGGGCGGCAAGCATGGATTTACCCACACAATTGTTGATAAACTCGTCGTCACCATTATAAATCACCACATCGCAGTTCTTAAAGAGAGCCAGCTTCTCCATACATTTCTCCTGCAAAGAGAAGAAATTCTCCTGATGTGCGCCTCCTATATTTGTCAGGATACCGATTGTAGGTTTGATAATATTCTGCAAGGCACGCATTTCTCCCGGTTCCGAGATACCGGCCTCCAATATGGCAAGCTCCGTTTGTTCACTCATCTGCCACACGGACAAAGGTACGCCTATCTGGGAATTGTAGCTGCGGGGAGAGCGTGTTATCATCCGTTCGGGACTCAGCAACTGATGCAGCCACTCTTTCACAATGGTTTTTCCGTTGCTGCCTGTAATGCCGATAACAGGAATCTGAAACCGGTCCCGATGTTGCTCTGCCAATTTCTGCAAGGCTTTCAACGGGTTGGGAACGACCAGTAAGTTGAAAGCCGGCTGCATCGCAGCAGTATCCACAGTTTCCTGCCGTGCGGCGTCTTCAACTTTCGGTTCTCCGATTCCAACCTCATTCAGCCTCTCTTCGCTGACCACAAAATTACGCACGCCGCGCGCATACAAATCACGGATATAACGGGTACCGTCATTCCGCTTTGTAGGCAAGGCAAAAAACAGTGTTTCTTCGGGAAAACTCAGGGAACGGCTGTCTGTAAGCAACCAGTCGATAGCGGCAGGCCTATCCCCTATCCGCCGCGCGCCGATGATGCGAGCTATATCTTCAATCGTGTATGACATAATTCTCTTTCCTTTTGGAAGTCTAAGTACGGGTATTTTCCGTTAAGTCGGTCTATTTTTAACACAATTTGTCCTAAAAAACGCTTATACTCCTCAGAGTCGGGATGAAAGGGCTTGTGTGCCAATGCCCTACGTATATTTTCACTTTCTTCTATGATCTGTAACGTCTCCGGCGAAAAACAGGCGGACGAGAAGCGTTCCCACACATACTGCACAGCCACTTCGGAGGGATGCACCATATCTTCAGCGTAGAAGCGGTAATCCCGCAATTCATCCAAAACCAGTTCATAGGCGGGAAAATAGAATACATTCTCCGGAAAAGCAGCTTGCAGCCTGTCTACAGCCAGCAGCAAGACGGACTTACTGAGCTGATTGGCATGCATGCCTTCGCGTACATGGCGGATAGGGCTGACGGTAAATATCACCTTCAATCCGGAGTTGCGCGCCAACAGCCCCGATAGCAGCGAAACATAGTCCGACACAATTTCATCTACTGTCAGCCGCCTGCGGGTAAACTCCTTCTCGGGCAGCTTATGGCAGTTGCCCACGATACGCCCCGTATTTTTTTGTTCGTACACCCAGGATGTGCCGAAAGTCAGCAGCAAACACGCCGAACGGAAAATCTGTTCGTGCGCACCGGCAATCCGTCCGTTGATTCTCTTCAACGTTTCGTCTGCCAACGGTGACGAGAAATCTCCGTGATGCATGGGACTATGCCAGCAATCGCGAAAGAAAAACAGATCTTCCTTACCATACACTTTCCCAAATACGATTTCACGCAAAGCGGCGGATATGGACAGAGGGTTATAAAGTACGCCGTAAGGATTGACATCGCAGGAAAATTTCGCTTCGGTAAACCTTGCGCCCATATTGGCTGCAAAGCAGGAGCCCAGCAGCAGCAAGTGGTCCGTATGCCGCAAGCAAGGCAGATGGGCGGGAAGTTCGACAGGAGTAATGAAGTTCATACGTAACTTAATTCAATGGAGCTGCAAAGATACAAAGAAATACTGCAAAAACCGGAAAAGCACCTTCTAAAAACCGCAAAGGACATGCTCCGTTGCTTCTTCAGGCAACTATACATATCCGCGTATGCAAGAACACCGTGTCTGACACCCGGGTGTCAGACATACCAAGACCCGGATGTCAGACATACCAAGACCCGGGTGTCAGACATACCAAGACCCGGATGTCAGACATACCAAGACCCGGGTGTCAGACATACCAAGACCCGGGTGTCGGATATACCAAGACCCGGGTGTCGGACATATCCCGTACGCCAATCCAGAAGACTCGCTTCGCAAAGGGAAAGCATTTCTGTTAAAAGAGGCGAAAACGTCCGGACAAATTCCCGCAAAAGACAAGTGGCAAAACAAAAAACAGACAAAATGATACAGCCATCCGTTTTCTTTTGCTATTTTTGCATTTTGTAATCTTCAGAACAGTGATGAAAACAGAGTCAACAACATATAACTTGCTAAATTCCATTTCTTATCCGGAGGATTTGCGCAAATTGAGCGTGGAACAACTTCCGGAGATATGTAAGGAATTAAGACAAGACATCATTCAAGAACTTTCTTGCAATCCGGGACACTTTGCCGCAAGCCTGGGCACTGTTGAACTGACCGTTGCGCTGCATTACGTCTACAACACTCCATACGACCGCATTGTATGGGATGTGGGGCATCAGGCTTACGGGCACAAGATGCTCACCGGACGTCGCGAGGCTTTCTGCACCAACCGCAAATTCAAAGGCATACGTCCTTTTCCCACTCCCGTAGAAAGCGATTATGACACCTTTGCCTGCGGACATGCCTCCAATTCTATTTCGGCGGCTTTGGGTATGGCCGTGGCGGCAGCCAGAAAAGGCGAGAAAGACCGCCATGTGGTAGCCGTTATCGGCGACGGCAGCATGAGCGGCGGACTGGCTTTCGAAGGGTTGAACAACGCCTCATCCACCAACAACAACCTGCTGATTATCCTCAACGATAACGACATGGCGATAGACCGCAGTGTGGGTGGCATGAAGCAATATCTCTTCAACCTGACTACATCGAACCGCTACAACCAGCTACGCTTCAAAGCATCCAAAATGCTGTTCAAAATGGGTGTGCTGAACGAGGACCGGCGCAAAGCGCTCATCCGCTTCTCCAACAGCCTGAAATCAATGGCAGCCCAACAACAGAACATCTTCGAGGGGATGAACATCCGTTATTTCGGTCCCATAAACGGACACGATGTGAAGAATCTTGCCCGCATCCTACGGGACATCAAGGACTTGAAAGGTCCTAAAATACTCCATCTGCACACCGTAAAAGGCAAAGGCTTCGAACCTGCCGAAAAAGACCCGGGCATCTGGCATGCACCGGGCAGATTCGACCCCGAAACCGGAGAGCGCATCACCACCGACACCAGCAACCTGCCCCCTCTGTACCAAACCGTGTTCGGAGAGACGCTGGTAGAACTGGCAGAGAAAAATCCGAAGATAGTGGGAGTTACTCCTGCCATGCCCACAGGATGCTCCATGAACCTATTGATGAAGTCCATGCCCGACCGTGCATTCGATGTAGGCATTGCCGAAGGGCACGCAGCCACATTCTCCGGCGGCATGGCAAAGGAAGGCATGCAGCCTTTCTGCAACATCTACTCGTCTTTCATGCAGCGGGCATACGACAATGTGATACACGACATTGCCCTCCTGAGGCTGCCCGTTGTCCTTTGTCTGGACCGCGCCGGACTGGTGGGAGAGGATGGCCCGACGCATCATGGCGTATACGACCTTGCCTACTTCCGCCCTATCCCGAACCTGACCATATCCTCGCCCATGGACGAACATGAATTACGCCGCCTCATGTACACGGCACAACTGCCGGACAAAGGTCCGTTCGTAATCCGTTATCCCCGCGGACGAGGCGTACTGGTGGACTGGAAGTGTCCGCTCGAAGAAATCCCCGTGGGCAAAGGGCGCAAACTGAAGGACGGAAAGGATATTGCCGTCATCACCATCGGACCGATAGGAAATACTGCCGCACACGCCATCGAACGGGCAGAAGCGGAAAAAGGGCTCTCCATAGCCCATTACGACCTGCGCTTCCTCAAACCGCTGGACGAGGCATTGCTGCATGAAGCAGGACGTAACTTCAAACGCATCGTCACCATAGAGGACGGCACACGGAAGGGAGGTATGGGAAGCGCCGTGCTGGAATTCATGGCAGACAACAACTATACCCCGCACGTTGAGCGCATCGGTGTACCCGACGCATTCATAGAACATGGTACGGTACAGGAGCTGCACCGGCTGTGCGGAATGGACGAAGAAGGAATCTATAATATATTAATTAAGAATGAGGAATGATGAATGAAGAGCCGGGCTGCGTTATGCAAGCCTCCGTACTTCATTCCTGATTCTTTATTCTTCATTTCTTAAAGCATTGTGAAGATAATCATTGCAGGTGCCGGTGCAGTAGGCACACATTTGGCCAAACTATTGTCGCGCGAGAAGCAAGACATCATATTAATAGACGACAACGAAGAAAGGATGAGCACGCTCAGTTCCAACTTCGACCTGATGACCGTTAACGCCTCCCCCACTTCCATAAAAGGATTGAAAGAAGTGGGAGCGGGAGAGGCCGACCTGTTCATTGCCGTTACTCCCGACGAAAGCCGTAACATTACCGCCTGTATGCTTGCAACCAACCTGGGTGCGGTAAAAACCGTAGGGCGCATTGACAATTACGAATATCTGCTGCCCAAAAACAAGGAATTTTTCCAGAAGTTAGGAGTAGATTCGCTTATATACCCGGAAATGCTTGCGGCAAAAGAGATTGTATCTTCTATCCGTATGAGCTGGGTACGCCAATGGTGGGAATTTTGCGGAGGAGCATTGATTCTGATAGGCGCCAAGATGCGCGAAAAAGCAGAAATCCTGAACATCCCCCTGCATCAGTTGGGCGGACCGGAATTGCCCTATCATGTGGTGGCCATCAAGCGCGGTAACGAAACACTGATTCCCCGCGGCGATGATGTTGTGAAACTGCATGATATTGTTTATTTCACGACCACCCGCAAATTCGTACCATATATCCGCAAGATAGCAGGCAAAGAAGATTATGCCGACGTACGCAATGTCATGATTATGGGTGGAAGCCGCATTGCCGTACGTACCGCACAATATGTCCCCGACTATATGCAGGTGAAAATCGTGGACAACGACCTGAACCGCTGTAACCGTCTGACCGAACTGCTGGATGACAAGACAATGATTATCAACGGCGACGGACGGGATATGGACCTGCTCATAGAAGAAGGATTGAAGAATACCGAAGCCTTTGTGGCACTGACCGGAAACTCGGAAACAAACATTCTTGCCTGTCTGGCGGCAAAACGCATGGGCGTAAGAAAAACCGTAGCCGAAGTAGAAAATATCGACTATATAGGCATGGCTGAAAGCCTCGACATCGGCACGGTTATCAACAAGAAGATGATTGCCGCCAGCCATATCTACCAGATGATGCTGGATGCCGATGTGAGCAACGTAAAATGCCTCACCTTTGCCAATGCCGATGTAGCGGAATTTACCGTCAAGGCAGGTTCAAAGATAACCAAACATCCGGTGAAGGACCTCGGTCTGCCCAAAGGGACAACCATCGGCGGACTGATACGCAACGGCGAGGGTGTGGTAGTTATGGGTAACACGCAAATACAGCCCGGCGACCACGTGGTGGTATTCTGCCTGAACATGATGATTAAGAAAATCGAAAAATACTTTAATTAATAGGGAGTTATAAATTCTGAATTATGAATTGGCTGCACCTGCGCCCCGTCCCATAATTCAAAATTAACGACTTAAAATCCAAACAAGCGTGATTAACTTTAAGACAATTATACGGATTATCGGTATTCTGCTACTGCTGGAGACAGTCATGTTGCTGGCATGTTCGGCAATATCGTACTACTATAATGACGAAGCCCTCCTCGATTTCTGGAAATCGGCAGGTATCACAGCAGGAGTGGGCCTGCTCATGGCTATCGCCGGAAAAGGTGGTGAGAAACAACTTACCCGCCGCGACGGTTACGTCCTGGTCAGCTTTGCCTGGGTGGCTTTTTCTCTTTTCGGTATGTTGCCTTTCTACATCAGCGGATATGTCCCTGACATCACGAATGCTTTCTTTGAAACCATGTCCGGTTTTACAAGTACGGGAGCCACCGTGCTGGATAATATAGAATCGCTTCCTCACGGATTGCTGTTCTGGCGCGGTATGACACAATGGATAGGCGGTTTGGGAATTATCATGTTTACGATTGCCGTATTACCCATCTTCGGGGTCAGCGGCCTGCAGGTGTTTGCCGCCGAAGCCAGCGGCCCCACGCACGACAAGGTGCATCCGCGCATCGGCATCACAGCCAAATGGATATGGAGCATCTATACCAGCCTTACTCTGATTCTCGTAGTCCTGTTAATGCTGGGAGGCATGAACTGGTTCGACAGTGTGTGCCACGCCTTCGCCACCACAGGAACGGGTGGTTTCTCCACCAAGCAGGCAAGCGTAGCCTATTACAACTCTCCCTATATAGAATATGTCATCTCTGTCTTCATGTTCATTTCTGGTATCAATTTTACATTGCTGCTACTCTTCGTCAACCGGAAGTTCAAAAAAGTCATTGACAATGCCGAATTAAAATGGTACTTCTGGTCGGTAGCGGGCTTTACCGCCATCATTGCCGTTGTGCTCTACTATACCAGTCCGATGGGAGCGGAAGAGGCCTTCCGCAAATCACTGTTCCAGGTCATATCGTTGCATACCTCTACCGGCTTTGCCACAGACGACTACATGCTGTGGACACCCGTGCTTTGGGGATTGCTAACCATTGTCATGGTAATAGGAGCTTGCGCAGGCAGTACAACCGGCGGACTGAAATGTATCCGGATGGTAATCCTTGCCAAAGTATCGCGCAATGAATTCAAGCATATCCTTCACCCTAATGCCGTACTGCCGGTTCGTGTAAACAAACAGGTGATATCGCCTTCCATCGTCTCTACAGTACTGGCATTCTTCTTTTTATACATCATCATCATCATTGTCAGCATATTAATAATGATGGGGATGGGCATAGGTGCCGAAGAGTCCATCGGTTGCGTTGTATCCAGCATCGGTAATATGGGTCCCGGATTGGGTGACACCGGTCCGGCATATTCATGGAATGCCCTGCCCGATGCGGCCAAATGGTTACTGTCATTCCTCATGTTATTGGGGCGTCTGGAATTGTTCACCGTCTTACTTTTGTTCACCCCGGAATTCTGGAAACGGAATTGATTTAGGATAAAAAGTGTAAAAATAGCCTTATTTTGTTATGCGGAGATAGCAAAATGAGAGATACTTGTTATATCTTTGCGCCCTGAAAAGAGATAGGGAGGTATGAAACAGTGCATAAAATATTGTATGATAGCCATACTCGCGGTTTTATTACACAACGGTGCAATAGAGGCTGCGGATTTTTTGTGCGCTCCGGCCGGTTGCAAAGCAGAGAGTTGCATTTTGACGCAGGCGCCTACCGCCCAACAGGTCATTCATAATTATTACAGACATACATCATCCGCCGCCGTAAAGCTCCGTGCCGCCCAGATTGATATCATCCAGTGCATCAATATCATCCGCATTGACATCAGAAAGATGATCCTTCAATAACGCCGCCGCAATGTCGATGCTGGTGTAATCCTCCTCCATCAGGCGGTCAACGAGGTGGATATATTTCGTCAGATGTCCTTCCTCGATGATACCCTTGATTTTTTCAAGATAAATATTGGTTTTCATTTCCTCTACATCGCTGAGGGTAGGCAGCTTTTGCTGCTGAATCTTCGTTTTGGTGTAGCGCATGATGTCGCGCAGCTTATAGATTTCCTTGCCGACGCAGAAGGTAAATGCCTTGCCTGCCTTGCCTGCGCGCCCTGTACGCCCGATACGATGCACATAATATTCCTCATCCTGCGGTACATCATAGTTGAATACCACATCAATATCGTCAACGTCAATTCCTCTTGCGGCAACATCTGTTGCAACAAGAATTTCAATGGCACCGTTTCTGAATTTCTGCATTACTCGGTCACGCTGAGCCTGTTTAAGGTCACCGTGGAGTCCGTCTGCAAAGTAACCTCTGCCGAGAAGCTGTTCCGTTACGTCATCGACACGTTTCTTTGTGTTGCAGAAAACGATTGCAAGCTTAGGGGAGTATACGTCTATAAGACGGCAGAGTGCCTCAAGTTTGTATTTTTCCTTTACATCAAAGTATATCTGCTCAATATTAGGTACGGTAAGGGCTTTTCTTGAAATCTTTACGTATTCCGGATTGGAAAGATATTTCTTTGAAAGATCGAGTATTTCATCGCTCATTGTGGCGGAAAACATTACTGTCTGGCGTTCTTCCGGAACTTTGTCCAGAATAAGTTCAATATCATCTCTAAAGCCCATGTCAAGCATTTCGTCTGCTTCGTCAAGGACAACGTATTTTACGGTTGCCATTTTGAGAGTATGTCTTCTCATATGGTCCATA
>ENA-ORCP01004143-ORCP01004143.1-human-gut-metagenome-genome-assembly--contig:-NODE-4143-length-10184-cov-15.338874_pt1 | contig 10184 bp, 9 predicted proteins | sample MGYA00242990_ERZ507991 | MGnify/ENA primary metagenome ERZ507991 (study PRJEB26167, sample SAMN06115496) | human gut metagenome | host: Homo sapiens | place: China:Henan | collected 2015-05-07...
CGAGTTTAGAGCGTTATAGTCATGGTTTTATAATTGACAAAGAAAAATTGGTATCGGGAGGTAGAGTTCTTTTGTTACTTTTCTTGCTCATGAAAGAAAAGTAAATATAAATAAATATGTTTGTTCATTTCTTTGGTGGCAAAGAAATGAATTAAAGAAAGCCATTGCAGATAAAATTTTAGTTTTGAAAATAAAATTATAGATTAAAAATATTTTGCTACGTGTTCTTTGATGAAGTCTATGGCTTTATTAGTTATAGTTTTTTTCTGTGAATATCCTTTATTAATTTTACTAGCTATATCCATTCTATTGGTGAGTCCGCTATAATTGTATTCTTGAATTTGTTCAGCTATGAAAGCTGGTTCTAGGTCGTATTCTGTAGCGAAGTTTTTGATTTCTTGTTGTTGTTGTTCATCTTCAAAATTTTTGAAGGCATCATCAATAGAGCTGTCTGGATTTAAATTTGGAATGACTTCATCTAAGAATTTTTCAATTAAATCTATTTTATAACGTAATTTTTGATTGCCACTGCGATTTAATTCTGTTTTTATTTGTTGTACTTCTGTTTTTTGTTTAGTTTTGTCATGTCGTTCTATATTATGGATAAGGTTCATAATATAATCAAGGTTAATATTGTCTGTGGCTACAAGTTCAATACAGAAATCTATGTCATCTAAAATAGAAGTCTTTGTTTTATCATAAGAGTATTTTAGATTTTCATGGATTAAGAAATATTTTGATTTGTAGTCTTCGAATTCTTGTATGTTGATATCTTGAATTTGTTTATCAAAGTCAAATTCAGTGAAGTTATTTAAAACATTTTTTGTTTTGATTAAATCACGGAAAGCTAAAACGAATTCTTTTTGTTCTTTTTCGGTGATTAAATCATCTACATATTCAGGTCTTGAAGCAACGGATAATAATGTTTTTATTTTTTCACGGAATTGATTTAAATAATAATCAAAGTCTTTTACTAAAACATCATCAATATTGCTAGTTTGAGAGAATAAGCGGATAGCGTCATCAGTTTTTGTCTTTAAATTGCGATAGCAAACGATATTGCCAAATGGTTTTGTAGTATGTTCTACGCGATTGGTACGAGAATAAGCTTGTAGTAGATTGTGATATTCTAAATTTTTATCTACATATAAAGTATTCAATACTTTGGCATCAAAACCAGTTAACATCATGCCGACTACGATTACAATATCTATTTGAGCTGTTTTGATTTTTTTCATCAAATCACTGGCAAAAGCAGGGAATGTAGTTACATGATAATTTGTATTATACATTTTATTATAGTCAGTGATGATTTTTTCAAGGCTATCTTTAGAATGTTCTTGTTTAAATTCTAGGTCTTCATTTTCTTCGTAAGTGAAGATAGCAGATATCCTTAAATCTGTATTTAATTCTTTAAAAATATTGTAATAAGCTATCAATGTTTTTATATTAGCTACAGCGAATAAAGCGTTATATCTGCGGTTATTTGTTTTTCTATTGTGATTATCTATGATATGTTGGGCAATGAGTTTTAGTCTTTTTGGTTCAGAGAAAACTTCTTCTTTGTCGATATTTTCTACTTTTGTATCATCAAATGGATCGTATTTTCCCTCAAATGTTTTGATATATTCTACATTGAAGCCCAATACATTATGGTCGAAGATAGCATCTTTGATTAAATAAGTGTGTAGACATTTGCCGAAGATATCTGCTGTGGTGCGGTTGTCTTGTGATTTATTTTCTATAAAACGTGGTGTACCAGTAAAACCGAAGATTTGAGCTTTAGTAAATGCTTTTTTGATATTAGTTAGCTGTTTGCCAAATGTAGAGCGATGACATTCATCAAAGATGATGATTACTTTTTCTTGAGCGTATTTGGCGAAATAATCGTTATATCTTGGCGTAGTAGTGGCTTTGGCTAATTTTTGAATAGTAGTAACAATGAAATTTGTATGTTCATCTTTTATTTGTTTAGCTAGAATGGCTGTATTATCAGTAGCGTCTATAGAGTTAGCTTCAAATTTATTAAATTCCTGTGTAGTCTGGCGGTCAAGGTCAGAGCGGTCGACTACGAATAATACTTTTTTGATAGATGGTTGTTTAGCTAATAATTGTCCACATTTAAAAGAAGTGAGTGTTTTTCCTGAGCCTGTAGTATGCCAGATATAGCCACCTTCATTAGTATTGAGTGCTTGTTGAATTAATTTTTGTGTAGCATATACTTGATATGGTCGCATAATCATTAAGTTTTTATCTGTATCATTGATAATCATATAATTATAAATCATATCTAATAGATGATTAGGCTTTAAAAAGCTTTGTGCAAAATCAGCTAATTTAGTTATGCGTTTATTGTGTTCATCAGTCCAAAAGAAAGTAAGACTATATAGAGGATTGTAATCGCTGTTGGCATAATATTTAGTATCGACACCATTGGAGATGACGAAAATCTGAATGAAGCGAAAGAGATTACAATAAGAATGTATTTTGTAGCGATTAATTTGATTAAAGGCTTTTTTGATATCTTGACCACGTTTTTTTAGTTCAATTTGTACCAGTGGTAAACCATTGATAAGAAGTGTTACATCGTAGCGAGCGTCATTTTTTGTAGTTGCATTATGCACTTTTATTTGATGAGTAATTTGAAAAGTATTATTGCTAAAATTTTCTGTATCTAATAATTTAAAATAAATTTGACTACTATCATCACGTTCTATAGTGAATTTATCATGTAAAAATTTAGCTGATTGATGGATACTTTTACCACCAATTTTAGTCAATAAACGATCAAATTCTTTATCTGACAAATCTTTGCCGTTGAGTGTTTCTTGATTGAGTTTATTTATTTGTTTGCGAAAATTAATAAATAAGTCATCAGCATTATTGATTTTAACTTTTTTATATTGGCTAGATAATTGTTGGATAAGCTCTTTTTCTAATTCATTTTCACTTTGTGGGTACATAATAATAATACCTTTCTAGTTTATTTTTTATTTTATGTAATAAATATACAAAGAAAGACTACTCCTAATCATCAGGGAATAGTCTTTTTGTCTTTTATTATACTATATCTAAAGTTGTATTTCAAAATACATAAAAGAGTGTTCATTTTCTTTAATGGTAAAGAAAATGAACCAAAAGAAAGCCACTGCAGATAAAATTTTAGCTTTGAAAAAAATTATCATTGCATACAATACTTAAAACTCGCTACGCTCAGACAGTTAAGCAAAAGACGTATTCAATGATAATATTTTTCAATAATCTTATGATTACCGCTAAATTTTATAATGCGGAAAAATAACGTAATAATAACCAAATGTCCCTCACGTTAGCGAATTTTGCGGTAGCCGTAGGCTATTGGCAAGAATAAAACCATGACTATGAATTTAGCTCTACTGTTTGAGCGAAGCGAGTTTAGAGCGTTATAGTCATGGTTTTATAATTGACAAAGAAAAATTGGTATCGGGAGGTAGAGTTCTTTTGTTACTTTTCTTGCTCATGAAAGAAAAGTATGTATAAAATAGGGGGTTTGTTTATTTCTTTAGTGATAAAGAAACGAACCAAAGAAATCACCCGCTCACGCACTTTTTACTTTGCTGATAGCTACCGTAAAAAGATGCTAAAATGCGGGAAATGTTTGGTGTTATTAAAGATTTTCAATAACTGACATTATCATTAAAATTTTAAAATGCGGAAAAAGTAACGTATTATTTATTGTGAAGTAGATATTCTTGGAGATTTTGCAAAAATAATTGAGCTGGTTTGGTGAGTATTTGATGTTTTTTCCAGACTAAATCAATTTGTGCTTCAAGTGGTGGATATAGTGGTTTGAAGCATAAATTAGTGCCGTTTGTGTTCACTAGATTGGCAAGACAAAGGGCAGAGCCTAGATTTTCTTGAACCATGATAGAGGCGTTATAGATTAAGTTATAATTAGCAACTATATTTAATTGAGTGAAGTTTTGATTGAGCCAGCCTGCTATTTTATTGCTGACCATCGTTTGACTTGAACATATTAAGGGGATATTCAAAATATCTGAAGATGTTATATATTCTTTATCAGCAAGCGGAGAATTTTTTAACATCAATAGTCCCCAAATATCTTTTACAGGCAAGGTGATAAAATTATATTTTTGTTTATCGTGGGCATCAATCAATAAGCCAAAATCTAAGATACCTTTATCTAATTGTTCGATTACAGTATCAGCATTGCCACTAAAAATATGATAATGTATATCTTTATGTGTTTTTTTTATTTTAGTCATAGTTTTAGCTAAAAATTTAAAGGCATTTGTTTCTGCACAGCCGATATATATATCGCCACTGATGATTTCATGAGAATTTTTTAGAGCATTAATTGTTTTTGCTTGTAATAAAATTATTTCTTTGGCTTTGTTATATAAAAATAGACCTTCGGAAGTCAAAGTAATTTTGCGATTGGAGCGGATAAATAATTTACAATTTAGTTCTTTTTCTAAATCCATTAATTGACGAGATAAAGTGGGTTGTGTTATATGCAAAACTTGAGAAGCTTTTAAAATATTTTCTTCTTCAACTACTGTTACAAAATATTTTAAAACACGTATATCCATAAAAACCTCCAGATTTTAGTATTAAAAAATATAGATGAATTATATTATATTTTATTATGCTTAAAAAGTATAGTTGACTATTAAATATAAGTATTTGATATAGTAGAAATGGTAAATTATAATGAAAGCAAAGAAAAAATTATTTATTAATCTAAAAAAGAGAGTAAATATAAAGGTGGGTTAGTGATGAACTTTAAGAAAAATTTAAAAATAGTTAGAGCAATTACCATGTGTTTGGCATTAGGGACAATGGGGTGCATAAATATGAATATGGTATCAGCAAGTGATAATTTGCAAGCACCAAAAAGTGCCTTCGATAAGAATTATAAACCAGATATGTCAAGAGGTGCAGATAATTTTTATCAAAGTGATAAAGTAAATATGCAAAAAGTTGAATTTAAAAATCAATATAATATGACAGTTGTGGGCAATTTGTTCGTACCTAAAAATTTAGCGCAAAATGAAAAAGCTCCAGCTATTATTGTAGGGCACCCTATGGGAGCTGTAAAAGAACAATCGGCAAATTTATATGCTACAAAAATGGCAGAACAAGGTTTTGTAACTTTAGCTATGGATTTATCTTTCTGGGGAGAATGTGAAGGTCTACCAAGAAATAGCGTATCTCCTGATATTTATGCAGAAGACTTCAGTGCAGCAGTTGATTATTTAGGTACACGTGATTTTGTGGATAAAGATAGAATTGGTGTTATTGGCATTTGTGGTAGTGGTAGTTTTGCTATCAGCGAAGCAAAAATTGATTCTCGTTTAAAAGCTATAGCTACAGTTAGTATGTATGATATGGGTACAGCTACTAGAAGTGCTTTAGGTCATAGCCAAAGCGTAGACCAGAGAAAAGAAATCATCAAAGAAGCGTCTAATCAGCGTTATAGTGAATTTTTAGGACAAGAACGCAAATATACAAGTGGTACAGCTGATAAATTGAGTGAAAATCCTTCTGATATTGAAAAAGAATTTTATGATTTTTTATCGTACTACAAGAGGATATAGTGCAAATACAACAACACACCCAACACTTACAAGTAATGTGAAATTCATGAATTTCTATCCATTTAATGATATCGAAACAATTTCTCCAAGACCATTGTTATTTATCGCTGGCGAAGATGCTCATTCTAAAGAATTTAGTGAAGATGCTTATAAATTAGCAGCAGAGCCAAAAGAATTATATATTGTGCCGAATGCAGGTCATGTGGATTTATATGATAGAACAGATGTAATTCCATTTGCAAAATTAACAGAGTTCTTTAAAGATAATTTATAAGAAATAAAAAATTTACTTAAAAGAATTTTAAAGTAATTAAGTATTTAACGTAGTATTTGTTAGTGAGAAAGAGAAGTAGAGTTACTTCTCTTTTTTATTGGTAAGTGAAATTGGAAGTAATTTTTAATCAAAAATAATATAAATAAAAGGGAGCGATAAAAGATGAAATTATGTATGAAAATAATATTATGCTGTTATTTAATTTTGATGATGTCTGTTAGTGCATTGGCAAAAGATATATCAGATACAGAAGCAAGAACAGATAAAGAATTATTACCAGCATTAAAACAAAGTAGAGAGATGGATTTTGCTAAAACTGGTGTGCAAGGATATAAGGATTTATTCAATAATTTAGTTGGTTCTAAGGATTTGCCGAAAGATGAAAATGTAAATGTATATGATGTATATGTAGAAAATCCTGATAGTGATAAGGATTTACGTTTGCGCATTTATAAGCCAGTGAATAAACAAGATAATTTAGCTGGTATTTTGTGGATACATGGTGGTGGATATTTATTTGGTGTGCCTGAACAAGATGAGATGCAAAGTATTCGCTTTGCTAAAGAAGTAGGTGCAGTAGTTGTAGCTGTAGATTATAGATTAGCGCCTGAAAATAAATATCCAGCTAGTTTAAATGACTGTTATACAGCTTTAGGTTATTTATTTAAAAATGCAGATAAATTAGGTGTAGATAAGGAGAGAATTGCTGTAGCTGGTGCTAGTGCAGGTGGCGGATTATGTGCAGCTACTGCTTTAATGGCTAGGGATAAAGGCGAATATAAATTAGCTTTTCAAATGCCTCTTTATCCAATGATTGACGATAGATTTCAGACACCAGCAAGTCAAGAAAATATAGATTTGCGAGTTTGGAATAATGTAGCTAATAAATACGCATGGCATGCTTATATTGGTGATTTAGCAGGAACAGATGAAGTGTCTTATTATATGGCTCCAGCTAGAGCAAAAGATTTGACAGGTTTGCCACCAGCATATTCTTGTGTAGGTAATTTAGACCCATTTAGAGATGATACGATAAATTATATGGCAAGATTAGCTCAAGCAGGTGTGCCAGCAGAATTACATGTTTATCCAGGAGCGTATCATGCTTTTGAAGTGATTGCACCTGATACACAATATGCAAAAGATGTAGTCAATGAATATGTAAAAATTTTAAATAAAGCTTTGAATAAATAAAATAATTTATTGATATTTTCAAGATGTATTTAGGAGCGAAATTATGACTAAAAATAATTTAATCGTATTTATTTTGACTATAGGCGTATTTAGTATCTTAAATACGGAAATGGGTGTCATTGGTATATTGCCAATAGTTGCAAGTACTTATAATATAGAAATATCTTTGGCGGGTTTATTAGTTAGTTTATTTGCTTTAGCAGTAGCTGTGTCTGGTCCGATATTACCTTTATTATTATCTAAATATAATCGCAAAACGATTATGATAATATCTTTGGGAACTTTTTTTGTTTGTAATGTGATATCTGCTTTTGCAGGAAGTTTTTGGCTTGTATTAGTGGCAAGAGTAGTGCCTGCATTTTTACACCCTGTATATGTTTCATTATCCTTTGCGATAGCTTCTTCATCTGTATCAGAAAAAGAAGCACCTAAGGCAGTAGCAAAAGTAATGGTTGGTGTTTCAGATGGTATGGTGCTGTTTGTGCCGCTCTCGATTTTTTCTTTCAGCGCATCAAACATGTCAAGCTCCCGCAGAAGCTTTCCCTGGACCGTGCTTTCGCCACCCGGAAGCACAAGACCGTCAAATCCGGTGTCCAGGTCCTTCTTCTGACGAAGCTCAAAGCATTCTGCTCCCAGAGCCCCCAGCTTTTTCTCATGTTCGATGAAGGCGCCCTGGACTGCAAGGACTGCAATCTTCATCTTATTTACCCCTTTCTGCCATCAGCAGCGCAATTTCCTGCTCATTGATGCCGACCATGGCTTCACCCAGATCCTCGGAAAGCTCAGCCAGCATCTTGTGATCCTTGAAGTTGGTAACTGCTTTGACGATGGCTGCCGCACGCTTCTTTGGATCTCCGGATTTGAAGATGCCGGATCCAACAAACACACCCTCTGCACCAAGCTGCATCATCAGGGCTGCATCGGCCGGGGTTGCCACGCCGCCTGCCGCGAAGTTTACAACCGGAAGACGTCCGTTATCATGCACATACTGCACCAGATCATACGGGACCCGGAGAACCTTTGCCTCCTCAAACAGCTCATCCTCACGCATAGAGGTGATCTTGGCGATTTCCTGATTCATCCTGCGCATATGGCGGACAGCCTGCACAACATCACCGGTTCCCGGCTCACCTTTGGTACGGATCATGGAAGCTCCCTCGTTGATGCGGCGGAGTGCCTCACCCAGGTCCTTTGCACCGCAGACAAATGGAACGTTGAATTTGCGCTTGTCGATGTGGAACACATCGTCAGCCGGGGAGAGAACTTCACTCTCGTCAATGTAATCGATCTCGATGGCTTCGAGGATCTGTGCCTCCGCAAAATGACCGATTCGGCATTTTGCCATAACCGGAATGGAAACCGCACCCTGAATCTCCCTGATCAGCTTCGGATCACTCATTCTTGCCACACCGCCTGCCGCTCTGATATCCGCCGGGATCCGCTCTAATGCCATAACCGCACATGCTCCTGCTGCCTCTGCGGTTTTTGCCTGCTCGGCATTTGTGACATCCATGATGACACCACCCTTTAACATCTGTGCCAGTTCACGGTTTAATTCATACTGCTCTTTTGTATTATTTATATTACTCATAACTAACTTTCTCCTTTTTCAGACAACCAGTTTGATTTTCTGCGCAGTTTTTCAAACAGTTACTCTGTATCAATTTCTTTCCGGATCCTGATGTTATGAAGTATAAGAAAAAACTGGATGCATGAAAACATCCAGTTTTTTCTTTTTCAGCCATGCCAGTTTGTAATTAACATGATCTGAGCATTCATTTTTTATTTCAATCCATGATACCATATCAGCACCAATAAATCTTCTATGCCCGGACTGCCCAGCGCATCTTCGTAGACCGCGCTCTTCCATTCTGTGCACATTCCTGTGCACTCGGTCTTACAACATCTTTTGAATAATCTGCATAAATTCCTGCCCGATAGCCTTCTTTTAATGCTTTCTTGACCAGCTTATCCTCCCCGGAATGAAACGTGAGGATTGCCACACGTCCCCCTGGTTTTAAGGCGTCTGGCAGTTTTTCCATGAATTCATATAAGACCTCAAACTCACGGTTCACATCGATGCGGAGTGCCTGAAATGTACGCTGACAGGTCTTTTTGATCGTGTCTTTTTTTTCTTTTTCCGGCAGAAAATCCAGTGTTTTTTCAATCACTTCGCGCAATTTTGTCGTCGTGTCGATCCGGCTGCCCTTTCGTATCTCGTCGGTGATCGCCTTCGCAAGCTCCTCACAGTAAGGTTCATCGGAATTTTCATAGAGCATTCCGGCAAGTTCCTCCCTTGTGATGGTATCAAGACGTTCTGCCGCGCTGATTCCTGCTTCCTGATTTAAGCGCAGGTCAAGTGGGCCATCCACCTTAAAGGAAAATCCACGCTTTGGATTGTCGATCTGCATGGAAGATACACCCAGATCCGCTAAAATGAAATCAAAACCGCCGGCTTCTTTTGCGATCTCATCGATCGTACAGAAATTCTGCAGCCGGATCGTCAGGATATCCTCTCCGTACCCGAGTTCTTCCAGTCTCTTTTTCGTCTTGGCGGACTCCTCCGGGTCAACATCGGTTGCATAGATATGCCCCTGTCCGTTCAGACAGGCAAGCATTGCTTTTGTATGCCCTCCATATCCTAACGTAGCATCAAAACCGGTCTCGCCCGGCTGGATATTTAAGGTATCAAGAATTTCCTGCACCATAATGGAAATATGCATTCCTGCCGGCGTGTTTCCCTTTTTGATGACATGTTCGATCGTATCCTGATATTTTTCCGGCTGAAGTTCTTTATACTTTTCCTCGAACTTCTTCGGGTATTTTCCTTTATAACGTACACGCCTTTTGTGCGGTGTCTGCTGTTCCTGTTCCATATGTCTGTCCTTTCTGTTTCCAAATCATGGTTTCAAAAAAATATTTCTTATGATGATCTCAAAACCATCCTTTTCCATGAACAACTAATGTCTTTCATTATAATTGCTGGATTGGAACAATTCAATGCCTGATTGCTTTGCGCATTATAAAAAATCCCACAACACAAAAAATTCCTTACCTTTGGACTAAACAACATAATATGCCATAAAACTTAAACTCTATAGTATATGAAAGCCAAA
>ENA-ORCP01004154-ORCP01004154.1-human-gut-metagenome-genome-assembly--contig:-NODE-4154-length-10155-cov-3.847787_pt1 | contig 10155 bp, 8 predicted proteins | sample MGYA00242990_ERZ507991 | MGnify/ENA primary metagenome ERZ507991 (study PRJEB26167, sample SAMN06115496) | human gut metagenome | host: Homo sapiens | place: China:Henan | collected 2015-05-07 | study...
ATATTGCATCTGCGGTTTTCATACCGCAAATTTAACACTTTTCCTAATATCCATGCACCGTAATTTCGGCTTGTGCCGTTTAATGATCAAAAGAAATTATATCGCTAGAATGCTCTGACTCAGTCTGACATTCTAAACCTCCCCGACAGTCGCGGTCTTGATGTGACCGTCGTTTCGGGGAAGTGTGCCGATATCATACGCAGCATACATGAATCGATGAGTCGTATGGCTCCTATGGGCGATGATGAGAGGAGAAGGCTTTGGTTTGAAGTCAGGGGCAAGAGGTGGGAGTGGTATAGATTGTCCTTATCGACCTATAAGGATCGTCATTATCTCTATATCACTGGAGACACTTATGACCATCATGTATTTTGTGACAAGGAAGATTGTAATTCCCGCCATTGTTTCTATGAGAAAGAACTTGTCGGAATATTCTCCAAAATCGAGAAGTATGTTGCCGGACTCGTTGACAACATCTTGTCTGCGCCCGAACAATATAATTCATATGTTGAGAAATATTTGAGTTACTACCGGAGAGAAGGGTTGATAAAGAGGTCAGTCCTGAACTCTTTGATTCCTGACAATAGCTATGACGGAATCGATATACCTCGGGTAATCAACATATATGAGAATCAGGTTGAGCCTACTCTGTTCTCTGAGATGACCCTCAGACGCTATATGCACTATTGGCGTATAGCATACGAAGCTGTATATGGCAAGATGTCTGGAGATGATTTCGAAGTCTTCCGGAATTCAAGCAAAGGATATGAGGCAAGGGAATATAATCTTGATTCTGAGGGTGATTTCAGAAGATGGAAGAGCGATGTCTCACCTTATCACGGTTTTGATGTGGTGTATGTAAGAGTTCACTTGTACCCTACATATACCAATGGTCAATGGCATTTTTATGTCGGCACCGGTAGTTATTGGAATCTTGATGATTGCTTCCGGGCTGTCGTAGGATTGTATGATGCCGGAATCTCGGTTGAATTGGGAGAAGTCGATCATATTCTCGGAATCTTGAAGGAAACCGATTACGTTGAAATTACCCCTTATGCGTATCGATATATGCAGGGCGATGACATCGGTAGTCAGATGAAACTCCCTTATGCTGATGAAGTAGGTAAGGATGTCATCAAGGAAATAATCGCAAACACTAAATGGAATAAGCTTGAGAAGGTAAGTCCTTTCGCTTAACAACTTAACAATAAGGAAATATGAAAATACAATACGCATCTGACCTCCATCTGGAGTTTCATGAAAACAGCCGCTGGCTGAAAGATAATCCGCTGGCAGCTACTGGCGATGTTCTGATATTGGCCGGAGACATCGGCTATCTCGGTGATGACAACTACACGCATCATCCCTTCTGGGACTGGTGCGCCGAGTCGTTTAGACAGACTATCGTCATCCCCGGCAACCATGAGCTTTACAAGAGTTTCGACATTAACGCCCTTCACGAAGGCTGGCAACTCGATATTCGGCCCAACGTCAAGGCGTGCTATAACTGCGTGATTCCGTTGGCTCCGAGCATCGACCTCATAGCATCGACTCTTTGGGCGATGATTCATCCATGGGATGAGTATCAGACCGAACGCGGAGTGACCGACTTCCATCGCATACGAAACGGACAGTTCCGGCTGTCGGCACAGCGTTTCAATCAGGAGCATGAGCGTTGCCGTGAGTTCATCGAGAGAAGTGTGGAGCTGAGTAACGCAAAGCACATTATCGTCGCCTCTCACCATGTGCCGTCGTTCAAGCTTATGGCCGACGAGTTCAAGGGTAGCCCGATAAACGGAGCGTTTACATCCGAACTTGGCGACTTTATCGCCAGCAGCCGCATCGAATACTGGATATACGGCCATTCGCATCGAAACATAAACAAAACCATCGGTAATACCCGGTGCATCTGCAATCAGCTTGGTTACACCTTTCATGGTGAACAGGCTGATTTCCGCCGGGATGCCGTAATAGAAATAAATGACAATGAACTTCAAGTTTGACGGTAATCGGTTGTTTTTCACTTCCGACACCCATTTCAATCACACCAATATACTGCAATATTGCAATCGCCCGTTCAAGACGATTGATCAGATGAACGAAACCATTATCACAAACTGGAACAGAGTGGTTGGGCCTGATGATGTAATCTTCCATCTCGGAGACTTTTGTCTCGGTGGAGCTGAAGAGTGGAATAAGATTCTCAACCGTCTAAATGGCAGAATCTATCTCGTTCTTGGTAATCATGACCTCAAGAATATCCGACAAGGATTCATAGACAGGTTTGAGTACGTTGCAATGTCGATGTGCATTCAGGTCGGAAAGGAGAAAATCTACTTGAACCACTTCCCTTATCTGTGCTTTGAAGGAGGCTATCATAACGACGTGTGGCAACTGTTCGGTCATGTGCATACCCGTCCTTCAAATACCGGGATTGACGCCGGACGTCTTCAGTACCTCTTCCCGACACAGCTTGATGTAGGTGTAGATAACAATAATTTCATGCCTCTGTCTTTCGATGAGGTCCGCGCCAAGATTCAAAGGCAGATTGAATCGAACTAAGTATTTACCTTCTTGACGGCGTCTTGTTAGCAAACGAGATGCCGTTGAATTTTCTACATTAAGTGTACTTAACCCGGATGGATGGCGGTTTTGATGACGCCGTCGGCGCGGCTGGAGAAGAGGTCGTAGGCTTCTTGGATGCGGCTGAGAAGGTAGCGGTGGGTTATCAGATGGGTGGTGTTAATTTTGCCTTCGGAAATAAGCTGCATTATTTTGTCGCAGTCGCAGGCATCTACACCGCCGGTCTTGAACGTGAGGTTCTTGCCGTACATCCATGGCAGCGGCAGTATCTGTTCTTTCTCATACAGCGCGACAATCGTGACGATGGCATTGGGACGGGCACAACGCCAGGCGAGTTCAAATGTATTCTCACCTCCGGCAACTTCAATAACGCGGTCGGCACCACGTCCCTCTGTCAATGACTTAAGCACTTCAAGGTATTCTGTCGGCTCAACTACTTCGACCCCCGGATAATGTCGGCGCACAAATTCGCGGCGGCTCTCGTTTGCCTCGCAAACTACAATCTGTCGAGGATTATACAGCTGTACACATTCCAACGTGCATAACCCGGTCGGTCCGGCTCCAATAATCAGCACCGTATCTTCCTCGGAAATTTCGGAAATCTTTGCAGCCCAATAGCCCGTGGCGAGTATGTCGCCTACAAATAGAGCTTGCTCATCGCTCACGTTATCGGGAATCGGCGTCAGCCCATTGTCGGCGTATGGCACACGGACATATTCCGCCTGACCTCCATCGATGCGACAGCCCAACATCCAGCCGCCGGAGGTGCAGTTGTTCACGTATCCCCGTCGGCAATAGAAACACTCGCCGCAAAACGTCTCTACATTCACGGCAACTCTGTCGCCCGGCTTGACCATGGTGACTTCCGAACCGACAGCCTCAACGACGCCCACGAGCTCATGCCCCACAGTAATGCCCACCTCCGCCTGAGGCACAGCCCCGTGCAGAATATGCAAGTCCGACGAGCAGATGCTCGAAAGAGTAACCTTCACCACGGCATCCTTCGGGTCAATAATCTCCGGCTTTGGTTTCTCAATCAGTTCAAACCGTCCCGACGCAGTATATGTCAATGCTTTCATCTCAAATTTTTTCGCTTCCTATTTTTATCAAGTTTTGCGTACAAAGCTGGACGGAGTTTTCGGTTGTATTCCTCAATCTCGTCTATCTCAGGAGAATCAGGAGGTATGATTTCATAGCCTCCATCAAGTCCGGTTTTGGGTTCTTCATATAAGTTATCCCCATATCGCTCCCTTAACCTTTGACTCACTTCATCACGAGAAATCTCGCCCTTGACATTACTGACAGCCAAATCGAGTAGAAACGTAGACACCTTCAGTTCTGCCGCATCTTGCAGACCGATACTTACAAGCCACGCATCAGCAAGTTCCTTTATCTCCGGATTATCGCTATGTGATAACTCGACAAGCTTCTGATATTTTTCTCCGTAGTTCATGGAATTGTTATTCGATGTCTAAAGGAATAAGATTATTGTCGTTAAAGCGGTCGAAGTCAGACTGGAAGAGTTTGTCTTGAATGACGCGATATTTCTCAAACTCAGTTTCAGCGTATTCTTTAGCTTGTTCGGCTGATACATGGCCGGCATCAGTCAGAACGGGACGGTCGGTAAGATCAAGGAACTTATCAATGCGCTTAGCCCAATCCGCCATTGTCATAGGAATATGACGCTTTGCCATATCTTCCGCCAAGTCAAGGAATGAATTGACAATCCGCCCCATATCCTCCAGCTCACTCTCTTTGAGATAATTCTTGGCAATGCTGACATCCGGCTTAACAATTTTCCCGTTGGGGGCATTCTCCCAAGTAGTCAGTCCCATGTGTTCCTTCTCTGCATTAGCCCGGTCGATTATCAGTTCAGCGGCAGTATGACCATGCACAGCGTAGTGCATCTTATTCTGCACCTTCTTGAAGAATAATCGAGTAGTGGGCGCATCACGATTGTAATCGATGCTTGTAGCGTAAATATCCGTCAGCTTTTGATAGAGACGACGCTCGCTGAGTCGAATCTCCCGGATTTCAGCCAACAGATGCTCGAAATAGTCCTCGCCTATAAACGAGCCGTTCTCCATCCGCTTCTTGTCAATCACATATCCACGTATGGCAAACTGACGCAAAATAAACGTACACCACTGCCTAAACTGCGTGGCCTTGGTACTGTTCACACGATACCCGACACTGATTATTGCGTCGAGATTGTAGAACTTTAACTTCCTGTTCACCTGACGCTCACCCTCATTTTGAACTACCGAGAAATTCTCGGTAGTTGCCTCCTGCGCTAACTCTCCGGTCTCGTAAATATTTTTCAGATGCAACCCGATGTTGTCAGCAGTGCAGTCAAACAACTGCGCCATAACTTTCTGTGTACACCACACAGTTTCGTTATGGTACATAACCTGCACACCATCTTCCTTCCCCTCAATCTGAAAGATCAGGAACTCCGCCGTGCTATTTCGTATCTCATACTTCTTCGACATAGAGATTCTTACAATCTGTTTATTATTGACCTTTCGAGGTAATGATTTGACTATGGCTATGCTACGTGGACTTTATATATTATTCTTCAACTTTTAACTCTTTCCCAGAATATGTACCATATGATTTGCCGGATACCTCGCCTATCTTATAGTAGTCCCCGACCAGCTTAAGAAGTACCTCAATATCGGCTTCTTCGGAAAGAACTAAGCGACCGTTAGATGTGATATCTTTTTCTCCATGCCTTTTCGCTATCTTTTTCATTGCTCGTACTGCTTTGTCGTCAATAGTTCGTATACCTCCAGACCGCGCAATACGAGCCAATTTTCTATGTAGAGATGTCCCTGAATCTACTTTCTTTGCTAAGATTTCAAGTCCATCAATCCGTCCTGTTGCTTCTAAGTCTTTGACAACATTGTGGGCGGCCTCTTTGAATTCCTCCTGAATGCCAACTATTTGTTCAAAGTTTACTTTCTTGAGCACGAAGAACGTTTCGTCAAAATATACGCAATCTACAGATTTGTCAAGAGCTACCACTTCACCATGCAACAGCTCGAGTTTCTTACTCTTTGTGTTGAAAAGAGTTTGCATAACTTTCTTTATGAGCCCTTTACCAGCTTTCTCGTCTATCGCTATTTTGCTTCCAAGAATACGGCGGAATGTGAATATTTTTTCATCGTTCTCTTCTTCAAAGCCAACACAGTAGGCCCATAATTCCTCATCTTCAGATATTATACCCTCAATACTTTGTACCTTTGGACACGGTTTTGCAAGTTGATTGATTACCACATCCGAGAATGCCAAAGTTTTTTCCTTTCCCTTAAGCTTGTATGAGAATAGAGAGTCTGTATCATCTGAAATTGGGGAATACTCAATTAAAGATAATTCTTTCTTGATTGTTCGGTCAAGTTCTGAGAGGGTAGTAGAATATAAATGTCCACGTATCTCATCATCTATATCTATTTGATAGACTTTATATATGAATTTTCCTAGCACAGCTTTCCTTCGCAACGCGGAATCCTTAAGAATTCGAGTCACGAAATATAATTTTGCATCATCAGGTTTTGTTTGAGAGATACGAGCTCTTAAAACCTCAATTTCAGTCATTGATTCTTTTTCCATAGAATATTTTGAATCCAATTTTGTACAATTTAATTTTTTCATCTTCACCCATATCATGCCCTCTCACAATTACCAGACCGTCGCGAGTTTTGTCCTGTCCGCATTTATATTCAATATTATAAATTGAATAGTTAATGTTTAGAATCGGATTTATGAGCACCATATTGGAACGTATATATACTACGAAGATGATAATCATCAAAATTATAAAGGTAAACACCTCGACAATGTCTTCTCCATTAGTTGATATGAAGGGAAGTATATATGAGGCAATGTAACCTAAGGATTCGCTATTACGGTTCTCAATTTTCTCTATTGAGGCTCTGTCTCCATTTTTCGAATCCCGGTCTAGTTTTTTAAGAAATTCTCGGCAACAAATGATTGATATGAGGGAGAGTAATGACAAGCCTATAGGCATTCCAAAATATCTCAAACATTCTTTAACTGCTTCTGTTGTAAATCCACCAAATATAAGGTGTGATCTATTAATAAGTGTATACCTAATTGCTATGAGTAGGAATAATGGCGTATAAGAGGTTAGGAATAGCAGTAAGAGTGTTATGCCATTCATCTCGTTATTTTGAGTTACTCCTTTCATTCGCTTTATACAACCTATTTAATTTATATGTACGCGTTCTTTGCCTTATATTTCTATTTTTACGTATAGCGTCTTCAATTCTATAGGATCTGACACTTGCTTAATTAACTCTATCATAAGCCTAACTTTTCATGGCTCTGTGAAGCCATATATATTTAGAATAACTCGTTTTCTACTGCGCCTTGATTCTTAATCCAGAAATTGGGCATAGAGGTTTTAAACTCGGGGTCAATGTAATGGCATTGTTCTTTGATTATACCGCGACGGCGGATTGCTGGTTGGAGGCAGTAGGTGTCGAACTCATCTAGGTCAACGGCTTGTGCACTTGTCCAATGGGGGAAGAGCAGCTTCATATATCCCACAGCTATCTTTTTTACAGCTTTTGAGTCACGGGTGTCTGCATCTTTGTCTTTGCCGACAATCTGGTCAAAAACAAGTCCATAGACACTCTGAGTGCGCATTGAGTGCAGTATCTCAGAGAAATATTCTACATTGAGAGTCCAGCCCTTGTAGATTATTCCTTCATTAATACGGGGAAGATGCCAGCCTTCGATGAAGCAGTGAAAACGGTCGAGGAGTGCAGATTCTTTGAACGATTGCGGTAAAGAATCAAAGTACCGATAATTAAGCGGCCGCTTGTTAGAGTCAAGTGGAATGTTGCCCATAAGCATCAGGCCACACTCCGACGAGAATTCGTTGTTATCAATCGTGGTTTTACCTGACTCCAGATAGGACTTTAATGCGGCCTGAATTTCTGCTGGCTCTTGGAATATGATAGTTTGGATTTCATCAAATGCGGTGAAATCATGATTCTTCATAATACCATTCTGCTGACGAGCCTTGTCATAAAACAGCTTAGCGCGAGTTACTTTACCACCACTAACAAGCCATCCGTATTTCGATAGATTGCCGAAAACGAAAGATTTGCCCGTGCCTTTGGGGGCAAGCTCAACAGCATTTAATCTAGGCTCAACGAAAATCAGTAAGCGAGAAACAAATTCCAGCTTTTGGGTGAGCGATTCAAATCCATCGGCATCATACTCCATAGAAGAGAGAATTACATCAATCCACTCTCTTGTTGTAAATGCTTGACGGGCATTTCTTAGATAATCAATATCAACTGATTTATATGGCTTGAATGGTTTATAATCAACCATTTCCACGTGGTTTTTCTTGCCATCATCATCCGGGAGAACGGAAAGCTTGATGATACCCCACTTCTCGCCATCAACCAACTCGCCAGGATGTTTTGTGTAAACATATTCCGGTATTACACCCTCGTTGGTTTTGATGCCGAGGTCTGGAATTCCAAATCGGCGCAATCCTTTAACAAGATCGATATAGACCACAAAACGGCAAAGTAGCATTACTTCTTGTCCTGCGTCAAGACGGTCTTTTACTTCCGTGCTCTCCTTTGGTATGACCATATCAAGGAACGATGTGAGCTTAAGACGGTCAACTGAGCCATCTGGATTGATATATCGTTTGAGTAGGAAGTCTTTTACAAACGAGGGCAAGTTTCGTCCGGCAAACAAAGAGTTGGTTGCCAGCGGATCTTTATATATGGCCATCGCAGCAAATTGTTCGCGAATCTTATTAGAGGTTACAGTATTCATGATAATACAGATTTAGAAATCGAAGAGGTCGTCTTCTTCGGCACCGGTGGAAATCTTGATGATAAATGGTTTCGAGTAGCTGCCGATATGGAGTGTAACTCTTGTGGCGGTGTCAACAAGGTTCAACTTCTCGCTTACAAATATGTCGCCTGATTCACGCGCGAGTGAGTATGTGGTAGAATTGTATTCGAGCACAGGTACATCTATCGAGTTGAGACCTCTTATTTTAATACGAGCCACTGGATTTGTGCCGTCAATCTCATTAGTCAGTATGTCAGCCGCATATACGTTAGCATTAGGCTGATTAGACACAATAATAATGGGCACCAGCACTTCTTCAGGAGTCGCGCCTCCATGTGCGCCATGACCTCTTGGTGTTTTTGATGTCAAAGAGTCTTCAGTCAGAGCGCAAAGTGTTTTGCCATCGTCAAGAATACAATATTTATTGTCAGACACTGCCGTTCCAGAAGTAACGACGGCTGTACGACCTTCATGGTCGCTGACAACCCCTGCAAGATTCATGCCCTGTCCATATTGTGCGAGATATGTGAGGCCGTGGTCTGACACAAAAGCAATTTTTTTGCCATTGTATTGAGTCAGGATTTTATGAACAGCGTCCTCGACAATGCGCATTTCATCAATGATATATTGAGGAAATTCTTTATGCTGGTGTGCGAAACTATCAAGGTCGCCAATTTTTTCGAGTTTACTTCCATCTACGACAAGCTCCACGAGCTTAGTCTTATTAACAGATGTAGTTGTTGGAAGAATTGCGCGGGTAACATACACCTCATTAAGATAAATATTATCTACGTTATGCTTTTGTATAACATAGGAGATGAATGGAATCCAGTCAACGCCGAGTCCGTCAATCCAATAGAACTTATCTATATCGGGGCGATTATGAAGAAGCGTCTTAACAGTTTTAAGATTATCTGTCCAATGTTGGAACGTTGATTGATTTGCATTCTTCTGAGCGAGCAGAGGTGCGACAAGGCTTGCATTATTTGCAATTTTTGAACGGCGATATGCCTCAAAATATTCAGGAATCCATTGATTGGAGTTCTCCAACTGGATGCCGAGCGGTCGCATATAATGATACAGTTCCGGGTAAATCTTCTCCACATCTGAGAGCGTGATTCTTCCCTTGCCCAGCGATTCAACAATCAGACGACGGTCACTGTCGGTAAAGGCTGTCATAAGCCTGATGGCATTATATTTAGCCTCAGGCTCGCCACACATCATTGCGGAGAGCTTGGCGTAGATTTGTCGCTCGGCAGCTTCGGTTATGCGAATATCATGACGCATGGCCTCTTTAAGCGCGGAGCGACGTTCCCGAATATTATCATCGCTCATCTGTGTGTCGAATATATGCGTAGCTATATTCGAGAACAGCTCTGATGTGTTTAGATTTATGCACTTACCAAGTGATTCGCAAATGTAACCATGGTTACCGGAAATTTTGCGGTAATACATGGCCAAAAGCCAGCGGTCGAAATCGGTTTCACATTCAAACCAAGTTTTAATGAAGTCCCTACTATCCTTGATGTTGAATGTGTCAAATCGCTCGTTAATGAAAGTCTCGAAATCGAAGTCATCTAAATCAATGCTTTGGGCCAATGTTTCCCACTGCGGCATTTCATCCTCATTAGGAGTAATGCCCCCAAAATCGAGTTTCAGACCTTTGGTAAGGAACTTGTATGCATTATCACATTCGGTATAAACGAAGGCATTATCCGGTTGTGC
>ENA-ORCP01004162-ORCP01004162.1-human-gut-metagenome-genome-assembly--contig:-NODE-4162-length-10146-cov-9.168835_pt1 | contig 10146 bp, 7 predicted proteins | sample MGYA00242990_ERZ507991 | MGnify/ENA primary metagenome ERZ507991 (study PRJEB26167, sample SAMN06115496) | human gut metagenome | host: Homo sapiens | place: China:Henan | collected 2015-05-07 | study...
TGACCGTACAGGCACGAAAAAAGCCGGGACGCATTGATGCCGACCATCCAGTCGGCACGTTCCCGGCAGAGTGCTGCGTTGTACAGCGCATCGTATTCAGTTGACGGTTTGAGATGGGCGAACCCTTCCCGGATGGCGTTTTCCTCCATGCTGGACAGCCATAGGCGAGAAAAGGGCTTTTTGCACCCGGCTTGCTGGTACACCAAGCGGAAGATCAATTCTCCCTCACGTCCGGAATCGCAACTGTTCACAATGCTGTCTACGTCCGGGCGGTTCATCAGGTCTTTCAGGATACCAAACTGCTTTTCGGTGGACGCAGACACCAGATACTGCCACCTTTCCGGCAGGATGGGCAAATCTGCGATACTCCACTTGACGTACTTGGCATCGTAGATGTTGGGCGGTGCAAGCTCTACCAGATGACCAACGCACCAGCTTACCAGATAGCCGTTGCCCTCCAGATAACCGTCTTGACGGCGGGTAGCACCGAGGACTTTTGCGTAGGACATAGCGACAGATGGCTTTTCTGCTACAACTAGAATTAAAATAAGCGTTCCCTCCAATCTGTTTTCATTTGGATATGTACGGCGGCAAATGCCGCCTTGAAATCAGATGGGTTCGGTATCTTCCTCACCGGGTTCCTCCGGCTCGTCCTCGGTGGGAATCTCGAAGTCGCCCTTGTCCTCGGTGTAGTTTGCATCAGGGTCAAGGGCTTCTTTTTCGGCCTGCTTTTTCTGCTTCTGCTTTGCGAAAGCGTAGAAGCTGCCGCCTGCCGCCAGTGCGATCAGCACGACTACGCCCAGAAAGCCGGATGCGATCTTTGTGACCTTGTTTTCCTTGGGCTGTTCCTCGCCGGATGCCGCCGCTTCTTCTGCGGCTTTCTTGGCTTCTTCCTCGGCTTTCAGCTTGTCCTGTTCTGCCTGCGCCGCTGCTTCTTTTTCAGCGGTATAAGCATCCACATCTTCTTCCTCCATCAGTGCCAACAGGTCGGCTTCGTCCACAAGGTTCATAAAGTGTACGGTTTGCGCGCCTTTACTGTTCCGATCGATTACCAGATAAAATGTCGCACCCGATTTCGATACCAGCGTGATGAACTGCTGCCCGGAACCATCCGAATAATTGGTGTGGTAATCGTCCACCAGTGTCAGATTGCCCTCCGGGGTCAGTGCGCCGGAGGTTTCATCCGTGATGGTGACAACATCTTCCTCCACGACTTCCGGCAGAATAGGCTGCTCCACCGGGGCGGTATCGTCACCGTAGGCGAATGCCGGAGCCGCCATGCCGATGCACAGCACAGCCGACAGCAGTAGCGCACCAAATTTCTTAATCATCATTTTCTGCCTCCTCCTTATCAAACTCCACGCCGACTGCGGACAGCGCAGCCGGGGACGGGGGCATAGTTGCCGCCTGCCGCAGCAGAATTGCAAGCTGTTCCGGGGTCACATTGGCAGTGCGCACCATGTCGGCAACTTCTGCCGCCGATTCCTCCTGAATGCGCCGTTCCAGAATCGCAATGCGGTTGTTCAGCTTGATGCGGCGTTCCTGCTCCTTTTTGAGCATCGCCTTGAGCTTTTCCAGTCTTTCACCCATAAAAATCCTCCATTTCATTTTGAAAGCCGCCCAAAACCTGCGAGATACTTCTCCCAGTAGGACGAGTGAATGTTTGCGTACTTGATGGGGTCTCCGGCGCTGACCATCATGCCGTTTCCGAGGTAGTAGAGTAGGAAAGTGCCGCCTTATCGTATTTCTACGACAGGTTTGCACAGACCTCTCCCAGAACCGTGCTTGCGCCTCTCAACGCACACGGCTCCCCATTTTTTGCTCCATTTCAAAAGTCATTCCGTTTTAGTTCCATGATGAATTCTCATGTGGCATTTGTGGCACACAACGATTGTCTTGCGCCTCTTTGCCAGCATGACTTTCTCCCAATCAGCTTTACCTTTCAGGTTTTTGACCTTGTTTACATGGTGGATTTCATAGCTATCGCTGTCTGTACAGCCGCAGACTTCACAGACTTTGGCCTTCAGACGTTCCTCGAAGGAGGTTGTGTTGTGCGAATAGCGATACGCCAAATTGGGCACTTTTTCCGTCAAATCTTTGCCTTTGCAATCGCTGTACTTAGCGAACATCATACGGCGTTTTCCCTTTTTGGTTTCATACGGAACACCCCATGCGCCAGTCCCATCTCTGTATTCATAACGAACCTTAGAAATTCGGGAGCGATGCTTGTTTGCGAGTGTTTTCAGACAGCTGTATTCCATCAGATAGCCAAAGTAAACGAGCTTGTTGAAGTTGCTTGCAATGGTATAATAGTTACAGAGCCCTCGGAGTTCCGCATTATAAATCATTACGATTTCCAAATCCGTGCGGTTCAGCAGAATGGGGCGATGAATAGGAATCAACCTCTTTCCATCCCTTTTAGCGATGCTATGGGACAGTAAATAGGTCTCCACCTTATCTTTCAGTGGAATATTGAGTTCCACTTTGTTGTTCATAGTGCGCATTTTTCGTTTTCCAGAGCGTTTGACACTGGCATCCCTGCGCACCCGAACATCAAAACCAAGGAATCGGGCAGGAGTATTGCTGTGCGTAATGAGGGTCTTTTCTTGACTCAACTCCATTTTCAGAGTGTCCCGGACAAAATCCGTGAGTTTTGCCTTAATCGCTTCGCATTCCTCTCTTGTCCCATTGACTGCAATCAGAAAGTCATCTGCATAGCGAACATATTTCAATCGCTTATCGGTACACGCTTTTGCAGGTGTCCGAAATAACTGCTTTGTCAGTTGCTTGTGCTGAGCAATCAGCTGCTCCCGCATTGTTCCTTCAGCTTTCTTGATTTTCTCATGCAGTGCATCTCGTTTGTGTCTTATCGCGTTGTATTCTTCCGTAAAGTTTCTCGGATTGTATCCGTGGTCAAATTCCTTCTTCAGCTGCGTGATATACCTGTCCAGTTCGTTCAGGTAGACATTCGCAAGAATTGGGGAAATGATTCCACCCTGCGGGCATCCGCTATAGGTTTCATGGAAATCCCAGTCTTCCATATAGCCGGATTTCAGAAACATACGAATCAGGTTCAGAAAACGAGCGTCCTTGATTTTTCGGTTCAGCACACCAATCAGCGTGGAATGGTCGATGTTATCAAAACATCCCTTGATGTCACCCTCAATGAACCACTTTGCTCCGGTAAACTCATGCTTAATCATGGCAAGTGCCGTGTAGCAGCTTTTGCCCGGTCGAAAGCCGTGGGAATAGATAGAGAAAATTGGCTCATAGATGGCTTCCAGAATCATACGGATAGCTTCTTGCACCAGCTTGTCAGCGAATACAGGAAGTCCCAGCGGGCGCAGCTTGCCGTTCTTCTTTTGAATATAGGTTCTGCGTACCGGCTTGGGTTCATATGACCCTGTTCTCAATGCTTCAATGATGGCTGTCACATACTGCTCGCTAAATCCATCAGCCGTATCATCATTCACACCCTTCGTTCCTGCACCCTTATTGGAGTAAAGATGCTGGTAGGCGATGAAGTAAATATCCGGCCTCAAAAGATAGCGGTACAGTCGTGTGAAAATTTCATCGTGGTTCTTTTGGGAATTCTCTTGTAATTTTGTTAAAATCTCCATTGTTGATTTCATTGAGGCTTTCCTCTCTAATCAATTTCTGATTTTAATGCGCAAAAAACTGCTTCTCTTCGCCATGTGAGCGGCTTTCCCGCATCCGATTTTACGGCTTTTCCTGTCAATTCAGGATTCTCGGACTACTACAGAAGCTCCGTTGTCATGCCGGATTTTCAGTGTCATCTTTCTAGCATAGCTTTGAAATTTATCACATTGCTGCATTACACATAGCTTTTTCAAGCGTTCCGGTTTAGACAATCTCCAGTTGACGATAGTAGTAGGTCAGTGTGAATTATCGGATATGCTTTTGTTCCGTTACTATCGGTTCTCCGACGTGCCGCACAGGGGATTAGCAACCCATAGGAAGGAATTTATTTCCTACGGTCCCTGTACCAAAGGTTTCAGACAATTTTCCTTTGCCCACACGTAACAAGGGCTTGGAACTCACCTTAAACAATTCAGTTTTATCCTTATATTCACTTATCCTTGCAGTTCAGTCGTGCCCGATTGTCTTTAGGCAACTTACCGCTTTCCTGCCGTGCTCTTTTCCCGTACATCTTTCGACTTTCGGTAAAGCAGGTGGATTCCCGCGTTGCTTTGCGGGGTAGTACCTTAGCCACAGCCTCCTTTCTCTACTTCTACTATCGTCCTTACTGGACGCACAATGCCTACATGACTTTTCCCCGGCGTATCATACGTTCCTTCAAAGAAAACAAGGTCTCCGGGTTTTGCTTCTGCTTCGGAAATGTGCTGGCTTTTCTGCCATAATCCGTTTGCCGTCGTGCGTCCCACATCGTAGCCGTTCTGGTTGTAGACCCAGCAGACATAGCCGCTGCAATCAAAGCCTGTTTCCGGGGTAGAGCCGCCCCAGACGTAGGGTGTTCCCACATACTTTTGGGCTTCCTTGTAGATGGCGGCAAATTCGCTGTCTGTCAGGGCTTCTGCCGGAACGGTATAGTCGATGCCCGGTGTGCCGGAGCCATCCGAGCCACCGGGCGGCAAGCCTCCATTAAAAAGATAAGGTCTGCCACCCAACGTATCCTGAAAGATCTCGTAGCGTTTCCATTGGTCAGCATCCAATTCTTCCCGAATGACCACTTCCAAACCACGGTTCACCAGCTTGGTGTGGAAGATCTTGTACTCGTAGGGCACCTGCGTGGGAACCGGGATTCCCAACGGGCTGATGACCCAGACAGTCATATACCGTATCTGCACCTCCTCCCATGTGGTCAGCTTGTACTGCTTTTTGAAAGTTTCCTTCAGTTTGCCCTGCACTTCTGACCGGGTGTAGTCGTCGTAGAGTGTGGTCAAATACGAAGTGAGCTGCCACGGGTCATGCTCGATGGGGTCAAGGTGATACTGGTACTCGTTGTAGCCGGGGTGGTCGGCGGGGGTGCGCTTGATTTTCTTATCCAGTTCCTTTTCCAGCTTCTTGTAATCCTGTTCTGCGCCCCGGATGTCCCTGTCCTCAGCAGAGTACATGGTCTGCCCGGACACCTGTGTGCCGCCGGAAAAGAGGATGCCGCAGGAGGAAAAGCCGGACATCACCATGAGGATGAGCAAAAGAAAAACGCCCACGATCACCAGAACGTGTGCGTTGCCCTTGGCGGCATTCATCAGCCCCTTTACAGCGGTGCTGACGGCAGTTTTGCCTTTCTCCACCGCCTGTTCCACGCCGGATCGGGCGGCAGATGCACCGTTGGATGCAGCCTTACCGCCTGCGGCCTGCGCCGCCGTGCCCGACCGGGCGGCTGCATAGTAGCTTTTGTGGATTTCTTGCCGCTGTTTCCAGCGTGAAAGCCAGTTGGAGCCATCCTCGCCGGTGCCGGATGCGCCTGCATCTTGTGTCGCAGTCGGCTTCTGAACGGAAGATTTTGCGGTTTTGGCACCTTTCTTGCCCTGCATTTTGGCTTTCTTCTTGAGCTTCCGGGCATAGCGGCTTTTGGAAATATCACGGACATTTCCAGCGGCTTTTTCGCCCTCGCTCAGAGCCTGCGTACCCACATTGTCATCCTCGTACTGGTCGATTTCTCGGTGCACCACAGACCGGGCGGCATGGACAGCGTACATCTCCCGCTTCTGCGCCTTGCTCAACCGGCTCAACTCGTCTGGGGTCAGTTCCGCCTTGCCGAACCGCAGATGCTGTACCTTTTCCGCAGCTTTATCCGCATCGGTTTTCAGCTTTTTCTTTTTGGGCACCGACTGCTCCACCTTGGTTTTCTTCGGGGGAGAACGGGTCTTTTTGGTTGACGTTTCCTCTTTGATGTTCAGTTTCGGCTTGCTCATTTCTGCCCCTCCGAAACCTCACCCAACTTGGTGGTCATAATGCGGTAGAGTTCCAGATCGGTGGGGAAACGGTCTACAAAGGGCAGGATCACATTGCCGAAAAAAAGCAGCCCCTCGCCCTCGCCGGAGTGGGTCACATAGGAGAGCTGATGGGGGCTGATGTTGAGTTGTTTTGCAAGAATCTGACGGTCTCCCGCTGCCTGATTCAGCATGATGATCATGTCGCTGTTCTCGAAAATATTCTCGATCTCACGGGAAGAAAGAAGGTCTTTCACGTTCTGGGTTAATCCAGTCGGGATGCCGCCCCACTTGCGGAAACGCTTCCAAATCTCCACGGAATATGCCGCCGTCTGCTCCTCTTTCAGAAGCAGGTGAAATTCGTCTGCATAGTACCGGGTGGATTTTCCTGCGGTACGGTTGGCGGTCACTCTGCCCCAGACCTGATCCTGAATGACAAGCATACCGAGCTTTTTCATCTGCTTGCCCAGTTCCTTGATGTCGTAGCAGACGATGCGGTTATTGACGTTCACATTCGTGCGGTGGTTGAACAGGTTCAGACTGCCTTTCACATAGATTTCCAACGCCGTGGCAACATGGTGGGCTTCTTTCTCGTCCTGTTGGAGCAGAGCGTTGTACAAGTCCTCAAGGATGGGCATATTCTCCGGGCAGGGGTCTGCAAAATATTTGCGGTAAATCAGATGCACACAGCGGTCAATGACGGTTTTCTCCACCGGCAGCAGACCCTCCTTGCCGCCCACCACCAGTTCGCAGAGAGAAAGGATAAAGTCTGCTTTCAGGGAAAGCGGATTATCCTCCTCGGAATAGTTGGCGTTGATGTCCATGGGGTTGACAAATTGGGTACTGTTGGGGCTGATTTTGACGACCTGACCTTTCAACCGATTCACCAGCGGCGAGTATTCGCCTTCGGGATCATTGACAATAATATCATCGTCCGTCACCAGAAATGCGTTGGTGATTTCACGCTTTGCTGAGAAACTTTTGCCGGAGCCGGGAGTACCCAAAATCAGGCCATTGGGGTTCTTCAGCTTCTTCCGGTCCACCATGATAAGGTTGTTGGACAGGGCGTTCAGGCCGTAATACAGGCTTTCTTTGCCGGACTGGTAAAGTTCCTGTGTGGTGAACGGAATGAAGATGGCGGTGCTGCTGGTGGTCAGCCCTCGCTGAATTTCGATCTGGCAGTCTGCCAGCGGCAGGCTGCTCATCAGCCCCTGCTCCTGCTGGAAATCCAGCCGGCACAGGTTGCAGTTGTGCTTCTGGGCAATACTGGATGCCAGAAAAACGTTGTTTTCCAGTTCCTGTTCCGTGCGCCCGGTGTTCAGCACCAAAAAAGTGACGAGGAACATCCGCTCATTCTGGCTCTGCAATTCCTTCAGCAGGGCTTTTGCATCTCTGCCGTAGGTTGCCAAATCCGACGGAATGATGTCAATATCATACCCGGCACGGATGGCTTTCTTCTGGTGGAGTAGGGAGCTGCCGCCTTACTATCTTGCAATAGCAGGTTTGCATCACCCTCTCCGGGAACCGTACTTACCTCTCTCGAAGTATACGGCTCTGTCATTGTTCGGTCAGAAAAACTCATTGATTGTGAATTAGATGGTGGCAATGCTCACACACTACAAGTGTCTTTCGCCGTTTTGCTAACATTGCGATTTCCCACGGTTCTTTTCCTTTAAGGTTTTTCAGTTTATTGATATGGTGGATTTCGTAACGTTCGCTTTCCGTTGTGCCACAAAGTTCACAAATTCTTGCTTTCAAACGCTTCTCAAGCGGTGTTACCGACTGACCATAAATAATTGCGGCATTGCTAATGCAGTCTGTTGAAATTTTCGCATCTTTACAGTCCATATAGTTGGCGAAATAGCGGCGCTTGGCTTTCTTTTTCGTTTCATAGGGGATACCCCATTCGCCAGTTCCGTCTTTATACATAGCAACAACTTTTGAGATTTTGCTTTTGTGTTTTGCTGCAAGCGTTTTTAGGCAGCTGTATTCCATAAGGTAAGACAGATATTTCAGTTTACAGAAGTTGCTGGCTATTCCGTAATAATTACAAATACCTCTCAACTCATCGTTGTAAACTGTGACTATCTCAAGGTCTGTCAGCCGTAGCAGGGAATTTCTGTGAACGGGAAATAGCTTTCCGTCCTTTTTCTGTATCGCTATACCCTTTGAGAAAATAAAGTTGTGGATTTTGTCATCGAATGGCACTAGCAGTTCAACATGGTTGTTGAGAGTTCTCGCTTTTGTGCCTTTCTTGTTCCGCTTTACTTTCTCACATCTTCTGACACGAACATCAAAACCTAAGAACCGGGCACATTCACTGCTGTGGGTAATAAGTGTCTTTTCTTCGCTGAGTTCCATCTTGAGTGTTTGCCCAATAAACTCAGAGAGTTTGCTCTTAATCCACTGGCAATCCTCTTTACTGCCCTTTACACCAATAATAAAATCATCTGCATAGCGGATATATTTGAGCTTTTTATCCGTCTGTGCTGTGCAAGGAGTTTTCAAAAGTTGTTTGCGGAGTGTTTTACACTCTGCAATCATGCTTTCTCTTTCTACTCCATTCTTTCTGTCGATGTGGTAGCAAAGATTTTTGATTCTATTGTGCAGTTCACGGTATTCCGGGGTGATTTTCCCTTTTTCAGGAGTGTCAAATTCGTCTTTTAGCTGCATGACGAATTTATCAAGTTCGTGCAGATAGATGTTTGCCAGCAACGGTGAAAGAATACCGCCTTGCGGTGTGCCGCTGTAGGTTTTGTGGTAAACCCAATCTTCCAAATATCCTGCTTTTAGAAATTTGTAGACCAGTTTTACGATGCGTGCATCTTTGACCTTGCTGCCGATAAATCCAACCAGTGCATCGTGATTTATATTGTCAAAGCACCCTTTAATATCCCCCTCAACAAACCAACGCACACCACCAAATTGGTACTTCAATTTGTCTAATGCGGTGTGACAGCTTCTTTTCGGGCGGAATCCATGCGAGCAGTCCAGAAAGAGCGGTTCATAAATTGCTTCCAATATCATACGGAGTGCTTCTTGAACCAATTTGTCCGTAAAGGTCGGAATACCTAATGGACGCTTCTTCTTCGGATTGCTTTTCTTTGCAATATAAGTTCGTCGTACTGGCGTGGGCTGATAGGTTTCATCTGCCAAGGACTGAATGATTTTTTCAATCTTAGCTTCGCTGAAACCGTCTGCTGTGTCTTGATTGATACCTTTTGTCGATGCACCCTTGTTCGTGTACAGACGCTGGTATGCCTGATAGTAAATATCTGGGCGCAGCAGATAGCGATACAATCTAGTAAATACTTCTTCCTTATGGGTTAATGAGTCTTTGCTGATTCTTTCTAAAATTTCGGTTGTTGGTTGCAATGAGGTTTTCCTCCCTAATCAACGTTCTATTTTAGTACACAATAACTACGCTCCTTCGCCATGTAAGGGTCATTATCCCTCTCGGACTACTATGAGCGTTCCGTACCCATGCAGGATTTTCAGGCTCTACAGCCATAGCCTTTTCAGGCGTTCCTGTGTAGGGTATCCCCAGTTAACATTGTGTGTAGGGAAATGCGGATTGTCGGTATGCGCTTTCGTTTCCTTGCCATAGGTTCTCCTACAGATTCCATGAACATTGAGATAACCGATGGATGGAAGAGCATCATCCATCGCGTTCATGACAGAGGTTTCAGACATTTTCCTCCGCCTGAAAATAACAGAAATTAGAAACTTGCGTATCAGTAAACCCAACTTCATCCTCGTATCCGCTTAACATGGCGGTTCAGTCGCACAATACTGTCTTTCAGTGACTTACCGCTTTCCTGCCGTGCTCTGTTCCCGTTTCAGCTTTCGCCTTTCGGTTAGGCAGGTTGTTTCCCGCGTTATCCTACGGGGTAGTCCCTTACGCTACACTACACAATGCCCTATCTGGGCGCACCTCCTCGATCTTGCTACGATCCAGTTCCGTGATGGTGCGCTTGACCGTCTTAATGGCCTTGTTCTGGTCAACGGACTGGATGTGCATGGTGACGATCTGGCTGGAATCCATGTCCAGAAAATCCTTCAACAGTTGGTCGCTGATGTCGGATGCCGTGATGCTCAGAAAGCTGGCGGCGCAATAGATGCCGCCCATCTGGAACGTCCGGGAATTTTTAAAGGCAAAGGCGGTGGGTGCAATGGCATCCTTCACCGAAAGGCCGCTTTTCACAAGGTCTTTCCAGTCAAAGTGAAA
>ENA-ORCP01004164-ORCP01004164.1-human-gut-metagenome-genome-assembly--contig:-NODE-4164-length-10144-cov-2.495480_pt1 | contig 10144 bp, 7 predicted proteins | sample MGYA00242990_ERZ507991 | MGnify/ENA primary metagenome ERZ507991 (study PRJEB26167, sample SAMN06115496) | human gut metagenome | host: Homo sapiens | place: China:Henan | collected 2015-05-07 | study...
GGCCGGGCTGCTCACGCCCGGCGGAACGCTGACGGTGGCGCACGGGTTTTCGCGCAAGGCGCTCGACGCGCACCATGCGAAGACGGCGCGCAGCGTCTCCAACGGTCTGCTGCCGGTCGAGGCGCTGGCCGGGCTGTTTGCAAAGCATCTGACCGTCACAGTGCAGATCTCCAACGATGAAATGTATCAGGTCGTGGGCCAGTGCTGTTGATTCCCGAATCGATGAAACGCCGGAGGGCTCTCCTTTGGGAGGCCTCCGGCGTTTTTTTGCTCTGATTCAGCTTTTCAGCTTCCACACGGGGCTGCTCAGGGCGGCTTGATGTGCGCCGCCTGCGCCTGTTCCGGCATTCCGTATAAAATCTGATTGACTTTTTCCGTCTGCCGTAGGAAAATGGGGGCGGAAATCAAAAAAGGAGGTGCCTGATATGAGCAGACAGGAGGCGCTGCAGCAATTCCGGCAGGCGCTCAAGGCCGGACAGAAATGCTACCGCGATTGCGTCCACCGCGGACGCTATCCGTATCCGCAGGTGCTCGAGGAACGGCTGCGCGGCTGCGCGGTCGCGGGCCGCGTCGATCTCGGCGTACTGGACATTCCCATCGCGCAGATCATCGGCACAAATACGGCGGGGCGGCAGGCGGCGTTTGCCGCGAATTTCATGCCGCTTCTGGATCTTGGGACAGAGTTTGCAAGCAAATGGGTCGCGCTCTGCGAGGCGCATCTGGGCGACACGGGCATCACGGATCCCATCCGCTGCTTTGAATATATGGGCTGCTTTTACGTGCAGGAGGGCAACAAGCGCGTGAGCGTCCTCAAGAGCTTCGACGCGCCGACCATCCGCGCGTATGTCACGCGCGTTCTGCCGGTCTATTCCGATGATCCGGCTGTGCGGGTCTATTATGAATTTCTGCACTTTTACGGGCTGTGCGGCCTGTATCAGGTGCATTTCAACCGCGTCGGCGACTATCCCAAGCTGCAGGCCGCGCTGGGCTTTGACGCCGACCACATCTGGTCGGACCGGGAAAAGCGTGCGTTTCTGACCGCGTTCTATACCTTCCGCACAGCCTATTACAAGCTCAGCCAGGAGCCGCCCGTCACGACGGCGGAAGCACTTCTGGTGTGGCTGCACACGTATAAGCTGGGCGATCTGAGCGTGCTGGGGGCGGCGGAGCTGGAAAAATTCACCGCGCGGTCTGGACGGAGCTGACCGCCTACGCGCGGGGCGGAAAGATCGAGATGCAGACCGACGCGGAGCCGGAAGCATCCGGCTCCGGGCTTCTCGGGCTGCTGGCCGGGCGGATGATCCCCGGCGGGACGCTCCGCGCGGCGTTCGTACATGAATGCGCGCCGGAGAAAAGCCCGTGGATCCGGGAGCATGACAAGGGGCGGCAGCAGCTCGAGCAGGCGCTCGGCGACGCCGTCTCGGTCAGGACCTATCTTGCGGCGGACTATCCCTGCACCGAGGACGCACTGGAGCAGGCCGTCTCTGACGGCGCGCAAGTCATTTTCACAACGACCGTGCCGCTGATCTTCGCCTGCCGCAAGCTTGCGCCCAAATATCCGGGCGTCCGCTTTCTCAACTGCTCGGTCGATATGCCGTATCCCGGCGTGCGGACGTATTACGGCCGTATTTACGAGGCGAAATTTCTGCTCGGCGCGATCGCAGGCGCACTGGCGGAGGATAACCGCATCGGCTATGTCGCCGACGGGCCGATCTTCGGCACGCCTGCGGCCATCAATGCCTTTGCGCTCGGCGCGCAGCTGACGAACCCACGCGCCGAGATTGAGCTGCGCTGGTCGTGCTGCGAAGCCTCGCCTGCGGCGCGTCTCGCGGAAGAGGGGCTGCGCGTGATCTGCGCGCGCGATCTGCCCGGCTCGGGCGACAGCCCGGACTGGCGCGGGCTGTGTCTGGCGCGGGAAGCAGGGCCGGTCTGCGCGGCGCTTCCGGTGTGGAACTGGGGCGAGGTCTATATCCGGCTGGCGCGCAGCATCCTGCGCGGCGGCTGGGACGAGCTGAGCGCGGTGGCCGCCGTCAATTACTGGTGGGGCTTTGCAAGCGGCGCGGTGGACGTGCAGCTCATGGAATCGCTGCCGGACGGCCCGCGTGAGCTGGTGCGCCTGCTGCGCGCCGCGCTGACCCACGGTGAGCTTGCGCCGTTCCACCGGCGCATCGCCGACCAGACGGGCGCGGTGCAAAATGACGGCGAACGCTGGCTTGCGCCGGAGGAAGTTTTACACATGGACTGGCTGTGCGCCAATGTGCGCGGCAGCATCCCGCAGTATGACGAGCTGCTGCCGATGGCAAGGCCGATGGTGCGTCTGCTGGGATTGTACCGCGAGACGCTCCAGCCGGAGAAAAGGGGGCCGCTGCTTTGAAGCTTCTGCTGCTTGCCGATAAGGAAAGCCCCTATCTTTGGGACTATTATCAGCCGGGACGGCTGCGCGAATACGATCTGATGCTCTCCTGCGGCGATCTGAAGGCGGAGTATCTGTCATTTCTGGCGACACTTGGCCGCGCGCCGCTTTATTATGTGCGCGGCAATCACGACGGCAATTATGACCGCCGCCCGCCGGAGGGCTGCGACTGCATTGAGGACAAGCTGATCATCTTTAACGGTCTGCGCATCGCCGGGCTTGGCGGCAGCCGCCTGTACTCAGGCGGAAAGGACCAGTATTCCGAGCGTGAGATGAAAAACCGCATCTGGAAGCTCGGCTGGCAAATCCGCCGGGCGGGCGGCGTGGACATCGTGCTGGCGCACGCCCCGGTGCGGGGCTTCGGCGACGGGGACGATTACGCGCACATGGGCTTTGAGGCGTTTTTGCCGCTGCTCGACCGGTATAAGCCCCGCTATCTCATCCACGGCCATGTGCACATGGAATATGGCCGCGATATCGCCCGCGTGCTCCGGCGCGGGGACACGACGATCATCAACGCCTATGAGCGCTATACGCTGGAGGTATAATATATGGAATATCCAAAGGTCTGCCTGCGGCGCGGCGAGGAAGGCGGCGTTCTGAAGGGGCAGAGACTGATCTATGACAATGAGCTGGACTGGGCGGACGATATCTGCACGGACGGATGCGTCGTAGACGTGCTGGACAGCCGGCAGCGCTTTGCCGCGCGCGGGTTTTTCAATTCGAACTCCCGGCTGGCCGTCCGCGTTCTGACGCGGGACGAGGCAGAGCCGATCGACCGCGCGTTTTTTGCCCGCCGGATCGAGGCGGCGTGGCACACGCGGCAGGCGCTGGGTTTTTCCGATTCCTGCCGCGTCGTCTTCGGCGAGTCCGATGGGCTGCCGGGGCTGACCGTCGATAAATTCGCCGACTGCCTGTCCTTCCAGATCGCCTGTCTGGGACTGGAGCAGTGGAAGCCGGAACTGATTTCGATTCTGGCAGAGCTGTTCGCCCCGCGCGGCATTTATGAGCGCGACGATCTGCCTGTGCGTGAAAAGGAGGGCCTTCCGCTCATCAAGACGTGCGTTTACGGCGAAGTCCCCGAGGAGCTTGTGATCCGGGAGCATGACGCGCATATGCTCGTCTCCATTGCAAACGGCCAGAAGACCGGGCACTTTCTCGACCAGCAGGAAAACCGGGGCCGGTTAAAGCCCTACGCGCCCGGACAGAACGTGCTCGACCTGTGCTGCTGCACGGGCGGATTTTCCATCCACGCCGCACTCTACGGCGCAAAAAGCGTCGAGGCGGTCGACGTGTCCGAGGACGCGCTGGCGCTCGTGCGGCGCAACGCAGCGCTCAACGGCGTGGAGGATGTCGTCACGACCACCTGCGCCAATGTCTTTGATCTCGCGCGGCAGTACGTGCGCGAGGGACGGCAGTACGGCCTTGTCGTCTGCGACCCGCCCGCGTTTGCCAAAAGCCGCAAGGCGCTGGAAAACGCGTACCGGGGCTATAAAGAACTCAACCTGCAGTGCATGAAGCTTGTCAGGCCCGGCGGGTATCTTGTCTCGTGCTCGTGCAGCCAGTTCATGACGCCGGAGCTGTTTCTCAAAATGCTCCGCGAGGCCGCGCAGGACGCGGGCCGCGACGCAAGGCTGCTTGAACCGCTCATCCAGTCCCGCGACCACCCCGCAAGCCTCGCCTCCGAGCAGTCGCTGTACCTCAAGGGAGATATTTTGCAGATTATATAAGTGAATATGCAGGCAAAAGCCGCTCCCACCACGTGCGGGTGGGAGCGGCTTTTTTATTCTGGCGCGAGACCGTCCTGCCGACAGAAGGCCAATACGGTACCGACGCTGCCGACGCGGTACCCGGCACAGGCGTGGAGAATATGGCGCGGGCCGTCGCACAGCAGAACAAGCGGCAGGCGGTCCGGCTCCACATAGGCGCTGCGCGCCGCAGGCTCCGCAGAGTCCGCCGTGAACCAGACCTCCGCCCGCGCAAGGGCGGCAAGCGCGGCCTGCAGCTTTTCGTTTTGAAGCGCCTGTCTGCCGCGCAGGAAAAAGATCAGACGCAGCGGCAGCCGTGCAAGCTGCGCCCGGCTACTCAGCAGCTCGTTCAGCAGATGCTCCGTCGGTTCCAGCCCCTCCTCCAGCCACATCAGAAGAGACTGTGTCCGTGTCAGCTCCGCCGCTGCGGCCTGATGGCCGTCCGGCGCTTCGGCCTGAAAATCGGCCAGTGTGAAATCCACGGCCTGCTCCGCAAGCGAGACTGTCTGCTTTTGCAGCTGCACGCAGGCTTCCTGTTCCGCCTCCAGCCGCAGCTCCATGCGCATGGCGTGCAGGTCGCCGTTCGGGAGGCGGCTGTCCGTGATCACACGGTAAACGCCCGGGGATAGCGAAAGCGTCAGCCGGGCGCCGTCCCATTGGCCGGGAACCGCCATCGGCTGCCACGCGCCATTCTCAAACGCCGAGAGGCCGAAATCCGCCCCCGGCTGCCACATCTCGCCCGGCTGCTTCTGAAGCTGCAATCGCGCGTTGGCCGTCCGGCCAGCCTCCGGCGAGAAAAACTGCCCGTCAAGCGCATACTCGGCCGCGCCGCCGGCAGGGTTCAGCCGCGCCGGGATGCCGAGCGTGCGGCAGACCGCAACGAACAACAGCCGCTGGGACGGCAGATCCGCGCAGCGCAGGCGCATTGCCCCGGCGGGCAGCGTCACGAGCTGCCGGTATTCCGTCTGCGGCGCCTGCCGGATCGATTCCCGGATCCAGCGCCAGAGCGCGTCCGGCGCTTCGCGAAATTCCCGCTTCCGCGCCTCCGGGAAGCTGTCCGCCAGCGTCCTTCGCCAGCAGGACAGCGGTTCTGTCCCGATGCGCGGGCAGAGAAGATATTGCATAGAAAATTCGTCCGACGGCGAAACGCCGCCGCCCGCGTCCAGCGCCTCGCGCAGAACGGCGGGCCGGACATCGCGCAGGTCCTTCTCCCCCAGCGTCTGCAAAAGCGCAAGCTTCCGCGGCGCGGGATACGCCGGATCCTCCAGCAGCTCTGCCAGCGCTGCAAAGTTCCCGCAGGCTGCGCGCAAAATTGCCTCCGCCTGCGCACCGTACCCGAACCGCTCCCGCAGCGCACGTATCCGCGCCGCGTCATACGCCGCTTCCAGCCGGAGGCGGCGCTTTTCATCTGCCGCAGCCTGCTTTTCCGTCGCTGCCGCCCGCTGTGCGGGCGTTGGGGCACTTCTCTCAGGCAGGCGCTCCTTCGGCGCATGGAGTGTAAAGCTCGTCCAGCGACCGGCGGGTGCTTCCGGCTCTGCCAGTGTCAGCTCCAGCGGCTCCTCCTGTGAGGCCGGGCAGAGCGTCTCCCGGCAGAGGCCGTTTTTCCGGGCCTGCACGATCAGATCGCCGTATCCGCAGCGCAGCCGCGCCATTCCGTCCTCATCCGTCCGAATGACCGCAGCCGGAAAGACCTCCGACGCGTTGAGAATGCCGAACGTGACCTCCGCACCGGCGGCGGGCCGCCCGTCCTTCTCCCGCACCCGCACTGCCAGCAGGCGCACGGGCGCATAGCGGGCAGTCTGGTTCAGGAACGTCACCGCGCCGTCGACCGAAATGATCTCCTCGTCCGCCGCAGGCGTTCCAAAGCAGCGGCTGTGCACGAGCAGAGCGCGGTTCGCCGCGCCGGTGAACCAGCCGCGATCCAGCGCTTCCTCCGGCTCACACGCGCCGAAAAAGTGCCACGCGCCGCCGCAGTACGCCTCGACCCACGCGTGATTGTCGTCACAGTGCGCCCAGCGCGGCGTATAGACCTGCCGGGCCGGGATCCCGGCTGCGCGCAGCACGTTGACCGCGAACGTGGATTCTTCCCCGCAGCGGCCAAAGCCGGAGCGCCATGCACCGAGGGCGCTGATCGTCCGCTCGTCCGTCGCGCGGTAGCAGACCTGCTCCGCGTTCCATTCATTGATCGCCAGAATGGCCTCGCGCGCGGAAAGCCCTTCGATCCGCCCCCGAATCTGCGCGTAGAAAAAGCCTCGGCAGTCGCAAAGCTCCTCCTCGTTTACGCGCGGATGGAGCACGTAATTCAGAAACAACGGCTCCGGCAGTTCCCGCGCGAGGGGCGACTGCTCCCGCAGGCGCAGCGCGTGCTCCGCGCAGGCGCGGAACAGGGGGAATTCATAATTGGCCCAGTCGCTGACGGGGCTTGCGGAATAGCACCATCTGGTCAGCAGCGCACAGTCCGGCGAAAGCGCCGAAAGCTGCCGCTCCAGCCAGCTTTGCGCCCCGTCGCCTATCGCCGCGAAGCGAAGCGCGAGGCGCTGCTCCATCCGCTGCTGTTCGCCGTCTGACAGTCTCATTGTCCCGCTCCCGCCGCAAGACTGTGGACGATCTGTGCGCAGGCGCGGAATTCCTCCTCGTCCGTCTGCCAGAGCTCATACTCCGAAAGCGACGGCAGGCCCATCGCCACAGTCTGCTTCCGGTAGCGCATTCCGCTGTCCAGCACGCCCTTGCGGCCGGTCGTGTGGAAGACCACGATGCCGGTTTTGTCGTGGATCTCCTGAATGTTCCATTTCTTTACGCCGCAGCCCGCCATGATATCGATCCTGTCGTCCGCTTTTTCAAAAAGCTCCCGCAGCAGCTCCGCACCGGTCAGCGGATCCTTCTGCTGCCCGGAGGTGAGGATCGTCTTACAGCCCAGACGGATGGCGTCCTCCATGGCCGCAAACGGGTCGCGCGTCATATCGAACGCGCGGTGCAGCGTCACGTCCATATTGCCCGCGCAGTTCATCAGCCGCCGCATTGCGTCCAGATCCAGATCGCCGTCCGGCGTCAGCGCGCCGATCACAACGCCGTTCGCGCCAAGCTCACGGTACATCCGGATCTCCTCGCACATCTGCTCCAGCTCTTCTTTGCTGTAAAGAAAATCTCCGAAGCGGGGACGGATCAGGATATTGGTCTTGACCGGAATATCGCGCTGCACTTGCCGGAACAGCGCCGTGGACGGCGTGGTGCCGCCGATAACAAGATGCGCGCACAGTTCCAGACGGTCCGCGCCGCCGCGATACGCCGCCCGGCAGGAGGCGTAGGAATCTACGCAGGCTTCGATCAGGGGTGTGTTCATGCAGGTTCCTCCTCAGATGTTTCAAACAGAATTTGTGCCAGATGATAGAGCGTACTCACGGCGGTGCCGGTCGCGCCGGGGACCTGATGCTGCCAGACAATGCCCGTGTTGTCCGCCGTCCCGGCGATGTCCAGATGCAGCCAGGGACGTCCCGCCGTGAATTTTTTCAGGAACAGGCCCGCCGTGATCGCGCCGCAGCCGTCCTTGCTGGTGTTGCGGACATCGGCATAGTCGCTCTCGATCAGCGTCTCGTATTCCGCGTCGTCCGGCATCCGCCAGAATTTCTCGCCGGAGCGCTCCGCCGCGCACAAGAGGCAATCGTAAAAGCCGTTATCGCTCGCCATCACGCCGGTCGTCACAAAGCCCAGCATTGCGCAGACCGCGCCGGTCAGCGTGGCAATATCCACAAGAAGCGTGCAGCCCTCCCGCTCTGCGGCCCACGCAAGGCCGTCGGCGAGGATCAGCCGCCCCTCCGCGTCCGAATTCAGAATTTCGATCGTTTTGCCGGAAAAGCTGGTGATGACATCGCCCGGAACCATGCTCGAATCGGAGATCCGGTTCTCGCAGACCGGCACGACGACCGTGACATTGACCGGCACGCCGTTCGCCGCCAGCGCCCGCAGCGCTGCGGCAGCCGCCGCTCCGCCCGCCATATCGCCCTTGATCCCCGCCATCGACGAAGCAGGCTTCAGGCAGTAGCCGCCTGTATCCACCGTCACGCCCTTGCCGACAAGACCGAGCCGCCTGCCGCAGTCCGGTGCGCCGGTATAGCGCAGCACGACCATCGCCGGGGCGTATGCACTGCTGTCGCCAACGGTCAGAAGTCCCCGCAGGCCGAGCCGCTCCAGCGCCTGCCGGTCATAGAGCTCTGCCTCAATTGGCAGACCGTCCGCCATGTCCTTCAGCCTCTGCGCAAGCGCTTCGGGTCTGAGCAGATTCGCCGGGCAGTTCACCAGACCGCGCGTTTCCATGATCGACCGCGCCAGCTGCCACGCCCTCTGCATCTGCTCGCCTTCCGCGTCTGCGCCGGGAAAGCTGCACGCAAGCTCCGGCTCCCAGCGGCCAGTCAGCGCATATTTTTTTCGGTACGCGCCGCCGCAGACACCCTCTGCCGCAGCAAAAAGGCCGTTCTGCCCAAGCTCTGACGCGGGGCCGAGGTCAAAGGCGCAGGCGGTGCAGTCCAGCTCCAGCGCCGTTTTGACCGCCTTGCCGTAAAGCTCCTTGCAGGCCAGCACGTCCCGGCGTTCACCGCGTCCGACGCGGATGGTATATGTCCCGTCCTCGTGAGATACATATCTTGTTTTCAGATACGCCTCGTCCGTAAACACGGCGTTCGCCCGGCACTGCCGTTCGATTTGTTTTTCCATATGCAGCCTCCTGCTTTGTCTGTTCTGTCCTCTATTATGCAGGATGCGCCCGGCAAAATCAAGCGCCGGAGAAGGCTTCTGCCCTCTCCGGCGCTGTTTGCGTTCGGGTTTATTTCCACCCGAAGGTGACCATGCCGTAAATATAGATGAAGATGATCGCAGCCGGGACGAGATAGCGGAAGATGGGCTTCATCCAGGCCTTGACCTTCCAGCCCTTGCCCGCGTTGGCCTCGGCGAGGAAATTGTCCCAGCCCCAGCCGAATTTATTGCAGCAGTAGAGCACGAAGACGAGCGAGCCGAGCGGCAGGATGTTGTTGGAGACGAGGAAGTCCCAGAAATCGAGCCATGCGCTGCCGTCCGCAAACGGCTGGAATTTAAACACGCTGTAGCCCAGCGCCGTGGTCAGGGCAAGCACGAACACGCCCGCACCACAGACCAGACAGCCCAGGGGCCGCTTCCAGCCGGTCATTTCGCGCACCATGGCGAGAATGTTCTCGCAGACAGCCAGAACCGTGGACATGGCGGCAAAGACCATGAACAGGAAGAACAGCGAGCCCCACCAGCGGCCGCCCGCCATGTGGTTGAAGACGGTAGCCATGGTGTCGAACAGCAGGCTCGGGCCCGCGTTGACCTCCAGCCCGTAGGTATAGCAGGCCGGGAACATAATGAGGCCCGCGACGATGGCGACAAACGTATCGAGCACGATGACGTTCGCCGATTCGCCGAGCAGCGACTGCTCTTTTCCGATATAGCTGCCGAAGATCGCCATGGAGCCCATGCCGACGGACAGCGAGAAAAACGCCTGGTTCATGGCCGCCACGATGACCCCGCCGTCAACGGCCGAGAAATCCGGCACAAGGTAGAACCGCAGCCCCTCCGCCGCACCGGCAAACGTCAGGCTGTGCACGGCCAACACCAGCATCAGCACCAGCAGCGCGCTCATCATGTATTTGGTCACGCGCTCCAGCCCGCCCTGCAAATTAAAGCTCAGCAGCACAAACGCCGCTATAATGACCACAAGCAGGTAGGTCACGTTCAGCCCGGGGTCGGCGATCATCTGCGCAAAGCCGAAATCCGCATTCTGCCCGGTCAGGAACTTGACAAAATAGTACAAGATCCAACCCGTGACCACCGTGTAGAACGCCATGATGGCAATGTTGCCGATGAGGCTGACGACGCCGAATACGCCCCACTTATGGCCGGGCTTTTCCAGGCGCTGGTACATGGTAACGGGGCTGGCCTGGGCGGCGCGGCCCACGGCAAACTCCATGACCAT
>ENA-ORCP01004173-ORCP01004173.1-human-gut-metagenome-genome-assembly--contig:-NODE-4173-length-10124-cov-2.928237_pt1 | contig 10124 bp, 11 predicted proteins | sample MGYA00242990_ERZ507991 | MGnify/ENA primary metagenome ERZ507991 (study PRJEB26167, sample SAMN06115496) | human gut metagenome | host: Homo sapiens | place: China:Henan | collected 2015-05-07...
AAATACTACATAGAAGATGATACGGATGCGATTCTGGAAGAAATTGATGCTGCCTTGGTTGCGCATTGGATGATCCCAGGCCAGCAGACACCGGAGAACGCCAGATCGTGATTCCGGTCAAGAATTTTATCAATGATTCTTATTGCCGGGACATTTCCACCAAGGTAAAAAGCCAGCTTGCAGTGAAACGGAAAGCCGGGGAATGCTTATCACCTTTTGCCGCATATGGCTATCGCAAGTCTCCGGAGAATAAGAACAAGCTGGTGGTGGATGATTATGCGGCAGAGATTGTACGCAGGATATTCCGGTGGAAAATTGAGGGAATGGCGGTGTCTGCCATTGCAAAGAAGCTGAACGAGCTGCACATTCTTTCCCCGAAAGAATATAAAAAGTCTACGGGGCTTAACTACCGGGGCGGGTTTACCGGCGGCTCCGGTTCACAGTGGAGCAGTTCATCGGTAAAGCGTATCCTGACCAATGAAGTTTATCTGGGGCACCTGCTGCAAGGCAAGACAGAGAAAGTCAATTATAAGGTGAAAAAGAGTGTTGAGAAACCAAAGGAAGAATGGGTGCGTGCGGAAAATACCCATGAGCCTATTATTTCAGACAGTGATTTTGAAGCGGTACAGAATCTTCTTCAGACGGACGGACGGGTAAGCCCGGAAAGCAAAAGCTTAAGTCCATTCATGGGACTTCTGTTTTGCGGGGACTGCGGAGAACAGATGGTGCGGCGCAGAGTCCGGTATAAGGAATCCAATAAGGTGTACTATATCTGTTCCACAAAAAACCGGGGCGAGGGATGCAGCCGCCACAGCATAGAGGAAAATACTTTAAAGGAATTGGTGGGCATTGCGGTTCGCAGATATGCCAATGACTTTTTAGCGCAGAGTAAACTTTTTGAACAGGCGAAAGAAAAAGAGACAAATCTGGAAGCAGTTGCGGGATGCCAGAAGGAGCTTACGCGGCTGAAACAGGAGCAGGATAAGTATTACGGTCTCTGCGCAGGACTCTATGACGATCTAAGGCAGAATGTCGTAACAAAGGAAGAATTTGAACGTCTGCACAAGGAGTTTCAGCGCAAGGCACAAGAACTGGAGAAAGCACAGGAACAGCAACAGGACATGATACGGCGGATGCTGCAGAAAGGTGTAGTCAGTGCTTCAAGGCTGGCAAAATTTCAGGATTCCCTGAAGCTTGCTGAAATTGACCGGCATACTTTGACGAGTCTGGTAAAGCGGATTTATGTGTTCGAGGATAAAAGACTTGAGATAGAGTTTTATTTTCGGGATGAATACCGGATCATGCAGGAATATGTCACTGCACTTTCGGGGCAGGAAAGCGGCAGGGAAAGGAGTGCATGAGTATGGGAAGAACATCAAAGAGGCAGTCAGCGGGAAAAGGTTCGGACACACCCGCGAGTGCTGCTAAGAATCAAAAGAGCAGGCAGTATAAGGCTGGTATTTATGCCAGACTCTCCGCAGATATAGACAAAAAAATTTGCAGGCAAACTTCAAAGAATGAATCAGTAGAGGTACAGATAGAGATTGCAAAGAAATTCATTGAGGAATGGAACGGAAAACATACGGATAAAATCGAAGTTGCAGACTGTTATATCGACTTGGGAAAGACGGGAACCAATTTTAACCGGGGTGCGTTTCAGCGGCTGATGCAGGATGTCCGCATGGGAGACATTAACTGTGTGATCGTAAAAGACCTGTCCCGTTTTGGCAGAAATTATCTGGAAGCCGGAAATTATATTGAGAAGATTTTCCCATTCCTTGGTGTGCGTTTCATAGCAGTGGCGGATGGCTTTGATACCGGGGCAGGCGGCAATGAAACGAAACAGATGGTATCGGAAATCAAGAATCTGGTAAATGATATGTATGCTAAGGTTTTCTTCCGTCCAGTCAATCTTGTCACGGTGGAAGTTATCAATATTGCCATACTTGCCGTAACCCTGAGAATTCCATTCCTCTTCGGTTTTCTGTGCTTCCTTTACGGCATCCTGATATTCCTTTGTGGCTTTGATTTTTGCATCAATTTCGGAAGTAGCTTGAGTGGGCTTTTTTGCTTCGTTTGAACTCCACTCTGCAAAATCGCTCTTGAACTGATTCTGCTTCAACGCAGAAATAGAACCAGTATAAGAATCAACATCATCCTTTAGTGCGTTACGCTCGTCCATTAAGAACTGGTAAAGAGCATGATACTTCCCGTTTACTGCACGTTCTTCGTCGGTAGTGTTATCGATGATATATTCAATTGCCTTCCCAAGATTATTATAATAATCAACAATAGAGTCGGCATCGTTTATATTGTCTGCTCCGTACCCACCAGCCCAGTTAAAAATGTCAATACCAGCGTCCTTAATCTGATCACCCATTTGCATTTCAGCATTAGACCAGAATGTACCAATCCAATGTGAACGATTGTTTTTCTTAGCGGTCTGAACTAGCTTTGTGCCTTGTGCATCTTTTGACTGAACTAATTCCTTTTGAGAGGCTTTTAACTGTTCACTTGTAATATCTTTTAAAATAGCAAGCTGTTCTTGATACTTACCGTTTTGAAGATCGATACCGCCAAGTTTGTCCTCATCCAGAGTTCCTTGCTCCTTGGCAAGGTCAAGAATCTCTGCCTGAATATCTTTTGCTTGGTCAAAGTCCTCGGTGTCCCAACCAGACTTGTCGCCAAGTTCTTCATAAGCACTGACCAAATCTTTTAAAGAGGAAGTGGTGCTCTGCGCAGCGTCAGCCGCTTCCTTAGATTTCGTTGCATTTGTCTCAATAGACTGTGCTGCTTCTGAGATTTTTTTCACAATCAAAGAAGCGGCTAAAGCTAGTCCAGTGCTTAGTGCCATATTTAATAACAGAACACGAGCACGAGTGTACAAAGTTGCGAGTCCAAAAGCCTCGGTTGCATCTTCACTTCTTGAAAGATATTTGATATAATCATTAAAAGAAGTTCCACTGCCACGAATTGCTTCGTCAAGATTCTGGAAATCTTCAAATCCAGTAGTAACAACACTAAATAGTTTTTTAGCTTTTCCAAAAGCCTTGCCAGCAGAAGTGGCCCAATCTTCTAACCCACCGGACATACTTCCGTCTTTTTCGACGGAGAAGCCAGTCATGAAAGATAATATCTGATTTTTGAGGAGAAAGAAAAATCATGGGTAAGACGATTATGATTTGTCCACATTGCGGGCGATTAGCTTGGTTGCCAAATGTTGTTTGTGTTCATTGTTCTTGTTTAATGACGAATTATAGACGATGGATTGCGGCTGACGATACAGGAAAAGCGAAAATCCTTTCAGAAATCAATCAACCAAAAGAATATAAACCTATGTATGGTCCAGGAAACCACCCTGAACGAATCGAAGAAGCGGAAAAAACTGATGCCAAGATTCGTAGATATCTGGAAAAAGAGAAAGAACAAGCTGAAATTGAAGCAGCAAAACCTAAGTATGTTCCCAAATGCCCTACTTGTGGATCACCAAACCTATCCAAGATTGGTGCAGGTTCCAAGTTGCTCGATGTGGCATTCTGGGGCTTTGCCAGTGGAAAAGTGAAGAAAACGTTTCACTGCAATAATTGCGGATATGAATGGTAAGAAGTGGCTAACTCAACAGGCATAAATAAAACACCCGGAGGTGCGTAACTTCCGGGTGTTTTTTCATTTGGGTATAATAAAAGCTCCTCACCAGAGCGGTAAGGAGCGAAATTTCTTAAAAACGGGTTATATAGAGATGAGAGATGTATGAGACATCTTGAAAAAAATATCAAAATCGGATATCTTAGCCACTTACTTATCATACCTTCTGCATCTGCATTAGGCACAACAAAACGGCCACTAGAGTCCACCAGCACCTCGTGACTACAATCCCGTCTAATATATTATATCAAATCTATAGAAAATGTCAACACTTATTTTTAGAAAAGTTAAGAAAGAATCTTGAAACCATATTTCATCTTTTCTACGCCATTTTTCCCGCAATATAATTTTGATCTGACATTCTCCGATAGGCTTTGATTCTTTGGTTTGAGGTTGGCAGCATACCTTGCTAATGTGTTTGGGATGAAATCTGCCAATTGCAGTCCGGCGTAATTGTCGGATTTCTGTACAAACTTTATCTCACGCAAGTGATTTTGAATCGTAGCAGGAGAGTAGTACATCGTTCCAAGAGCTTTTAATTCATACATTCTTTGTTGAATTTTCATGTTTTGCTCTGGTTGCATAGCCTCATAACAGATATCACCGGTTGATTTTGTATCGCTAAGGAACTGGCAATAATGTTCAATCATTAACTGGATCGCAATCGTGAACTGATTGTTCAAATGTTGTTCACCATAACTGTCGAATAATGCTTTCTTATCAAGACAAACACCCAAAGTCACTACTGGAGACAATCTAAATATTTTTGACATCTCGTTATAAAGAGTCAAGACATTGCTTTTCTTTGTGAAAATTTTGTTATAAGATGGAATTTCATTAAGATGATAGCGATTTGACCACGAAGAAGCAAAACTAACATCTTTTTCATGAAGTATATAAGATGATGCATTTGCATCTCCAGCCCATAATAAATTTTTAAGATCTATCAGTGACTTCTCAATCGCAGTATAATCCTCATTCTTTATAATAAGACCACCAATTACAAAATATCGTTGCTCATCTGATTTCTTTGTTTCACTCTCATCCATATACATCATATATGTAGACACAGGCATCACACCTTTACATTTTTCTATAAGTCTACCACATACGACATTATTTAGCAAGAGGATTTAAAACGCCCGGCCTCCCAGTAGTAGGGAAGTCAGGCTTTGTTTTATGATGATACCTTACTTCAAAAGTTCAGCGATATCTTCAACAGTCATGCCATTGGCCAGTGCATTGGCAACAATATCTTCTGCCTTTTTGCGGTTCAGCTCCGCTGCAATCTTTTCGTCGGCATCAGCCTTTCTTCTTTGCCTTGAAGCAAATCTCTTTCTTTCTCTTTTTGAATTTTACTTTCACTACAGATTTCTTACTGCTTTTCACTTTTACCACTTTGGCTTTTCTGACAATTTCCGGTTCTCTAATTGCCGTATTTCCACCACGAAGATCAATGGTAATCTTCTTTGTCTTAATCTTGGCAGAAACCTCTGTCTCCTTGCTACCAGCCATTGTCAGCATTAAAAGTAACACAATACTTATTTTCACAATTATTCTTTTCATAAAAATCACACGCCTTTCGCTGTACGCTAGTCATTCCTAGCAATTCGATTATATCGTATTTTGTAGTTTTCTAAAACATTTTTTAATCAATGACTTTCCAAACGTTTTTCCAGTTCGATTAAAAGTTCCTCCTTGCATTCCTGTATCACATTTCGAATATCATCCAGAATGTCATCTGACTTCATCGAAATTCCATTATGTCGATAATAATAAATCACCGCCTCACGTATGTAAGCACTTTTGTTGTCTACATTCTCCAAAATGTTGTAAACCAACTGGTGTCTTGGATTATCCATACGAAGCAGTATCGGGACCCGAATACATTCGCTCTTCTTCCCCATTGTCATCACCTCCTACATCTTCCAGTTGACCGGCTCCATAAAAATCGTACATGACCTGATTACTAATATCCAAATCACATTGTGCTTTTGCCTGATATAGAACCGTAAGCATATATGCCTTATGATTTCTTACTTTTGTCACCTGCTTATTATACTGTTCTATGGCATAATCAATATCAAGCCTGTCCAATTTCAAAAGTCTGGACTTCACAACAGCTGCCGGTTTGTCTTCACCCATCACACGAATGACAGGCTTTTGGGTATTCAAAGCATCATAAAGGACATCCTTCATCGTGTTTATCTGCCTTTCCTGATACAAAGACACAAACTCTTCATCCAGATCGTAATGATGTTCAATAAACTCCATGGGATACTCTTCTCCCCTCGCATCCTCTTCTTGATATTGATTAGGATTAGGATTTATTATATTAGGTTTTAAATCAGGTTTTATATTATAGTCTTTATTATTGTTGCCCCCATTTGCGTTGCTACCGTAACCGTTATTACCGTTAGCGTTACTACCGTAAGGGGGGTAACGGTCATCTTTACCGTTAGTACCAAAAAGGGGGTAACGGTGATTTTCATCTTTTTCTGTAGCCGGATAGCTGATATTTTCAGACGAAACCTGTTCATTCTCTTCTTCAGATAAATCCGCCTGCCGCTTCTTTTCTGCTCTTGTCAGATTATTACTGGAAACCGTTCCATCGCAGCTATGATATAGTGTATGTGGTCCGAGATCCGGTTCATCTAACAACTCATACTCAGCCCGCCATACACCATTATCAGGCATGAAATGAACTTTCAAGTATCCAAAATCTTTTAATTCTTTCCATGCACTGTCAAATGCCTTCTTACCCTCTTTAGTCAAATTGCGAAAATCTTCTTTTGTCCATTTCTTATCCGGCATGGAGATATATGCCTGTATGACCAGATACAATCCTTTTGCTTTCAAAGAAATATCCACATCTCTAGTTATCTCATTTTGAACGACTGTAAATCCTTTTTTGCTTCGGAAGAAACCCTCTGCCATGATATCACCTACCTGCCATCGAATGGTTGATCCTCATCTAAAACGGATGAAAAATCACTGTCTTTATTTGCCGGTTTCTCCGCACTTTTCTTCTGTGCAAATTCAACCTCTTCTGTAATAATACTGAAACCATAGACCTTGCTTCCCTCTTTGGTCGTATAGTTGTTATTCTGCACTCGTCCAATGACTAATACACGGGAACCGCTGTGAAAATATCGCTCGACAAATTCCGCCTGCCTTCCAAAGGAAGTGCAATGAAAGAAATCCGCATCCGCATTTGACTTCTGCTTTGTCTTTCGATTTACCGCGAGATCAAATTTGGTAATAACAATGTCCGTTCCATCCTCACTTTTCTTTCTTGTAGTTTTGGGATTTCTCGTCACATTTCCCAGTAAAATAATCTTATTCATTTTGTCCGCCTCCTCTCTTTTGTTTCCATTCATCCAATAACTCTAAAATGATTTTCATCATTTCCTCTTCTGTGGTTTCTTCCTCAAAATACTCTGACAGCCGTTCATTTTTCAGAGTAATTTCCTTTTTTCTCTTCTGCTTCTGTGCAGAAATAAGATAGCGTTCCAGCATCTCTGCATCCAATTTTCCATCCACACTGAGCTGCTTGATCGTATTTGCCTGTACCGCCGACAGTTTCTTTGGATACCGGCAGAGTGCTTCATAAACCATTCGCTGCTCTTCAGCCGTCAAAACTGATAAACTGACGCCCTGACCAAGTCCAAGCCGCTTATGATCGACTAATGCCAAAAGATCATCATTCAGCCTGGCAAGCCAGATGTATCTTTGAATCGACTTGTAATTCTCACCGCTTTCCTCCGACATCATCTTCAGGCTGTTTCCTGCTTTCCCCTGATTCTTCATGGCATCATACTTGATCTTATACGCCTTTGCTTTTTCACTTGGTCGGATATTTTCCCGCTGAATGTTAGAATCCACCATCACCATACTGGCTTCATCGTCGTTCAGCTCCTTTACAAAGACCGGCATGGTTTCCAAGCCAAGCACTTCACACACATGCTTCCTTGTATGTCCTGCAATGATCTCGTAACCGCCCTGTTCCCGTTTCCGTACAATTCCCGGCACCAGCACTCCATGCTCTCTGACACTCTCAATCATCTCTTCCAATTCTTCATCCGAACGGATCTGAAACGGGTGGTTATGAAACTCATGCAGCTCAGAAAGCGGTATCTCTTTCACATCGCCCGTTTCTGCAGTTTCCTCCACAACCTTGCCTCCAAAGAGGTCATCAAAACTCGTCAATTTCACATTTTTTAAAGCCTTTGTTCTACTCATGAGCGATTACCTCCTTCGTCAGTTCTTCATAAGCTTTTGCTACCGGATGCTTTTTATCCAGCGAAAAAATACTTACTCCAGCCGCTGATGTTTCAGAGGCTTTTACGGAAAACGGGATTTTGCTCTCGAAGATAGGAATGGAATCTCCGTAATACTCGTTTATCAGTTCCATAATGTCCTTCGCATAATTGGTCCTTGCATTCAGCATGGAGATCAATATCCCCTCAAACCGAATCGACGGATTCAGATGTTTCTTCACCCTGCAGATCGTTGTGATCAACTGCTCCAATCCTTTTACCGGCAGATAGGCTGCCTGTACCGGGATCAACACACTGTCCGCTGCAGTAAGGGAATTTACAGTTATCATTCCAAGACTCGGCATACAGTCGATAAGAATGTAGTCATAGAACTCCCTCATACTTTCCACATAAGTTTTCAAAACTAACTCCCTACTCATGGCATTCACAAGCGATACATCCACACCGGACAGATTGATGTTGCATGGCATAAGGTCAAATCCCTCTTCGTGTTGAACAATCCCCTCTATCACATCCACATCCTTATCCATAATGATCTGCTCCATAATGTCAGGCAGTGCCACGTCCAGCTCATCCGGATTCATAATGCCAAGACTCTGTGACAGATTTCCCTGTGGATCTGCATCGATCACAGGCACCTTCTTTCCTTCTCTGACTAAACCTGCTCCAAGATTCACTGTTGTGGTGGTTTTGGACACGCCACCTTTTTGATTGCATATAGCGATTACTTTACACATAATTCTGACCCTCCGTATTTTTTTAATTTGTTACTACTGTTTTTTAACGATCCGCCGATACTGAACACACGCATGACAGTACTTTGGATTTTTTTGATTCGACTTAATATCAGACACCTCAATAATCTCATATTGCTTGTCCTTTTCTAATCTCTTGATCATGTGTCGAACTTCTTTTCTCGTATCTGAGATATTCAAAAATCCTATCTTCATCACCTCCAGATTTGCATATTGTATAAAATAAAAAATGGGAACAAATCCTAACCGTTTTTAACAATTAAGACTTATTCCCAAATTTTGCTTTCTCTTATTGCAAAACAAGGGAAAGCATTTCATAATACTTTCCCTTGCTGATAGTATGCATATTAGATATATACTTTAATGGTAATATCTTTAAATCTGTTGGCTTTCGTGTACTCATCACGCTGTGCCATAAAGGCTTTCACATCGTCACGAGTAACCGTTATATCACAACAGTGAACATACTGCTTATTATTTACTCTTTTCGGCGATTGCTGCCTGTGCTGCTGCCAAACGTGCAATCGGCACACGGAATGGAGAGCAGGATACATAGTCAAGACCCATCTTGTTGCAGAACTCAACAGAAGATGGGTCACCACCGTGCTCACCACAAATACCGCAGTGAAGTTTTTCGTTTACAGGTTTCCCAAGTTTCAGAGCTGTTTCCATCAACTTGCCAACACCTTCCTGGTCAAGTTTAGCAAATGGATCGTTCTCGAAGATTTTAGCATCATAGTATGCATCCAAGAACTTACCAGCATCATCACGGGAGAAACCGAATGTCATCTGAGTCAAATCGTTTGTTCCGAAGCAGAAGAAGTCAGCCTCTTTAGCGATTTCGTCAGCAGTCAATGCTGCACGAGGAATCTCGATCATAGTACCAACCTCATACTCAAGGTTTACACCTGCTGCTGCGATTTCAGCATCTGCTGTCTCAACAACGAAATTCTTAACATATTTCAACTCTTTTACTTCGCCAACCAATGGAATCATAATTTCAGGTTTAACATTCCAGTCCGGATGCTCTTTCTGAACTTCGATTGCAGCGCGGATAACTGCCTTTGTCTGCATCTTAGCGATTTCCGGATAAGTTACAGCAAGACGACATCCACGATGTCCCATCATTGGGTTGAACTCATGCAGGGAAGCGATGATTGCTTTGATATCCTCAACGGATTTACCCTGTGCATCAGCCAATTTCTTAATATCAGCTTCCTCTGTAGGAACGAACTCATGAAGAGGTGGATCCAAGAAACGGATGGTAACCGGATTTCCTTCCAAAGCTTCATACAATGCTTTGAAGTCTCCCTGCTGATATGGAAGAATCTTATCAAGAGCAGCCTCACGCTCTTCTACTGTATCGGAACAGATCAGTCGCAACGGAAAATGTCGCCATATTCGCCCACCGTTCACTGCCGTGTCTGCCCTCACGATATGCTCT
>ENA-ORCP01004174-ORCP01004174.1-human-gut-metagenome-genome-assembly--contig:-NODE-4174-length-10124-cov-2.834478_pt1 | contig 10124 bp, 4 predicted proteins | sample MGYA00242990_ERZ507991 | MGnify/ENA primary metagenome ERZ507991 (study PRJEB26167, sample SAMN06115496) | human gut metagenome | host: Homo sapiens | place: China:Henan | collected 2015-05-07 | study...
TTTGAATGTTCCGGCACCTTCCACGGCATCCTTTGTCTGCTGCTTGTAGTCAGGTTGCTCGTTCCATTTGCCTGAGGTGAGAGACTTTGTGGTGGCCACCTTTATGCCGTTGCCGTGACCTTCGGTCTTATAGAACATGTGATAACGTCCCTTGTCGAACACAATGTCGCCGTCGATGCACGATTTCTTGTCGGCAGGGATGAACAGCGGTTTCGGCTCGCCTTCCAGGTCCGTGAAGTCGGCGTTTGCGTATGCGTAGTGGATAACGTCAGGTGTGTCGCCGTACTGGAGCGAGAAGTAGACCATATATTTGCCTGCCTCCGGATCATAGATGGTCTGGGGCGCCCATACGCGTTTCAGATTCTCCTGCCCTGCGTAACGGTCGGGGAAATGGATGGCCGAGTGTTTCCAGTGGACAAGGTCGTCGGATTTGAGCAGGATGAGGCCACGGTTGGAGTCCCATCCGCGGTCAGATACCATGTCGGTCAGCACCATGTAGTATGCGCCGTCCTCGCCACGGAGCAGATGCGGGTCGCGCACGCCTCCGGTGACGCTTATTTCCTTTGAGTCGATTATCGGTTTATTGTCGTTCAAGGCCTTGTAGTTGAATCCGTCCTCGCTCACGGCATAACGCACAGCTTCTTCATCGCCGTGGTTTCCGGTGAAATAGGTGAACAGATATGCCACATAGGGGTCTGCTTCAGTTTTTGCCTCATCGGCATGCGCCATGCACGGAATAGACATGGCTGACAATAATAAAATGTTTGCAAATAATTTTTTCATGGGTTGTCGGTGATAGGTTGGTAAAGTTTAGGTACAAATATACGGCAAATTATCCTAAATTTGCAACAGCAATGCCGTTCACCCATCTTAAATCCTGTTTACGCAAATCCTGTTTACGCATGAAAATCTCCAAAATCCTGTTGTCTGTAATCCTCATGTCGCTTGGCGTGACAGCCATGCAGGCCCAGACCTTGTTCGGTAAAGCCACGCTGTTTAACGACGGATGGCTGTTCTCTTTATCAGATGCACCCGAAATGTCTACCGTTGAATATGTGGATTCCGGCTGGCGTCCGCTCACTCTGCCTCACGACTGGAGCATAGAGCATCTGGCCGCTCCTACGCTCAACAGCTGTACGGGTTATTTCCCCGGAGGGATAGGATGGTACCGCAAACACTTTGCCATTCCTGAAAATGCCGCCCCCAGGCAGTTCCTTTACTTTGAGGGGGTGTACAACCGCAGCAAGGTTTATGTAAACGGTCATCTTGTGGGTGAGCGTCCCAACGGGTATGTGTCGTTCGCATATGATATAACTCCGTATCTGAACCCGGTCGGGGAGGACAATGTGATTGCCGTCAGAGTGGATCACTCCCGTGAGGCGGATTCAAGGTGGTACACCGGCTCCGGCATTTACAGGGATGTCTATCTTGTAGGCGCGGAGAAGGCCCGTTTTGACCTTTGGGGTGTGGGCTGGCGCTGTTCCAACCTCACACCTTCGCAGGCGGAAGTGGTGGTGGACCTTGAGGCCGTGGATGAAAACCCCGGCTCAGGGCGCCTTATTGCCGAGGTGGAGGTTGCAGATTCGGCCGGCAAAGTGGTGGCACGCGCGCATGGTCGGATTTCAGCCGACCGTAAAAATGAGCTGACGCTGAAATGGAAGAATCCCCGCTTGTGGAATATTGAATCGCCTTATCTTTACACCCTCCGCGCTACCCTTAAACGCGACGGGAAAGTGGTTGACGAAACCGATGCACGCCTCGGATTGCGCACTTTGCACTTTGACCCGGACAAGGGGTTCGCACTCAATGGCCGGAATATGAAGGTGAAGGGCGTGTGTCTGCATCACGATGCCGGTGTGCTCGGGGCTGTGGTTCCCAAGGCCATCCGGCCGCAGGCCGTCGCTCTCCAACTTGGCAGCGATGTCCGCCGCGTCTCCGCAGAAAAACTCCGCGTTTTCGATGTGATTGCGGAGGGCATTCTCCTTGGCGTCCCGGATGGCGGGGGGCACGATCTCCGCGCCGATGACCCGTTTGGCTGCCTTCGCGAGACACAGGGTAATGGTACCGATACCGCAGTAGAGGTCTAATACCGTTTCGTTTCCGGTGAGGCCCGCGAATTTCAGTGCCTTGCCGTACAGCACCTCCGCCTGATCCCGGTTCACCTGATAGAAGGATGGCATGGACAGCTTGAATTCCAGGCCGCAGAGGGTGTCCATCAGATAATTCCGGCCGAACAGCGTCCGATATTTGTCTCCTAAGACCACATTGCCCCGGCGGGTGTTGCTGTTCAGCAGGACGCCTACGGTATGGGGCACAGCGACGGTGACATAGGCCGCCAGCTCCGGCTCCCGCGGCACCTTATTGCCGTTGACCACCACGCAGCAAAGGCTTTCGCCTTTCCGGTTCACCCGGACGCAGACATGGCGCACGAGGCCCTTTCCGGTGGTCTCATCGTAGGCGGAGATCTTGTAGCGGCGCATCCACTCCCCCACCGCTTGGGCGGTGCGGTCGGCGGCCTCCGTCTGGATCAGACAGCGGCGGATGGGCACAACCTTGTGGGTCCGAGCCTGAAAAAAGCCGATGGAACCGTCAGCCCCCACGGGGTACTGGCTCTTGTTGCGGTAATGCTCCGGATTTTTCGCCCCCAGAATTTCCTCCACAGTCAGATCCAGCCCGCCGATGCGGGTCAAAGCGTCCTGCACCCGCTGGCGCTTGGTCCACAGCTCCTCCGGATAGGTGAGGTGACGGTAGGCGCAGCCGCCGCACTTCCCGGCATAGGGGCACTCCGGCTCCATGCGTTCGGGAGACGGATTATGGATCTTTACGATCTCACCGGTGCAGGAAGTTTTCATCACCTTGGTGATCCGGAGGTCGATCTCCTCCCCCCGGACGGCGTGGGGCACGAACACCACCGCCCCATTTACCCGGGCGATTCCCAGTCCCTCGCTGGAATAGCCGTCAATGACGGCGGTATAGACGCTGCCTTTTTCCAATGCTTCCATGGCTTCTATCCCTTTTATCCTCATTTAGATTCAGATGATTCGCAATTCCGCGGCGGCAGGGAAAATCGTGTATGTGGGTCCCTGTTTGGGTTTCCCGCTTCGCTCAGATCCCTCTGCCTTCGGGCGTACAAGTCCTGAAAATGTGCGGCAGCGGGGAGCATCGCCCCCGCTGCCACACGGTACGTCCTGCGGGTAGGTATATTCTATCAGGATTCCTCCCACTTGTCCAGAAGCTGACGGAGCTGATCCGCCCAGCGGCCAAGGGTCTTGTTGTCCCGGCCCTTGGAGCGGCGGATGACGTCCACCATCCGCTGACCCAGCGCCACCAGACGCTCGTAGGCAGAGCTGACCCGCTGACCGCCCACGGCCTTGGCCTTCCGTTCCGGCAGGTAGCCGGGAGCCACGATCTTATCCTCGAGCAGGTCGTAGACCTCGGTGTACTGGGGCGCATGGGCGGTGAAGCCCAGCTTTTCCACGCTCTCGGCGAAATAGGGAGCCACCTCCCGGTCGCCGTGGACGATGAACACGTGCTGGGGCTTGGGGGCCTTGATGTCCGCGATCCACGCCAGCAGGTGATCCCGGTCGGCATGGGAGGAAAGGCCCTGGAAGTTCACGATCTTGGCGTGAACGGCGATCTCTTCGCCGAAGAGCTTCACACTTCTGACGCCCTCCAGCAGGGAGCGGCCCAAGGTGCCCTCCCCCTGATAGCCCACGAACACGATGGTGCACTCCGGCTTCCAGAGGTTGTGCTTCAGGTGGTGACGGATACGGCCCGCGTCGCACATACCGGAGGCGGAGATGATGACCTTGGGGATACCGTCCTCGTTCAGCCCCTTGGATTCCTCCACCGTCTCCGTCATGCGGAGGTTGGAGAAGTTGAACATGTGGGTGCCGTCCTGCACCAGCGCCAGCGCATCGGCATCCAGATAGCCGTCCAGATCGCCGGTGAAAATGGTGGTGGCACGGCGGGCCAGAGGCGAGTCGATGTAAACCGGGAAATCCGGGTTGGACTTCACAAGGCCCTTGTCCTTGATCTCCCGGATGAAGTACAGAAGTTCCTGTGTGCGGCCCACGGCGAAGGCCGGGATCACCACGTTGCCGCCCCGGGCCATGGTATCATCGATGATCTTCGCCAGATTCTCGGTGTAGCTCCACACCTCGGTGTGGTTGCGGTCGCCGTAGGTGGACTCCATCAGCACATAGTCGGCATCGGCGTAGAACTGGGGGTCGCGGATGATGGGCTGGTCCACGTTGCCGATATCGCCGGAGAACACCACGGTGCGGGTTTCGCCGCCCTCATGGCACGTCAGCTTGATGCTGGCGGAGCCCAGCAGGTGTCCCGCATCGATGAACTCCGCCGTCACGTCATCTGTGACCTGCACCTTCTGGCCGTACTCGCAGGGCTGGATATACTCCCGCACCTGCATGGCGTCGGCTACGGTGTAGATGGGCTGCACCTCCGGACGGCCGGCCCGCTTGTTCTTGCGGTTCTGGTACTCCGCGTCCTGCTCCTGGATGTGGGCGGAGTCCTGCAGCATGATGTCCAGCAGGTCTGCTGTCAGCCGCGTGGTGATGATGCGGCCCTGAAACCCGTTTTTGATGAGCATGGGGATGCGGCCGGAGTGGTCGATGTGGGCGTGGGTCACCAGCACCACGTCGATGCTGCCCGGGTGGAAGGGCAGAGCGGCGTTGTCGATCTCATCGCGGCCCTGCTGCAGGCCGCAGTCCACCAGGATCTTCTTTCCGTTGACCTCCAGACAATGGCAGCTGCCGGTGACGCACTGGTCAGCGCCGTAAAAGCTCAGCTTCATGGCAGAAACTCCTTTTCATATTATATATGGACAAGTATACCACATCTTTACAGTTTCATCAACCGCAAACCGCGCATTCTGTCCATCGCAGATTGTTCACAGAAATTCTTTTGCATTAGACAATATCCTGTGCTATACTATATTATTGCTATTGTATGCGCATATTCTTTTATACGGAAAGGATACGAATATATGGGACTTATCACCAAACTTTTTGGCACATACAGCCAGCGTGAGCTGAAGAGCATCTATCCCATCGTGGATAAGATCACCGCACTGGAGCCGGAGTACAAGGCCCTGACCGATGCCCAGCTGCAGGCCAAGACGCCGGAGTTCAAGGAGCGCCTTACCAACGGCGAGACGCTGGATGACATCCTGCCGGAGGCGTTTGCCGCCGTCCGTGAAGCCGCGGACCGCGTGCTGGGCATGCGCCCCTACCCCGTCCAGCTGGTGGGCGGCATCGTCCTGCACCAGGGCCGCATCGCCGAGATGAAGACCGGTGAAGGCAAGACGCTGGTGGCAACGCTGCCCGCCTATCTGAACGCGCTGACCGGCGATGGCGTCCACATCGTCACCGTCAACGACTATCTGGCCAAGCGCGACTCCGAGTGGATGGGCAAGGTCTACCGCTTCTTAGGACTTTCCGTCGGCCTCATCGTCCACGATCTGACCGCGGAGCAGCGCCGCGCGGCCTATGCCGCCGATATCACCTACGGCACGAATAACGAGCTGGGCTTCGATTACCTGCGCGACAATATGGCGATCTACAAACAGGAGATGGTGCAGCGCGGCCACGCGTTCGCCATCGTCGACGAGGTCGACTCCATCCTCATTGATGAAGCGCGCACCCCGCTCATCATTTCCGGCAAAGGCGAGGAATCGTCCAAGCTGTATGAAATGGCGGATTATTTCGTCTCCCGCCTGAAAAAGCAGGTCTTCTCTACAACGGACAGCAAGGAGCTGCAGGATCAGTATGACTGCGATTACATCGTCGACGAAAAGGACCGCTCCGTGTCGCTCACGCAGAAGGGCATTGAAAAGGCCGAGCAGTTCTTCAATGTAGAAAATCTGGCCGACCCCGAAAACGCCACGCTCTCGCACCACATCAATCAGGCCATGAAGGCAAGGGGCCTCATGAAGCGCGACATCGACTACGTCGTCAAGGACGGCGAGGTCATCATCGTCGATGAATTCACGGGCCGCCTCATGTACGGCCGCCGTTATAACGAGGGTCTGCATCAGGCCATCGAGGCCAAGGAGGGCGTCAAGGTCGCAAGCGAAAACAAGACGCTCGCCACCATCACCTTCCAGAATTTCTTCCGTCTGTATGACAAGCTCTCCGGCATGACCGGCACGGCGCTGACCGAGGAGGAGGAATTCTCCGGCATTTACAATCTCGACGTTGTCGAGATCCCGACGAATAAACCGGTCATCCGTATCGACGACCCCGACGTTGTTTATAAAACCGAAGCGGGCAAATACCGCGCGGTCATAGCGCAGATCAAGGAGTGCCACGCCAAGGGCCAGCCGGTGCTGGTCGGCACGATCTCCATTGAAAAATCCGAGCTTCTTTCGCAGATGCTCAAGCGCGAGGGCATCCCGCACAACGTCCTGAACGCCAAGCACCATGAAAAGGAGGCCGAGATCGTCGCGCAGGCGGGCCATCTGGGCGCCGTGACCATTGCGACGAACATGGCCGGCCGCGGCACCGATATCATGCTGGGCGGCAACGCCGAATACATGGCAAAGAACGAGCTGCGCAAGCAGGGCCTGTCCGACGAACTGATCGCCGAGTCCAATTCCTTCGCCGAGACGGAGGATCCCGAAATTCTGGCCGCACGCGCAGCCTATACCGAGGCCTATAAGCGCTTCAAGGTCGAGACGGACAAGCAGGCAGAGCTTGTCCGGCAGGCAGGGGGGCTTTTCATCATCGGCACCGAGCGTCATGAATCGCGCCGCATCGACAACCAGCTGCGCGGCCGTTCCGGCCGTCAGGGCGACCCCGGCGAGACGCGGTTTTATCTGTCCATGCAGGACGATATCATGCGCCTGTTCGGCTCCGAGCGCATTATGAACATGATGGAGACGCTCGGCATCGACGAGGATACGCCTATCGACGCCAAAATTCTCTCCGGCGCGATCGAAAACGCGCAGAAGACCGTCGAGGGCCGCAACTTCCAGTCCAGAAAGAACGTGCTGGAATACGACGACGTGATGAACGTCCAGCGTAAGATCATTTACGAGCAGCGCCGCCAGGTGCTCGACGGCGAGGATCTGCAGAAGAACATCCAGTCCATGATGCGGTTCTATGTGGATACCTACGTTGCCAGCGCCTTCGGTGAGCAGCCGAAGCTGGCCGACAAGCAGCATTTCTTCGAGATGATGACGCATTTCGAGCCCATCTTCTTCCCCACTGGCACATGGCTTCTCTCCGACGAGGAGTTGGCCGCGCTCACGCGTGAGCAGGCGGAAGAGAAGATTTTGTCTCTCATGCAGCGCGCCTATGCCAAGCGGGAGGAGCAGTTCACGTCTCCCGTCATGCGCGAGATTGAGCGCGTCGTGACGCTGCGTGTGGTCGATGAATTCTGGATGGATCACATCGACGCCATGGACGATCTGCGGCAGGGCATCCGCCTGCGCGCCTACGCGCAGACAGACCCCGTCATCGAGTATAAGCGCGAGGGCTTTGACATGTTCGAGGCCATGAACGACGCGATCAAGGAAGAGATCGTCCGCCGCGTCTTCCTCGTCCGGATCAAGACGAACGAGGAGATCAAGCGCCAGCGCGTGGCGAAGGTCACCGGCGAGGGGGCTGGCGGCGACAAGACTGTCAAGCGTCAGCCCGTCGTCAAGAAGATCAAGGTCGGCCCGAACGACCCGTGCCCGTGCGGCAGCGGAAAAAAATACAAAAAATGCTGCCGCGACAAGGATCTTGCCGCCGAACGCGGCCAGAACGCGAATTAAGCCCATGTTTCACACCATTCACCACGGAACACTTGAATATCTGACCGCCGACGCGCTTTCCGGAAGCGTGCACTGCTTCTCCACGCGCTTCGGCGGCGTGAGCGAGGGGGCGCTGTCCTCCCTCAATCTCGGCACGCACCGGGGAGACAGGCCGGAAAACGTGCGGGAGAATTACCGCATTCTCGGCACCGCCGTTGGCTTTTCGCCGGAGGAAACGATCTTTACCCGGCAGGAGCACACCGATCTTCTGCTGCGCGTCGGCAAGCAGGACTGCGGCACAGGGCTGGAGCGGGAGCAGACCGCCGTCTGCGACGGGCTTCTGACCGACGAGCCCGGCGCGGCGCTCGTCTGCTTCGGTGCGGACTGCACGACGCTGCTGCTGTTTGACCCCGTGCGGCAGGCCATCGCCGCCGTCCACGCCGGGTGGCGCGGAACGGCACAGGGCATCGCATACAAGGCCGTCCTTCGGATGCAGGCGGAATTCGGCTGCGCGCCGGAGCACATTCATGCGGCCATCGGCCCGTGCATCGGCCGCTGCTGCTTTGAGGTCGGGCCGGAGGTGCCGGAGGCCATGCGGCGATCGCTCGGCCCGGACGCGGAAGCGGCAATTGAACTGCACGGCGAAAAGGCGCACGTCGATCTGAAGCGCCTGAACCGCATCTGGCTGGAAAGAGCGGGCGTGCAGGTGATCGACATCTGCCCGGACTGCACCAAATGCCAGCCGGAGCGCTTCTGGTCGCATCGCGTGACCGGCGGGAACCGCGGGTCGCAGGCCGCCATCATCCGGCTGAAAGGAGGCGCACCGGCATGAAACGAAAGCTTTTGATGCTCACAGCGCTTGCGCTGTGTCTGGCCCTTCTTTGCGGCTGCACGACGATCGCGACGAGCGAATGGATGCAGAATCTTTTCCCCGTCGGCGACGAGGCCGTCGCCGCCCAGCAGACCGGCTCGGTCAACGGCTCGGAGGATAAGCAGGAGGTCAAGCAGGTCGTCACCGAGACGTATACGGCGCTTGAGTCCTTCGGCCTGGCCTACCAGCCGGATTACGGCCTGCAGCCCTATAACTGCCAGAGTCTCAACAACCGCATCATCTTTTCCTTCCTCTACGAGCCGCTGTTCGCCGTGACAAGCAGCTACGAGGCAGAACCGATTCTCGCCGAGAGCTATTTTGTCACTGACGACGGACGCACGACCACGGTGAAGCTCCGCTCCGGCGTGACCTTCCACGACGGCAGCGCTCTTACCGCGGCGGACGCGGCATATTCCATCGAATCCGCCGCAGGCTCGGAATATTACGGTTCGCGCCTGCGCTTCATCACCTCCGCCGAGGCGCAGGACGATCTGACGCTCGTGCTCTCAACGAGCGAGGCATATGAGTGCCTGCCGCTGCTGCTGGATATTCCCATCATCAAGTCCGGCACGAAGGACGAGGTCAGCCCGCCGGGCACAGGCCCGTATGAATTTGCCGGGACGAAGCTCACGCGCTGTGAAAACTGGTGGCGCGATACCGCGCCGCTGGTCGATTTTGACGAGATCGCGCTGACCGTCTCGTCCACTGCCGCCGACGTGCGTGATAATTTTGAGTATCAGAAGGTCAACATGGTCCTGACGGACCCGAACTCCTCCGCGTTCGCAGGCTTCCACAACGACTACGAGCTGTGGAACGAGGAGACGACCATCATGCAGTACATCGGCTACAACATGAACTCGCCCGTCTTCTCCAACTACGGCCTGCGCGGCGCGATCACCTTCGCCATCGACCGCGAGCAGCTGGTCGAGCAGACGCTGGGCGGCTTTGCCGTCGCGTCGACGCTGCCGTGCTCACCCAATTCCCGGTATTACGACGTGAAGCTGGCCAACAGCTTCGCCTATGACACCGGCTCGTACTACGACCAGCTGGCCAGCGCCTCCGTCGAGGACGCGACCGGCGACGGCATCCTCGACCTCTACGTCCCCTCCAAGGGCTATTCCATCCCGGTCGAGGGCACGATGCTCGTCTGCTCGTCGAGCTACATCCGCGTACAGGCGGCAAACGAGGCCGCGAAAATGCTCAATTCTCTGGGCTTCAACATCACGGTCAAGTCCATGGAATATACCGAGTACAAGCAGGCGCTTTTACAGGGGAATTTCGACCTGTACTACGGCGAGGTGCGTTTGTCTCCAAACTTTGACCTCTCGCCGTTCTTCGGCGCGACCGGCACACTCAACTACGGCGACCTGTCCGACAGCACCATGATGAACCTGTGCAGCATGGCCCTCGTCAACAGCGGCAACACGTATAATCTCTACAAGCGCGTGTGCGAACGCGGATACATCACGCCTATCCTGTTCAAAAGCTATGCGCTCT
>ENA-ORCP01004175-ORCP01004175.1-human-gut-metagenome-genome-assembly--contig:-NODE-4175-length-10120-cov-30.315145_pt1 | contig 10120 bp, 9 predicted proteins | sample MGYA00242990_ERZ507991 | MGnify/ENA primary metagenome ERZ507991 (study PRJEB26167, sample SAMN06115496) | human gut metagenome | host: Homo sapiens | place: China:Henan | collected 2015-05-07...
CTGAAACTGAATGTGATTATGCTTGTATTCTTTGCAATATTCGGAATAGCATCAGAGATATTCAGCAAAGGAACCTCAATCATAGGCGGTGTATACTTTATGATGAGTGGTATGTTCACGTTTCAGCTTATTATGTCTATGGATGTATCTGAGCTTATCCAGTCCACATCGCTGAAAAAAAAGCTGCAGATATACATTCCGGTGCTTGCCAGCACAGTGATAAACCTGATTTTATTTACAATTTTTGTGGTGGAAAGAGTTGTTCTGATACAGATGGGAGTGGCAGATAAGACGCAGATTATCTATACGCTTTTTATGCTTGATGTTATTCTTCTTATAACTTATCTGTACACCAGCATATGCTATAAGTACTTTGTACTGGGCTTTATACTATTTATGGTTATGTTCATGGCGGCATTTATGGCACTTGATAATTCGGCATTTATGGGATTTGCCGATACTATTGCAGCGCTTGGTCTGCCGGTGATTGCTTTGTTTGGTTATATTGCTATTTTTGTCGGCGGGGCACTTGAGATATTGATAGGAGAGCTGCTTTACAAGAAGCCTTTGTCTGAATTCGCATTCAGGGGATTTTTCCGTGATGCAAAGTAGTGATGTTACTGTTCCCACATAACAGTGTGACAAACAACATAGTGATTTCAAAAAATAAGAAATATTTGTGTAAAAATATTGAAAAAATGATCGCTTTGTAGTATGTTATCATTGTCGGTGCAAAGCCGGCAATGAGACTAATTAACATATTATCAGGAGAAAAATATATTAAATGGATAGTGACAGTTATAGTAAACAACAGTTAGACGACTTGTTTATGGATATGATTGCCTACTATGATGGCGATCCAAAGAGAATCCAGCATTTCACCAAGGTGCACAGCTATGCAAGGCTTATCGGTATAGGAGAGGAGCTTGATGATGCCTCGCTCTTTATACTTGAGGCAGCGGCTTACACACACGATATCGGCATACGTGTGGCGGAGGAAAAGTATGGCAGGTGCGATGGAAAGATTCAGGAGCAGGAGGGACCGATAATCGCCCAGAAGATGCTCTCACAGCTGGGCTTCGAGAATTACATAGTTGAAAGAATATGTTTTCTCATAGGTCACCATCACACATATGACAATATAGATGGTCTTGATTATCAGATACTCGTTGAGGCTGATTTCCTCGTAAATCTGTATGAGGATGATGCGGGAAACCGTGCAATCGACAAGGCATACAAGCGCATATTCAAGACAGAAACAGGAAAAAAGATTTTTAGACTAATGTTCGGATATGAAGAAGAGGATTAGTATGAGCCGGGCCGGGAGGAGACTTCCGGCCCTTGTTCGTATTATGCAGCTTATATCAGAAATAGTAATTAATCAGAATAGTAAATATGCAGAAAAGAAAGAAATAATATAATATGGCAAACAAAATAAATTATCAAAAATTAATGGAAGATTTAATAAAAGAAAATTGCATGGACAATAACTGCACTCCACGTCTTCTGCTTCATAGCTGCTGTGGACCGTGCAGCACATACTGCATACAGACGCTCTCGGAGTATTTTAAGGTGACGGTATTTTATTACAATCCAAACATTTACCCGCCTAAGGAGTATCACATGAGAGCACAGGAGCAGAAGCGCTTTATAGATGAGTTTCCGGTGAAAAATCCGGTTCACTTTGTGGAGGGTGTGTACGACACAAAGCGCTTTTACGATATGGCACGCGGCATGGAGGCTGTGCCTGAGGGCGGGGAGAGGTGCTTTAAGTGCTACAGGCTGCGTCTTGAGGAGAGTGCACAGTATGCAAGTGAGCATGGCTTTGATTTTTTTACTACGACACTTTCCATCAGCCCGTTGAAGAATGCCGAAAAGCTCAATGAGATAGGAAGAGACTTAGAGAGCCAATATGGAGTGCGATATCTTTTCTCTGATTTTAAGAAGAAAGAGGGCTATAAAAAGTCCACGGAGATATCAAAGCAGTATGATATGTACAGGCAGTACTACTGCGGCTGTGTATTTTCCAAGGAGCAGCGTGACAGAGAGATTGCAGCACGTGGGTGAAATTGTGGTTGCGTGACAGCAAAAATTATTATATAATTTAGCACAGTAAAGCGGCTGTTTAGAGCAGGCGGCGGTATCACATCTTATTTTTATACAATACATTGTGATACATGAAAATAAATCATCATTTAATAATCAAGGAGGAATCTCATGGCACAGTTATGGGGAGGACGTTTCACAAAGGAGACAGATCAGCTCGTTTACAATTTCAATGCGTCCATTTCATTTGATCAGAAGTTTTATAAAGAGGATATAGAGGGCAGCATCGCCCATGTCACGATGCTTGGAAAGCAGGGCATCATCTCACAGGCAGAGAGCAATGATATAGTGGCTTGCCTAAAGCAGATACTTAAGGAGGTGGAGTCGGGAGAGCTTGAAATCAGCTCAAAGTATGAGGATATCCACAGCTTCGTTGAGGCTACACTCATAGACAGGCTTGGTGACACAGGAAAGAAGCTTCACACAGGCCGAAGCAGAAACGACCAGGTAGCTCTTGACATGCGTCTTTTCACCAGAAAGACAGTGAAGGAGACTGATGAAGAGCTTAAGGAGCTTTTAGCTGTTATCCTTAAGATTATGAAGGAAAACACACAGACTATCATGCCGGGCTTTACACATCTGCAGAAGGCCCAGCCAATCACTCTGGCTCACCATATGGGCGCATATTTTGAGATGTTTAAGAGAGACAGATCAAGACTGTGCGATATATATAAGAGAATGAATTATTGTCCGCTTGGCTCAGGAGCACTCGCAGGCACTACATATCCGCTTGATAGGGACTATACAGCACAGCTTCTGGATTTTTACGGACCGACACTTAACAGTATGGATGGTGTATCAGACAGAGATTATCTGATTGAGTTTTTATCGGCTCTTTCAACTATCATGATGCATCTGTCACGTTTTTCTGAGGAAATCATCATATGGAATTCAAACGAGTACCAGTTTGTTGAGATTGACGATGCGTACAGCACAGGAAGTTCAATCATGCCACAGAAGAAAAATCCTGATATAGCAGAGCTTGTCAGAGGAAAGACAGGCCGTGTATATGGTGCGCTCATGTCACTTCTAACCACCATGAAGGGTATTCCGCTTGCGTACAACAAGGATATGCAGGAGGATAAGGAGCTTGCATTTGATGCGTTTGACACTGCAAAGGGATGTATCGCACTTTTTACAGGAATGATTGATACAATGAAGTTTAACAAGGACGTGATGAGAAAGAGTGCAAACAATGGCTTTACAAATGCCACAGATGCAGCTGATTATCTCGTTAAAAAGGGTGTACCGTTTAGAGATGCACATGGTATTGTAGGAAGAATAGTGCTTTACTGCATCGACAAGGGCATTGCAATCGACGATATGAGCATCGACGAGCTCAAGGCTATCTCTCCGGTATTTGAGGAGGATGTATTTGATGCCATTTCAATGGAGACCTGTGTCAGCACAAGGTGTACAGTTGGAGCACCATCAAAGACATCAATGGACAAGGTAATTGCCGTTTACGACGAGTATATGAAGTCAAATTGGCAGGATGAAGTGTAGTTTTTGTGCATATTTTATAAAAAACAGGGAGAAAAATTATTAATTTAATATAGTTTTTTCCTTGTTTTTCATTAGAGTTTCAAGTAATATATTTCCTATAAAGACAGTTGTACGCGACAGACGGACAAGAGATATTTGAAATAATAAACGTCTGACATAGTTATTTGATATTATTTTAATGTCAACGTATGACAAGGTCGAAGAAAATCTAGAAGATAGGGAGATTAGAGTAATGAGTGAAAAGCTTAAAGTAGGTATCCTCGGTGGAACAGGAATGGTAGGACAGAGATTTATTTCTCTTTTAGAGAACCATCCATGGTTCGAGGTAACAACAATTGCAGCCAGCCCAAGAAGTGCAGGCAAGACATACGAGGACGCCGTTGGTGATAGATGGAAAATGGACACACCAATGCCTGAGGCAGTTAAGAAAATCATCGTAAAGAACGTCAATGAGGTGGAAGAGGTTGCTTCACAGGTTGACTTCGTATTCTCAGCCGTTGATATGTCAAAGGACGAGATCAAGAAGATCGAGGAGGACTACGCAAAGACAGAGACTCCTGTAGTTTCAAACAACAGTGCCCACAGATGGACACCTGATGTGCCAATGGTTGTACCTGAAATCAACCCACAGCACATGGAGGTTATCAAATATCAGAAGGAGCGTCTCGGTACAAAGAGAGGCTTCGTAGCAGTAAAGCCAAACTGCTCAATCCAGTCATATGCTCCGGTTCTTACAGCATGGAAAGAGTTTGAGCCATATGAGGTTGTTGCCACAACATATCAGGCAATTTCAGGTGCCGGAAAGACATTCAAGGACTGGCCTGAGATGGTTGGAAACATCATTCCATTCATCGGTGGAGAGGAAGAGAAATCTGAGAAAGAGCCACTTCGTCTCTGGGGATATGTGGATGATGAGAAGAAACAGATTGTTCCTGCAGAGTCACCGGTTATCACATGCCAGTGTATCCGTGTTCCTGTATTAAACGGTCATACAGCAGCTGTATTTGTCAAGTTCAAAAAGAATCCTACAAAGGAGCAGCTCATCGAGGCACTCGAGAAGTTCAGCGGAGTACCACAGGAGCTTGGGCTTCCAAGCGCACCAAAGCAGTTCATCAGATACTGTGAAGAGGATAATCGTCCTCAGGTCGCACTTGATGTGGATTATGAGCATGGTATGGGAATCAATGTCGGACGTCTCAGAGAGGATACAGTCTATGACTGGAAGTTCGTCGGACTCTCACACAACACAGTACGTGGTGCAGCAGGTGGAGCAGTGCTTTGTGCAGAGCTTCTTAAGGCACAGGGTTACATCACAAAGAAGTAGATTTGGCAATTCATTGGAAAATTTATTAATGAGGGCGGATTTTCCGTTTTTGGGCTGTGGGCACCGGTGTAGCACACAGTAGTATTCCTCAGATAAAATATGAAGTCAGCCACGGGATTTTTTATGGATAGGCTATGGCAGCTTGCAGGTCTATGTGGTCATTTGAACTATTGGAAACCCGTGGCAGTTCATATTTTTTCTTCGGAACATACTGTGTACTCTCCGGTGAAGGCAGTGGATTGAACGGAAAATCCTCACTCTGTGAATTAATTATTATGCAAAAAGTCGAGCCTCTTAAAAGAGGCTCTCTTTTTTGGGATTTTTTATTCTCAGTTGTTTTAAGTAGTTACGCTTGAATTTATATTTTATCGTGGTAGAATAAATTGGTTGAGGAGAATATATTTAAGAGGTAGATATAAGTGAAGAATAATAAGTATGAAATTGATATGGTTAACGGTTCAATAATGGATAAGCTTATTTCATTTGCGTTGCCACTTATGATTTCGGGTATTTTACAGCTGGCATTTAATGCGGTGGATATTATTGTCGTGGGACAGTTTAGTGGCAGCAAATCACTTGCGGCTGTTGGCTCGACTACGGCACTTATCAATGTGTTTGTCAATTTGTTTATGGGTATATCGCTTGGTGCAAATGTGCTCGCTGCCAGATTTTATGCGGCAGGCAAGGATGAGGAAATGTCTAAGATGGTGCACACTGCCATTATGATTGCACTCATAAGCGGTATTGTGATGGGTATAGTTGGTGTTATTTTTGCAAGGGGTGCGCTGGAAATCATGGGTACACCTGATGATGTCATAGGTCTTTCTACTATTTATATGAGGATTTATTTTTGCGGTATGCCGTTTTTTATGCTTTATAACTATGGCGCGGCAATTTTGCGTGCTGTCGGCGATACAAAGAGACCGCTTATCTTTTTGATTATTTCAGGCTGTATCAATGCACTGCTCAATCTGTTTTTTGTAATAGTGTGCAAACTGGGTGTTGCAGGTGTTGCAATCGGTACAATTGTTTCGCAGTTTGTTTCCTGCGTACTTGTATTATACTGTCTGAGCAAAGCAGATACCAGCTATAAGCTCTGCTTTAATAAGCTTGCGATTGATAAGGCATATATGCTTCAGATATTTCAGGTGGGAATCCCGGCCGGCATACAGAGCACAGTCATAAATATCTCAAATGCCATGCTTCAGTCATCAGTCAATTCATTTGGCTCAATAGCCATGGCTGGATATACGGCGGCAAACAATATACTTGGCTTTTTGTATGTATCTGTCAACTCAATCACACAGGCCTGCATGAGCTTCACGAGCCAAAACTATGCGGTAGGAAAACAAAAGCGAATGGACAGGGTACTGATAGACTGTCTGTTTCTCACGACAGCGGTAGCACTTGTGATGGGAAGTGCTTCATACATATTTGGAACACAGATACTTGGCATATATACAAGTAATAGCGATGTAATTAAATCAGGACTTGAGATTATTTCGATTACAACAATCCCATATTTCCTCTGCGGAATCATGGACCTTTTTCCGGGAGCACTAAGAGGAATGGGATACTCAACAGTACCTATGATACTTTCTATAATAGGAACAGTCGGAGTCAGAATCATCTGGATATATGGTCTGTTTCCAAGCCACAGGTCGTTGTTTTTCCTGTTTATATCATATCCCGGTTCATGGATAGCGACAATCATTATGCAGGCTATCTGCTATATGTTTGTCAGAAATAAAGTGAAAGCTACAATAGGAGCCCGGAAATTATAATTAAAATCTATTTGTATATGTGTTAAATTGTGATATAATATTTTCAGTTGATTATTTTGGAGGAATATTATGAAAGCAAAACACACAGATTTGGAGAAACTTGAGCAGCTCTATAAAGAGTCGGGCAACCAGCTCGTAGTGCTCTACGGAAGGAGAGGCTGTCAAAAGGAGGAGCTCATAAAGGAATTTTGTGACGGAAAGAAATTCTTTTACTACAGATGCAGACAGGCATCGCCAGAGCATCAGCTTGAGATGATGGGGGAGGAGATAAGCCGTCAGTACAAGGTGAGCCTGAGCAGACAGACATATGAGGAGTACTTCGCGAGAATCAAATCAGGAGGCCCTTCCAAGCTTGTCGTGATAATCGATGAGGCACAGTTTGTGGCAAAGAGGGATGCATCATTTATGGAAGCAGTTGCAAAGCTTAAAAAGCACAAGCTGTATCCGGGACCTGTACTTATAATACTTGCCACATCATCTACAGTCTGGGCTACACAGGAGGCAGCAGAGCAGTTTAAGGGAGCCGAAATGAAGCTTGAATCGCTCAATTTCCTTGAGGTTGTAAGACATTTTGAAAGTCTTCCGGTCGCGGAAATCGTGAGAATTTACGGAGCAATCGGTGGCGTTCCGGCATACTTGGATAAGTGGGATGCAGCTAAATCCTTTAAGGACAATATATGCAGGCTCGTATTGACACCATCGGGAGCTCTGTATGGTGAGGCGGATGCTGTTATATCGGCAGAGCTTCGAGAGCTTTCAGCATATAGCACGATACTTGCAGCAATCGCAAGAGGTGAGAACAAGCTCAATGATATTTTCCACGCGACAGGATTTTCGCGTGCCAAAATCAGCGTATATATAAAAAATCTTGCCGCCTTCAATATAGTGGAAAAAGTAGTTTCATTTGAGACCGGCGGATGGGAAAATGCCAAGAAGGGCGTATATCAGATAAAAGACACATTTGTTAATTTCTGGTTTAAGTTTGTTTATCCGAATATGTCTAATCTGTATCTGCTTTCACCGGAAGAGTTTTATGATACATATATAGAAAAAGAGCTTGATGCGTATCTTGAGAGATATTTCAGGGAGGTCTGCACAGAGTATCTGCTTATATTAAATCAGATGGGACAGCTTCCGTTTACCATAAAGCGTGTGGGTACATGGATTGGAAAGACAGGCCGCATAGACATCGTGGCTCAGAGCGAGGATAGAAGGAGTATCATCGGCTTCTGCAACTGGGACAAGCCAATGATGACCATGGATATGTGCGAGAATATGGCTATGGCTATGGAGCAGGCAAGGCTTACATCTGATGACTATTATCTGTTTTCGGCAACGGATTTTGAGCCTGCACTGCAAAGCTATGTGGTCAGAGACCCTAGATTCAAGCTCATCAATATGAATGAATTATAGAGGAGCTTATGGGAAAATCACTGATATATGTTGAGCTCTACATAAATTACCTTTTTTTGAGTTTTAGGAAATGTTGAGTTTACGTTATTACTTGTGTTATTCATAATATTTGTCCTTTCTTTGCTTAACATAATATTTTGTAGGAGGTAGAAAAATGGCGAACATCACTAACATGATAGATAAAATTTTTACTGAATATAAAAATAGTAATATGATTATAAATTCAGCTTTGAAATATAGATTCTCATATAATGGGTATAATACAGATGTTTTTTATACTCAAAAAGATGAATTGCAAAATCAATTATTGTTAGCTATCACAGTTGATAATGTTACATATATTACAACTTTATATTTTCACAAAAAAGATAAAGAATATTGTATGCAATTTTATTTGCCAAATGAATTATATGAACAGCTTCAATTTTCTCTTTTATATGTTAATGGACATTGTGCTGTAACACCTTATTTTGAGACAATGATAAATTACATAATGGCACATAAACCAATTTCTGTTAATCACAGAAATGAATTGGCAAATTATCATAACTATGTTTATGGAGACAGAAATAATAATCCGTATTTCAAAACAACAAAAAGAGTATCTATGCCTGCCAAAATGAGAAATAAAATAAAAAATAAATACGATGAGGATTTGGCAACTAAAATTTTAGAGTTTTGTGGTACAACAAAAACATTAGTATATACTTCCAATATAGCTGAATCAAAAGATATAGAAGCATATATGAGTGTTCATTCTTCTACATAATATTCTGATGATGCACCAGAGTTGAAGCTATCATCAAAGCAATCCGTATGCTTCATAAGAACTTTATGTGAAATTTCTATTTGCTCTAATTCAAGACCACATGGATCATCTTTACATGGTACTAAGGCATAACTTTTATAAGGTTCTACTTTAATACCTTTTGCAGTTTGATGCAGACGAATCCAGAATCCTCCCTTTTTTGATAATTCGACTGCTATATTATGTTTATTTCGCTCTGATATCTTTTCATTTGTCTTCACTTCGAATGCAAGTCCTTTTACCGTTCGACCTTGATATTGGAATTCTTTGCATTCAAAATCATATCCTAATATTAAGTAAGTCATTAAAATTCCTTTCTGCGGGCGATAATAAATCACCCGCTAAAATAATGTTAAATTAAGTTTCTTAACCAATCCATTAGATCTTCATCATCTTTCCATTGTGGCATGGATGGAGTATCTTTCAGAGGATTGGCTTTTTCAAGAGCTTCACGTTTTAGTGCTGTGTCTGCTCTTGCATATATTTCTGTTGTCGTTACGCTAGTGTGACCAAGTAGATCACGTATATATACCAAATTTACATTTGCCTGTAACAGATGCATAGCTTTTGAATGCCTTATGCAATGTGGAGAAAGTTTTTCTGGAATTAGGTCTGGATGAACTTCCCTAGCCATATCTGTGTATTTGGCTAAAATATAGCTGATACCGTAACGTGAAAGCTGTTGTCCTCCTCGGTTTTGAAATAAATATGCTTCATTTCCCTGCTCAGCAATTCTAAATTCTTTAATATATTGCTTTAATATATCTTCAGTTCTTGATAGTATCGGGACAACTCGTGTTTTGTTTCCCTTTCCCGTTAATCTGATTGTTGCTGGAGCACTAAAGCGTATATGTGAAACACGGATATCAGCAATTTCTTGGACTCTTGCTCCTGTGTCATACATAAGACTCAGCAAGGCAAGATCTCTGCGACCATATTTTGTGCTAATGTCTGGTTGCTCTAATAAAACTTTTATTCCTTCTATAGTAAGATACTTTAATTCAGGCTCAGATTGCTTCATTGGTTTGATGGCTAGTGCCTTTTGACATTCCAAAGCTTTATCTGGTAAAGCAAATTGTAAATATGAAAAGAACGATTTTAATGCTCCCAAACGTTGATTACATGTACTTGAACCACAGCTACGCTTTTCTTTAAGCCAGAGTAAAAATTCTTCCATAT
>ENA-ORCP01004176-ORCP01004176.1-human-gut-metagenome-genome-assembly--contig:-NODE-4176-length-10119-cov-3.552181_pt1 | contig 10119 bp, 7 predicted proteins | sample MGYA00242990_ERZ507991 | MGnify/ENA primary metagenome ERZ507991 (study PRJEB26167, sample SAMN06115496) | human gut metagenome | host: Homo sapiens | place: China:Henan | collected 2015-05-07 | study...
TATGTAGATTCCCTGTCATTGAAACGTCATTTTATCCACCGTATCGGCATTGAGGCACGTCCCGGATATAAATTATAATTAGGGAAGAAATAATCGCAATACTCACCTGGTGTCATGCCATCTACTGATTGAAGATAGCTCATCGATCCCCATAAGAACGGAATAATAAGCCTGTCAGGCATTAGCTTTTTAGTTTCATAGCATAAACGTGAAGCATTGGCACTTGACGCATATGATGAGAATCCAGGTTTTATGTCTACTCCATAAGAAGAATATTCGTCATCGAACAAGACACCATCCAGTCCGTATTGATCACAAAGATTTTTCAATTCACGGGCAAACTGTTTACAAGCCTCTGGCAACATAGATCCGCATCCTGTAAAATCTCGATTACCACAAAGCCCCATGACCACCTTGATGCCCATATCCTGCAAAGGCTTAATATATTTATCACGATTATTCAACAAATGGACAATATTAGGATTCTTGTATACATAGGCTTGTCCTGTTTCAGCATTATAGTTAATACCTGCTGAAAAGAGACACACAATGTCGAACAATGGTTTTCCACTTTTTTTCAAGAACATCTGCGTATGGATCAACGGATTCTCCCAGTCTAATCCAAAACAACTCATCACTTTTACATCAGGATCCTTTTGCGGATTGATGCGGTCTCCCTGTGCCTTAATTAAATAGTAATAAGTATCTCTATCTTCAGACAGAGCTATGTCGGAAGCTGATTCAATGCGGATAGGAAGTACATACGTTTTGCCTGTTTCCAGTGATTCTCTTGCTTCTAACTTAATTTTCACTGATTCAGATACTAAATTTCCGGCCTCAACAGTTACCACTTTTCCATTCTCGAAGACTACTTGTACAATGGGAAATATGGCAAAGTCCGTTCCATGTATCTGATTGTAATTAATCAATAACGATTCGTCTGCAATCAGTGTACATTTTGTATCAGCAGTCACAGGTTTCGTTAATTGGATGTTCAGCTCCACTTGTTCTCCTTCAGCATTGTAAAGATCGATTAGATTCTTTCCATCTCCCTGCACATTGCGCAGGAATGCACAAGGATGCTCGTTCACTTCGTAGCGGTCTTTGTCCACCGTATATGCCGTAAGATCATCTTCGCACGAACTCAACGCCATGAACCCTCCCCATGCGGTGAGCATTACGATTATCTTTATCCATTTATTATACATATCATATTGTTTTTACATTCAACATATTGTTTTATTTTGCAGGTAGTTCCACTGGTATCCACGTGATCTCATTAAGAGCTACTGCGTCATTTCCATGCCCAGTGCGATCGGTAACCTTACTACCTTCGCCATCGTCAAATTTCCAATAGGCAACCAGTCCTTCCGAATGTGGATCAACATAATAAAAGTTAGAAGCGATTTCTTCCTGCGTACGAGCAGTTTCCCACACACGCATTTCACACATTTCACCTACCCACCAACGACTCTTATCCCAAGAAGCACCAATAAGAAAACCTTTCATATTGCTGTCGTCAGCTGACCCTGAACTTTTCAAATTAATACTTTTGCGAGTAATTGAACCTTCCGATTGAGGTTTTCCATTGATATAAATGATTACATTTCCACTGCTAAATGTGAGAGCAATATGTATCCATTCATTTGCTGGCAGCACTTTGGTTGCATCCTTACCAGGGAAATTAGTACCTGTACTCAACATTAGTTGTCCCGGATAAAGAGTGTCACCTGTACGGAGAAGAAAATATCCTTCAATTCCCATCAATGAAAGGATATCATTACTTGATTCCGGATTCGTGAAAGACTTGGCACGAACCAAGGCCTCGAAAGTGAGCTCACTCATCGCACTAACATTGCTTTGCCAGTTCACTTTGCAATAATTTCTTTCCATATTGGCCACTACGTTAATCAAAGCAGCGCCCTTAAAGATATAATAAGTAGTAGCACTACGCGCCAAGATGGTACAATCACCTGCATCTACAATACGTACCGGCAATACATAACGCTTCTCGCGATCTAACTTATCAACATCTACAAAGTCAATTACCGCTTGTGTACTACGTACCGTTCCAGCCGGAATGATAGCTTCGGAAGTGGTGAATTTATATTGTGCTTCTGGCAATGGCAAGGCATTGTCTTTATATACAGTGTTGTATTCGTCCACTTTTGAAAGATCAGCAGCGAATCTCACAGTGATATCATGATCAAGAGCTTTGGGTAATGCAGTCTGCAGAGTTTTAGTATAGGAAGGTTCACCCGGCTTGATGAGTAGTGTTTCTTCCTTTTCCGAGTTAAGATATACTTTGCTTTCAAATGACGACTCTTCGATACCATCACCTGCACAAGCAGACAAAACGGCAGCACAGGCAAATGTTATCAGGAAGTACATCCAAGAATTAATCTGTTTCATACCTATTCTTTATTTAATAACTGGTGGATTCATAATTGAGATAGCTTCACGAATATTAGGATAGACCTTTTCAGAATGATAATAATCATTCTGTGTCTCCAAAATATAGAGTCCGGCTTTCTTGTAGTCATTATTGAACGAAACTACCCACCGAGCACATCCACTTACCGCACTGACAGCATTTCCTTTCACATCCCAGAAATGGCCAGTGGTCTGATCTTTTGCATCAAGTGAATAAGTACTGGCAGTCACTATAAAACGGTCGAAAGGAATTCCCGACTTGTCCATCACATTTGCCATCAGATAATCGATATCTGTAGCTGCTGTTGCAGCTGAAGTTTCGACGATAATATACTTAGAATTTAACAACAAGGATCCCTCTGCCAAATACTTATCCTCAATGAAATGTGGAGTTCCTCTAAAAATAAGTATCTTACCAGTATGTTCATTATACCAATTAATAAATATATCCAAGAAAATTGACTGACGGGCAATATAATCTTCCTTTTCGTCATTCGTCATATATCCAGTATACAAACCTACATAGCGAACAATTACGCCATCATACCCTTCTTTCTCACACAATGCCAAATGTCTGTTTACATACTCGGTTGCATAATCCGCAAATGTCTGTTGCTCTACTTCGGATGCACTTTCCAAATCTTTATACTCTTGTGAGAGGGTAGCAAAATCTATTTCATAAACAAACTTCATTCCTTTTCGGTCACGACAAGTCATCATCTCTTTCTGCATCCAATCAGGCAACACTTCCGGCTGTTTAAGTGAAATGATATCAATGCTATCGGGAAGATTGGTGAGGTGGTAGCGACGGCCACCCTGATTATCCAGATTATCAAACTGGGCAATAACTACCTTGTGGCTCACGTGCCGATAGTTGCGTATGCTTTCCAAGTACTTTTCATATAAAGCCGGTTCCTGCTCTGCAATGTTCGGCTGATTGACAGTAAGACTCTCCACTTCCGTCCAGTCATCACACGAAGCAAAGGTGAATACCGCGACTATGCAGACTGCTACCATCATCCATTTATAATTCTTAGTAAATAAATTCTTCATTTTTACTACTTTATTTCTTTGTTAGTACTCATTATTCCTTGCAATCCCACCAAAGATGAGTTGCCAGATTGTCCGGCCCGCCCAACAGTTTCAAAGCAGCCTGATAATTTTGTGCATTGCTTTGCCCTTCTCTTGTAGGATAAATGCAACGACGAGGAATCTCATCATTATTCAGCAAACCATTACTGTTATTCTGCACAACGGGTAACACTTTCGGATAACCTGTACGGCGCATGTCAGACCACGACTCCAATCCCAGCAGGAAGTTTGCCAGCCATTTCTGCACGATGATGCGTTCCAGGTTTTCTTCAAAAACACCTCCGTTATTCCACTGTACAGTGATGTTACTAACTTTGTTAGAATAAGAATTCTTTCCAGAAGGATCAGAATAAGTATCCGGAGCCTTGGTACTATGAATGTAATTGTCATCAGACACTCCCCAATATTCAAACGAAAGTTTAATACCCTGTTCATAATACGACTGTGCTGTTCCACCGCCCATGTTCCAACCACGCAACGCACCTTCCGCACACAAGAACATCACCTCTGACGGATACATCCATACCAACGGCGTTTCGCGTTCTATTTTAATGGTAGAGAACTTATTGAAATCTGACGAGCCAATCGGAGCCAACCCCGTACGAAGTCCGCAATAGGTTTGAGACGAATATCCCGACTCATTAAAATATGCAGCACGGCGCGGATCATTATAAGCATTCATATAAATAGTCATATCAGCAATAGCCCGGTGGTCACCCTCATTAAACTTAATAGCCTCATTCAATGGATTTCCAACATTAGAGAAAGTTGTCAATCGAGCTACATCGTCGTTCGATGTCATTACACCCACCGAGTGATTCACCGCTTCTTCCGCCAATTGTTGTGATGTCTTTCCATCTACATTAAATTGTGGCACGTAACAAGTACGTATAGCCAAACGAAGTTTCAGTGAATTGGCAAAACGAATCCATTTCAGCAAATCTCCCTTAAATATCAGGTCGGCATTCTGGGAAATAGATTCTGTCTGATGATCGGTTAGTTCAGTAATTGCTTGATTTAATTCGACAAACATTGCCTTATATACCTGCTCCTGTGAATCATAAGCTGTCTGTACCTGACCGTCAACTCCCACTTGCGTGTAAGGAATAGGCCCGTATGTATCTGTCACTCGATGCATAGCAGCCACTTTAATTATATGGGCTATCGCTTGGGGAACCACATCGTCCGTCACTCTCTCTATACTACTCACATAGGGGAAAATATAAGGAATCACTTCGTTAAATTCCACTCCGGACCAATCTGCAGGCGGATCGAAAGTTGAAAACTTGTTAGGCCATGAATTAGCTTTCGATTCAGCAGCATAGCGTCCCCATGTTCCTCCCAACAATAAATCTACATACTGCGCACGACTTGTACTGGTGGATATTACATTGTTCTGCAAAGTAATCAGTGAAGTCGTGATGTTGTATCCGTCGGCTTCGGCTTGTTCCTCCGTAACACCTGCATGATTCTGATTAATGTATTCATAATTGGGTGTGCATGCCGTGACAAGACCGCAAAGTACCCCAAATGATATGTATTTTATTATATTTTTCATAGCTTAAAACTTTAATCGTACATTAAATCCAATATTCCGGGTAGACGGCATCATAAAATAATCAATGCCCTGATAATAATTACCTGTGGTAGCTACGTTCTCCGGATCGAAAGGAGCCTTGCAATAAATCATCCATAGGTTACGTCCAACAATGGAGAGGTCGATATCCATTACACCTCCCAACCACTTGCGCGGGATAGTGTAACCAATGGAAGCCTCCTGCAAACGGACGTTCGTCGCATCATAAGTATAGAGTTGTGGAATACCTCCTGATACAGCCACTTGATTATACCAACTATGCGCCTCTATTAAATCACCTGCATCCATGATACTTTGATTGATTCGTACACCACCATTGTCACGGGCAATGGCAGAAACTTCGGACACACCATAATAATCCAATGTAGCTTGTGTACGCGAATATACTACTCCACCCAAACGTGCGGCAAGCATAAAACCGACGTTTAAATTGCCTATATCAAAACGGTTACGCCACGCCAAATTTCCTTTAGGCAACACACTTCCCAACTTTTTCCAATTCTCTGGTTCTTTGATACCTTTTTCATAGACAACCTTACCTTCGGAATCCACATAAATGTTACCATTATCATCACGTACAAAGTCTGCGGAAGAGTACATATCGCCCAGTGTCCCCCCTTCTTTCAACAAGAAATGCACATCACCCAGTCCTTTCATATCCAATGAAGATATGGAGAAGAGCTCCCCGGTGACCGGATTAACCAGATTGTTACCCAACTCGATAATTTTGTTATTGTTGGTACTAAATGTCAGATTAGAGTTCCATGTGAATTTTCTCCATGTATTCTTAAAACCTAATGCCAATTCCACACCCTGGTTACGAATATTTCCTGTCTGCACATAAATAGTACTATAACCCGAGCCAACCGAAATGTCAGGTTGGAAAAGCTGGTCATAAGTATTAGTCAGATAATAGCTAAGATCGGCATTAAAATACTTCAGGAAGTTAACAGTCAAACCAAACTCCCAAGACTTAGTACGTTCGGGCTTTAAGTTTGAAACCGGATAATTCGTCAACTGTTCAAACGTAGAACTGGTATTATTCCATTCAAGTACCGGGTTTGCAACAAAACGCTTAAACGCATTACCTACCGAAGCATAAGAAGCACGCACTTTCAAAAACGAGATATAATCTTTCGACAAGTTTGGAATCATTTCTGAAACAATCACTGATGCACCTATAGAAGGATAGAAAAACGATTTGCTTGTAGAGGCCGGTCCTGCCAACTGCGAAGGCCAATCGTTACGACCGGTCAGTGTCAGATAGTAAGTACTCTTATAACCAATTTCTGCACTGGCGAAGATAGAACGGGTCTGTTCCCTCCATGGATTCTCCACTTTTTCCAATGCTTTGTTACTCATATTAGATAGATTAAAAACATTGGCAACACCTGTCGTCTCACCTTCTATCGAACCATCGCGAAGAGGACTACGCATACCTGTATCTGAATAGTTCAGATCGGTGAGCGATACACCAAGAGTAGCAAAAAGAGACCAATCATTACCAAACCGCTTGTTTATATTTGCAAGAATATCACCATAAATCTGCATGTCCGATGAGCGGGTGATAGCATACAATCCATTCTTTGACAACATCGTCAGCTGTTCGGGGGTAGAAGCAAAAATGCGCTCCGTATATTTATTTACAGAATTATCCAAACGGATACGTCCTGACACATTCAGCCAATCAGTAATCTCATAGCTCAATGACGCATTCAACATATAACGGTTCTTGCTGTTCTCACGCAGATTACGGGAGTTGATCCAATAAGGATTCTGAATAATATACTCACCCGGATCCATTGTAAAATAGTGAGTCATAATCTTACGTTGCGGGTCGTAGCGTTCGAACATCTCCACGTCTTCCCAGTCGTTACCCCGGGGGAAGAGGTATGCACCAATCAGTGGGTTATAGTTGACACCCTGATTAGTCATATTACGATCTTTCTGATAGATATAACTGGCACCCACATCGAGCTTCATCTTATCATTCAAAAACGAAGTGGTATTGCGATATGTAAAATTATAACGATGATAACCATTGTTGGGAACTATTCCTTTTGAATCTACAGCACCTACAGAGAAATATGTTTGATTACGCTCCGTACCGGTAGAAAGGCTCACTGTCTCTGTAGCCACTAATCCTCCTTGCAAATAGTCACTTGCAGGATCATATCCGATATAAGATGATGAAGAAAGTAAGTCACCCCAACTCATGTCACCCGAACTGGAACCATAACGATTTTGGAACTTAGGCATAACAAATGCTTTCATGAATTCCATAGAACTAGACACTGTCACAGAGAGTTTTCCCTCTTTTCCTTGTCTCGTAGTCACGATGATCGCACCATTGGCAGCATCCGAACCATAAAGAGCAGCAGCTGCTGCACCAGTCAGTACGGAGAGCGATTCGATATCTTCAGGATTGATGTCGGCAATAGCTTCCGTCACACCCGAAGAACCATATTCCGTACCTCCTTCACCTTTCGAATTATACATTGGTACACCATCTATCACATACAATGCATTAGATGACTGTTCAATAGATTTAGTACCACGCATGATAACTCTGGAAGCACCTCCTACACCAGACGAAGATGAATTGATATTGACGCCGGCCACTTTGCCCGAAAGAGAATTGACAAAGTTAGCATCTTTATTTTCCAAAATATCATCCGCATTAATCTGCTGCACATTATAACTCAACGCCTTTTCCGCACGTTTGATACCTAGGGCAGTGACTACCACTTCATCTAAAGTTTTCGCATCCTCTTGCATTATTATTGCAAGTGAATTTCTTTCTGTCACCGTTTGAGAAGCAGCCACATATCCAACATAGGAGAATTCTAATATTTCTCCTTTGGCAGCCTGTAAAGAGAATTCGCCATTCAGATTTGTCACAGTACCTGCAGAACCTCCTTTAACTGAAACATTGACGCCAATCAATGGCTCACCATTGGCATCCTGCACCACTCCCGTTATTGTTTTCTTTTCAGGAGCAGGTTTTCCTGCAGGAACAATCATTATATATTTATCTTTAATCTTGTAAGTCAAACCTGTGCCCGAAAGAATAATAGTAAGGGCTTTTTCGAGAGGTTCGGCATTGATATTCAAATGAATTTGTTTTGTTTTCTCCAATTTTGACTCATTAAAAGCAACCAGATAAGCTGATTGTTTTTCTACGTCCTGCAACGCTTCCTGTAACGTTACATTTTTCTTTTTGATCGTAATTTTAACATTACCTTGAGCAAAAAGGGCTGTTTGCAATAAGAAACAGCTAAAAATTATAAAAAGAACAGCTTTAAATCGATAAAAATTCATAGATTTGAGCGTTTTTAGTGTTAACTCATAATATTTATTTCTCAAAGAGTAAGCATATAGCTTTAATACTAAAAAGGATTTCATATCCGGAATCAGGCGGCATCCTTTTTCCGGATACTTTTTTTCATGACTAACTCGTTATTTTAAGGTTATACAAATGTTATATCTTGACTGATTTATTTCTTCTTAATCGCCTTTATGTAGCATATATCTTCTTCTATCTTATAATCAAATCCTCCTACCACTTCTTGCATCACATCCATCACCTCTTTTATGCTTGAGTTCTCGCGGAAACGGAAATTATATTTATCGTCATTGAACAAGTTGCCATTATATTGAAAAGTCATCGCATACCTACGTTCCAATGTTAAAAAAATATCTTTAATAGACACTCCTCTGAATACAAACATTCCCTTTTGCCAAGCTGTTACATCTTCTAAATTGGCATCAGCAAGCAGACTCTTTGATGTATTACGTAAATAAGTCACTTGTTGTCCGGGAGTCAGTATATAACTTTCTTTTCCACTATTACAATCCACCTTTATTTTTCCATGAATCAATGTAGCGACAATTTCTTCATTTTCAGGATAAGCCATGACATTGAATTCAGTACCAAGAGCTGTAACAGACATCGTTGTTGATTTTACGATAAAAGGTTGTTCGGGATTCTTCTTCACTTTAAAATTAGCCTCACCAATCAGATAGACTGTTCGTGTATCACCCTTGAATACTTCAGGATATAATAAAATAGTACCAGAATTGGTTTGTACTTTACTTCCATCCGGAAGCTCTATTACATTCATTTTTCCAGCAGGGGTAAACTTCTCAACCATGGCAACTGCAGAATACATATCTTTAGTATAATAGAAAGTTCCCGAAATAACAACCATCAATAACACGACCGCTGCAGCTGCATATTGCCATGCTCGTATACGGAACCGAGACTTGGTATTCTGCTGGGGAACCCTTAACTTATCATATACATTCGCCAAGGAAGTCCATGTGCCTGCATCAACTTTACCTTCTGTTTCTTTCCATAGTGTATTCAACGCTGTATCTTTCTCATCAGCATGCTCCTCATCCACCAACCATTGATGTACTTCTTTGGTCACATTCTCACTATGCTCGGAAGCAGTGAATACATTGATAATTTTTTGAATATAATTCTTCATTTTAGATTTGCCTTATATAATATAGACAACTTGCTAAAACGGACTACTCAACTGAAATAGAAAAAAAATGCAATTAAGATGACTTTTTTTAATTCTTGTAGTGCAAGATAGATGTGGCGCTCCACTGTACGAATAGAAAGTTGCAGATTATCAGCGCTTTCCGGTCGATTTCCTTTTTCACCGCAATCTGCACATATTTTCCGTAATTTTCCGTAACAACAGTGCTGATGGTATTTTTGCCCACCGTTTCTTTGGTGCTGCTCATGATGTGCTCCTGCGTGGTTTCCGTAAAGCTGCCGCTCTCCGTTTTCAACACTCTGTCGAGGGTAATCTGTCCGCCGTTTATGCTGCACGCCGTCACATAAATATTGTCCTGGCTATACTTCTTTAAGACAATGCCCTTGGCGTTGCAGATGGAAACGGTATACATGGGGAAAGTGACTCTTCCGGCATTATCCTTTATGATGTCCTCCCTCCATTTCCAGTCCTTTGTGCAGAATCAGG
>ENA-ORCP01004187-ORCP01004187.1-human-gut-metagenome-genome-assembly--contig:-NODE-4187-length-10095-cov-5.364145_pt1 | contig 10095 bp, 10 predicted proteins | sample MGYA00242990_ERZ507991 | MGnify/ENA primary metagenome ERZ507991 (study PRJEB26167, sample SAMN06115496) | human gut metagenome | host: Homo sapiens | place: China:Henan | collected 2015-05-07...
GCCATGGTGCTGGGGCCTGCAATGTTCACCTGATAGTCCCGCTGCAGCACTTCCAGCAGGCCCGCGTTCACCACCTCAGCATACAGGCCTTCAAATGGCAGAAACAGGATGCCGAATGCCGTGGTGTAAGGCGGCTCTACATACTTTTCGCGGATGTCCTTTGCTTCACTGCGCAGCACCAGTTCCAGCGCATGGCGGGCATTTTCCACAGCCTGCGCATCGCCGGAAGCCTGCGCATCCTGCAAGTGAGCGTAGGTGTCGCCGGGGAACTTGGAATCGATGGGCAGCCACACGGTGCCGCCGTCCGCGCCCGGCATCTTGATGGCGTACTCCACCCGCTGGGTGCTGCCCGGGATGGTGGCCACATTGGTGTCGTACTGCTCCGGGGCAAGGATCTCTTCCAGAATGGCCCCCAGCTGGATCTCGCCCAGAATGCCGCGGGTCTTGACGCCGGAAAGCACCTGCTTCAGCCCGCCCACATCGGCGGCAAGATTCTGCATTTCGCCCAGCCCCTTGTACACCTGTTCCAGTTGGTCGTTCACGGCCTTGAAGCTCTCGGTCACACGCTTCTGCAAAGTGTCCTGCAGCTGTTCGTCCACCGTATGGCGGATCTCGTCCAGCTTCTGAGCGTTCTGTGTCTGCAGAGCGGTCATGCCATCGGCCAGCGTTTTGCGCATTTCTTCCAGCTTGCGGGCGCTGGACATTTCCAGCCCCTGCAGGCGCTGCTCCATGGTCTGCTGCTGGGTGCCCTGCCCTGCGGTGAGTGCTGCACTCAGGCTTTGCACTGAGGCCTGCAGTGTCTCGCTGATCTGGCCCATGGCGGCAAGGTTCTGCCGGTTCATCTCAGCCAGCTTTGCCTCGGTCTGCCGGTTCTGGGCTTCCAGCTGCTGGTGCAGCCATTCCTTCAGTGCGGCGTCATCCCGGCCGGCCGTCGGTTTTGCCGAACGGTACAGCAGCAGCGCCATCATCAGGCAGATGGCCACCAGCAGAAAGGTGTACAGAAACGCTAAAAATTCCATGTGTTGTCTCTCCCATTGCAAAATCCGGGCCTTGCTCCCGCAAAGCCCGGACCTGCGTCTTTTTTATTTTACCTGTTCTTCCCAGAACGCGGTTGCATCATCCAGCCAGCCGTCAGCATCGGTCCCGCGGCCAATCGAGACCGCATGGGGTGCATCCGCAAAGGCCGTTCTCTGGTACGTCACACCGTGTTTCTGCAGAGCCTGTTCAAACGCTTCGTAAGAGCTTGTGTCCGGCCCGAGGATCGTGTCATTGTCGCCCCGCCAGAAATAAACCGGCGGGTAATCGTCATCCACTGCCCGATCCAGGTCGGTCCAGTAATAGCGCCATCCGCATGCGGTCGGATCATATACGATGTGATACACCGGCTTCATAATAGAGAAATCAACGATCGGGTACCCCAGAATCAGTGCGCCCGGCTTCTGGGCACCAAAGGCTCCGTAGCCGCGCTTCTGGTTGGCAAATATGCCCGCGAGCTGCGCGCCGGACGAGTAGGCAACGATCGCGTAATCCTCCGGCTGCACCCGGAGCTGTTCCGCATGGGCGGTAATAAAGTTCACCGCATTGCCAAGATCCTGCAGCGGTGCATTGTCGCCAAGGTCTGTCCATGCGCGGTAGCGCAGAACAAACACGGTATAGCCTTTTTCATGCAGTTCCCACGCTGTCGGCAGGCCCTCGCCAAATGTGCCGTTGATGGTCAGCGCATTGCCGCCCATCACGATCGCATATTTGCCATCGGGATCGCTCCCCGGAAAATAAAACAGCTGTACGCATCCGAGCGAAGGATCCACCTCGGTCTCCTCCGGGCTGTAGACCTGCCACGTCACCTGAACTCCGTCCTTCACATTCTGTGCCGCAAGGTTCAGCGCCGCCGTTGTTTCCGGCACCGTCTGCCCCCATGCGTATTCCTGCAGGGTCTGGTTTTCCAGTCGGCTACGGGTCCATTGGGTCCCCTCGCCGAAGGAGCCATACAAAAACAGCCCGCTCTGCTGCATCACAGGGTCGCTGCGGATCTCCTGCATCGTCATGTCCGGTGTGATGTCTTCCGCAAAGTCCGCAGCCGATGCCGGCAGAGCTGACGCCAACAACAGGCAGCCGCAGACGCCTGCCGCGATCAGGCGTTGTTTCCAGTTCTGTTTCATGTAATTCTCTCCATCCTGTGTCCCGCTTTTATTTCCGCTTTCATCGGAGCACATTTCTGAAGTTATTGTATCACATTCTCCCCCGTTGTCAAAATAATTCTGTGCACTCCGGCGCTTGTACCGCACCGCAAATTCTGCTATACTGGAAATAGTTTGAAAAATAAGAGGGCGCGGGCGGTTCTGGGGCCGCCTGCCGGAATCAGAAAGTATGAGTAAAATGACCATCCGGCCCATGGAGCCGGAAGACTGGGAGCAGGTCTCCCGGATCTATCTGGAGGGCATCGCCACGGAATATGCAACATTCCAGACCGACTGTCCGCCCTATACTGCGTGGGATGCTTCTCACACAAAAGAATGCCGCCTTGTTTTGGAGCTGGACGGCGTGATCGCAGGCTGGACTGCCCTGCACCGGGTGGACCCCCGGTGGTGTTACCGAGGCGTTGCCGAAGTAAGCATCTACGTTGGCGAAAAGTTCCGCGGTCACGGACTGGGGTATCACCTGCTCACCGAACTGTGTTGTCAGGCAGAGCAGGCCGGTTACTGGACGCTGCAGTCCACCGTCCTGCAGGACAACGCCGCCAGCCGTGCGCTGCACACCAAATGCGGGTTCCGTCTGGTGGGCCGCCGGGAGCGCATCGCCCGGGACTGCCATGGCCGCTGGCTGGACACCTTCCTCATGGAGCGCCGTGCAAAGGATGACGAACCGGCCGGGTATAAAAAGCTGTAACAAAAAAATGGACAGAACGCAAAATAACTCGCTCTGTCCATTTTTATTTTTTATAAAGTTACCACTCGTCGCCGTCCGGGTCAGATGCGCCGTCCACAACAGCCCCCGTGCGGGAGCGCTGGAACATGCTCTCCACAACCGCGCAGTATTTATCGGCAAGGCAGACGATGACCGCCTCGCGGCAGGAGGGCACATGGCGGAAAGTCAGCGGCCACATATGGCTCGCAATGATGCTCTGCTCTTTCTTTGTGATGCCGAACACCTTTTTGGCATTGACACAGGCGCACCCCGGGTGGGAGAAGCCGTGCATTTCAAACAGGCGGCGCAGGCCGTGGAAGGTGCCGGTGGTGTGCCAGTCGTACAGATAAAAATCATGCAGCAGCGCACCCACTGCCAGCGAAGTTTCGTCGGCGTGGAGATGCAGGCGGCGGTTGAGCCAGAAGCTGACCAGCGCCACATTCTTGCAGTGCTGATAGGTGGTCACCGAGCCGTGCTGGATATATTCCCGCATCCGCTGCACATCCGGATGCTGATCATACTTTTCCACGATGGCATAAAGCTGTTCGTGTTCTGTTTCAGAAAGATGCATTCTGCAAAGGTCCCTTTCGCCCGAATCGGGGGTTCAAAATAACATGGTCAGGAGCGGAGCTGCACCGGATTGGAATTGCCGAAGTTTTCGGCCTCCGAAGGATTTTCCCGCTTGAGGGTCAGATCCACCAGATACTGTTTGCCGTCGCCCAGCTCTTCCAGCTGCGCCAGCTTTGCCTTGGCCGAAGCTTCGTCCGGATACCACTGGATGAGGAAGAAATTTTCCTCTTCCACACCGTAGTACAGCCACTGGCCGTCTGCGCGGAGCAGATCGTCCAGATGATCCACCTCTTCGCCGTCCGGCAGGCCGAGACCTTCCTCAGCGTAAAGATTTTCCGGTTCCACCTGCAGCATCTCAATGACCTGAATGGAGCTTTGCAGGTATTCGTCCTGCGAAACGGCCTTGTCGGAAAGCTCCCAGCCGGTGAGAAATGCCTGCATGAGCAGATCGCGCACCGAGATGCGCGGCAACGTCGGGTCCATAACCATTGTAAGTTCCTTCTTCCATAGGAGACAAATCTGTCTCGTCAGTTTGTCCCTGCTGACTAGTATACGCCTGTACACTGTGCAAGTCAACAGTTCAATTTTGAATTTTTTGTAGGTTCGTTCAAATATGCCAGAGTTAACAGACGGAAAAGCCGAAAGTGTCGTTCAGCCATTCCACCGCCAGTTTCACCCAGTGGTGCCGATGGACGCTCTGTGCATCCACCTCCGCCGTGCTGATGCTGGTTCCATGGACGCCTTTTTCAAAAAGATGCGCTTCGCACGGGACGCCTGCTTTGTGCAGCGCCTGCAGCAGCATCAGGGTATTTTCCACAGGGACCGTCCCATCCTCCATAGTATGCCAGACGAACACCGGCGGCGTGCGGGGCGTGATCTTGTCTTCCAGCGTGAATTGCTGCTGCACGGCAAGGTCCGCACTGCCCGCCAGCCGCTCAAAGCTGCCGCGGTGGGCATACTCCCCTGCGGTGACCACCGGGTAGCCCAGGATCACCGCATCCGGCCGGGGCTGAGCGCTCTCGCCGGGGATATCCAGCACTGCGCCGGACAGCGCCAGATGCCCGCCCGCCGAAAAGCCGCACACTGCGATCTTACCCGGCAGCACATGCCACGCGGCGGCGTGCGCCCGCACAAGGCCGATGGCTTCCGCCAGCTGGCGCATGGGCAGCCAGTTTTGCGCCTTTTCGCCCACGGCATAGTCCAGCACGGCAGTGTGATACCCCGCCGCAGCAAACTGCAGCGCCACCGGGTCACCCTCCCGCGGGCTGACGTGATTATAGCCCCCGCCGGGCACCACCAGCACCAATGGGCGCTCCATCGCGTTCGGCATCCGGCTGTCGGATACACGCAGATACACCGTCAGGGTCCCGCCGCCGGTCAATTCCAGTTGCTTCAGCTGCATGGTCTTTCCTCCTTCTTATTTTAAGATAAGGACAAAGGCGGCGTGTACCGGCTGCATCCTTTGCGGTTTATTATAGCATTTTTAAACTTTTTATGAAAGCCCTTGATTTTTGCCCCGAAGCGGTGTATATTAGCACTCGAAAGTTATGAGTGCTAAGTTCTTGGAAGCAGTCAGTTTGCCCGAGTGCTGGCACTGAATACAGATAAAAAGAGGTTTTGCATTATGGCGAAGAAAGAATTTCAGGCTGAAAGCAAAAAGCTGATGGATATGATGATCAACTCCATCTATACCAACAAGGAAATTTTCCTGCGTGAGCTGATCTCCAACGCATCGGACGCCATCGATAAGCTATATTATAAGAGCCTGACCGACACTTCCGTGGGCATGAACAAGAGCGATTTCCGCATCCTCATCACCCGCGACAAGGAGAACCGTATCCTGACCATCGAGGATAACGGCATCGGCATGACCAAAGAAGAGCTGGAAAAGAATCTGGGCACCATTGCTCACTCCGGTTCTCTGGACTTCAAGAAGGACAACAAGGATGAGAACATCGACATCATCGGCCAGTTCGGCGTTGGTTTCTACTCTTCCTTCATGGTGGCCGATAAGGTCACCGTCATATCCAAGGCCTACGGCTCCGATGAAGCATGGCAGTGGGAGTCCTCCGGTGTGGACGGCTACGAGATGACCCCCGCCGAGAAGGACACTGCTGGTACCCAGATCATCCTGCACATCAAGCCGGATACCGAGACCGACAACTACGACAACTTCCTCGATGAATACGGCATCGTGGCCATTGTGAAGAAGTACAGCGACTATGTGCGCTATCCCATCCAGATGGAGCGTGAAAAGAGCCGCCAGAAGCCGGAACCGGACCCCAAGCCCGAAGATTATAAGCCCGAGTGGGAGACCTACACCGAACTGGAAACTCTGAACAGCATGGTGCCCATCTGGAAAAAGCAGAAGAGCGAAGTGACCGACGATGAGTACAACACCTTCTATAAGGATAAGTTCGGCGATTACGCCGACCCCACCCGTGTCATCGTCAGCCGCACCGAGGGCACTGCGAACTACAACGCTCTGCTGTTTGTTCCCAGCCACCGCCCCTATGATTTCTACACCAAGGATTACGAGAAGGGTCTGGCCCTGTACGCATCCGGCGTGCTCATCATGGAGAAGTGCGCCGACCTGCTGCCCGATTACTTCAGCTTCGTCAAGGGCATCGTGGACAGCCAGGATCTGAGCCTGAACATCAGCCGTGAAATGCTGCAGAAGGACAACCAGCTCAAGCTGATCCACAACGCTCTGGAAAAGAAGATCAAGAACGAGCTGCACGCCATGCTGGCCAACGACCGCGAGAAGTACGAGGAATTCTGGAAGGAATTCGGCCGTCAGATCAAGTTCGGCGCTTACTCCGACTACGGGATGCACGCCGAACTGCTGCGCGACCTGCTTCTGTTCTGGTCTGCCAAGGAGCAGAAGATGGTCACCCTGCAGGAATATGTGGACAAGATGCCCGCCGAGCAGAAGTATATCTACTTTGCCGCCGGCGACTCCACCGACCGTCTGGCAAAGCTGCCCTCTGCCGAGCTTGTCATGGACAAGGGCTATGATGTCCTGCTGCTGACCGAGGATGTGGACGAGTTCTGCCTGCAGATCCTGCGCACCTATCCCCGTAAGGACGCCGAGGGCAAGGACGGCACCGTCGAGTTCAAGAACGTCAACAGCGGCGATCTCGGCCTTGAGACGGAGGAAGAGAAGAAGGCCGCTGAGGATGCCACCGCCGAGAACAAGGCTCTGTTTGATGCCATGAAGGACGCTCTGGACGGCAAGGTGAAGGAGGTCAAGGTCTCCACCCGCCTGAAGGATCACCCCGTGTGCCTGTCGGCCGACGGCCCGCTGTCCATTGAGATGGAAAAGGTGCTGTCCAAACAGCCCGGCAGCGAGGGCGTGAAGAGCGACAAGGTGTTGGAACTGAATGCCAACCACCCCGTTTTCGCCGTGCTCAAGGCCGCGCAGGAGGCTGGCGACACCGACAAGGTGAAGAAATACAGCGATCTGCTGTATGCACAGGCACAGCTCATCGAAGGCCTGCCCGTGGATGACCCCGCCGCTTACGCCGAGGCCGTTTGCAGCCTGATGAAGTAAACATCCTCAACACAGAAATACCCCCTTAACAAAAAGGCCGCGCTCCGCTATAATAGAGTGGAACGCGGTCTTATTTTTATCTTTCTGTGAAAGGAATTCAGTTTCATGGAACCGAGAAAACACTATTTAGCAAAGATCCCCACTATTGCCATTTTTATCGTAATGGCGATGTCCGGGCCGTTGGGGGTGCTGCTGTTCATCCTGAAGGGCATTGACCAGAAGGTGATGAAGGAGGAGCAGGAGGCCGCCCGTGCCCGGGGCGACTACCGCGCCGACCTTGGGCCGGAGCCCGACCGGAAGAACGAGCCAGTCTGCGGCCATGATGTGCCCACCGAGGAGCAGAAGAATACCAAGAACTGGCACAAAACTGCTATGAGCCTTTGCACCGTTCTGGGCGCTTGCTTTTTGTTTGCCGGCGCGATGGATCTTGTGGACGTGGTCGGCAGCTGGTTTTACTTTCCTGATTTTGAAGAACTGTTCACTGCGCTGGCCATGACGCTGGGCGGCAGCGGAGCGTTGTTCATGGGTCTGCGCATGGACCGCGCCCGCAAGCTGGAACGTCAGCTGGACCGCATCGTGGGCGAGCGGGACAATATCCCGCTGGACGAGCTGTTCGCTGCGGCGGGCATCGACGCCGCCAAAGGCCGCTCCACACTGGAAAGCGCCATCGAACACGGCTATTTCGGGGCCGATGCCTACATCGATAACCGCACGGGGACGCTGGTGGTGCGCGGTGCTGCCCCGCAGCCGCCCCGTCCGGAGCCGAAGCCCCAACCCAAGAAGCCCGCTGCCCCGGCAGACGAATACGCTGCTTTGCTGCAGCAGCTGCGTCAGGTCAACGATGCGATCCCGGACCCGGTGATGACAGCCAAGATCAGCCGACTGGAATCGGTCAGCGCCCGTATCTTCCAGCTGGCAAAGGAGGATCCCGCCAAGAAGGCTCAGCTGCAGAAATTCATGGACTACTACCTGCCCACGGCCCTGAAACTGCTGAACACTTATGCCAGCCTTTCGGCGCAGGATGTGCAGGGCGGGAACATCACCGAAGCAAAGCAGAACATCGAGCGCTCCATGGATCTGCTGGTGACGGCCTTTGAAAACCAGCTGGACAAGCTGTTCCAGTCCGACGCGCTGGACGTTTCGGCCGATGTGGCCGCGCTGGAAGGCATGTTGAACCTTGACGGCCTGTCCGGCAGCGACTTCAAAAAGTGAAACCTTCTCAGCTTTGTTACGCTCAACGGCTCTCCCGGAAGGGAGGGCTTTTTTGCTGTATCTAAGGGGGCGGGAGTTTCTCTGAGGACCGTCCGCTGGGGTGGGACCCTGTTGCCGCGAAGCGGCAATAGGGCGGACGATGGAATGGCTTGCAGCGGAGGCGACCGCCGCCAGCGGCGGAAACAGGGAGCCAAGGCTGGGGCAGCGGCCAGCAGGATGCAAGGCGAGAGCCGCCGCAGACGCTGGGAGCCGCAACCCGTTTTCGTGTCCGAAGAGAAAGCGCCCACCCCCGATCTGCCACAGCGCTACTTATTTCTCGCCCGGTACTCCGTCGGTGTGCAGCCTTTTTCCTCCCGGAACACCCGGGCAAAATAGCTCATATCCTCAAAGCCGCATTCTGCGCCGATGGCGGTGATGCTCTGCCCGGTCTGCTCCAGCAGATACGCCGCGTGCCGGATGCGGTGCTGGCGGAGATATTCCTTCGGGGTCAGATCCATCATCCGGCGGAAGCACCGCAGGCACTCGCTTACGCTGATGGCTGCGCTGGCCGCGATCTGCTCGGTGGTGATGGGCTCGGCACGGTGGCTGCGGATAAAATCCACCATCTGTTTGATGCGCTCCGCGTCCCGCAGCTCCCGCCCGGAAGGAGCCTGTGCATGGTGGACACAGTTTTCAGCCAGCAGGCAGATCACCCGGGAGAGCGCCGCCCGCACTTCGACCTCATAGCCTGGCTCCTTTTCCGGCCAGACCCGCGCCACAAAACGAAGCTGTTCCAGCGCCTTCCGCTCCCATTCGGTTTCGCCCCGCAGCGGAACACACCGGCACTCCGGTGCCATCAGCACCGGAGTCAGGTATTTCTGCCAGAACACACTGCCGGACGCCCCGCCCACCAGCGACGGGTGGAACACCAGCGAATCGTGATAGGGGGCATCGTGCCCCGGACCCGGCTCGGAACCGTGCAGCACACCCGAATTGACAAACACGCCTTGCCCCGGTTCCAGTAGAAAACTTTTGCCGTCTGCTGTCACCTGTTCGGTGCCCCAGATGGTCATATTCAGTTCCAGCTCTTCGTGCCAATGCCACGGCACCTTACCGGTCCCGCCTTCAAAATTCCATGGTCCCCACATCTCCGCCGGGAATTCCGGCGTCCCGATGGTCACCAGTTCTCTGCCGTCCGGGGCAACCGTTGTTTTCCATACGCCATTTTCATCCAGCATGACGATTTTCTCCTATTGATTCAGATATTTTATCCTAACAAAAGTTCATCTTTGGTTATATAATAGCATCGTAACAAGGTTCTTGCAAGACCGTCCAAAACAATGCTTCTGTATTTTCTAGGAGGAAATCTCTCATGCTGTCTGTCAAGTTGCTGTTTCTGGATGCTATCATCGAAAACCTGACTGTCCTGCTCTGCCGGGAAGATGTTCCCGTGTTCTTCGATTCCTATCTCAGCCTGCTCGACCGTCTCATTCACGCCCGGAACGCCTTGCGCATGCGCTGAGCCTGTGTTTGTTTTTTCAATGCCGCGCCTTCTTCGGAGGGTGCGGTTTATTCGTCCTCAAAAAACGCAAATATCCATGCTTTATGCCTTTTGTACGCGCTGGATACGCCGAATAATTTCAGGATGTTTTTCACAATGGTTTTTCTGTTTTCCTCTCGATTTTATTTTAATTGCCGCATTTGCTTTTTCCGGCGCAATTGCAGCCTTTTTGCAATCTTTCATTGAGATGCAACAATAACACATGGTTTTTTGCAATCAGATTTTATATTATAGCATCAGAAGATTGCGGAGAGTCTGTGCGCACTGCGCAAAAACTCCACCCTGACCGGTTCAAAAAGGAGGATCACCGCATGAT
>ENA-ORCP01004188-ORCP01004188.1-human-gut-metagenome-genome-assembly--contig:-NODE-4188-length-10094-cov-3.318958_pt1 | contig 10094 bp, 9 predicted proteins | sample MGYA00242990_ERZ507991 | MGnify/ENA primary metagenome ERZ507991 (study PRJEB26167, sample SAMN06115496) | human gut metagenome | host: Homo sapiens | place: China:Henan | collected 2015-05-07 | study...
GATCTAAAATACGGTTACTTTCGAGCATACTTTCACAATTATACTCAGCCTTGTAGGTCAAGATATCCTCATAATTTCTTTCCGTTTACCTCAACCGCTCCGCTCATTGCAGAAGTCATAGCACTCATAAGGCTTTCCAGATTATCATCTCGTCTCAACAGAGAATCTTTAATCTTCTGCTCCCACTTCTCTACTTCTGTGTCAGACATTGCATCTTTTTCATCATCTGTCAGAGGCTCATAGCCTTTTGCGGAATCTGCATTGTACAGAGATGTGATCTCATTGATCAGGCTGTTGTATTGGGATAAGAAGTCTTTAATCTTATCGTAGATACCCTGTGTATCAGTGGCTGTTGTAATGCTGATTGCATTGGCATCTCCATCTCCGGTTACAACCTGTGCCGTAATGTTTAATCCATTGATTGAGAAGGAATTGGAGCTTCCTATATACTCGATTCCATTTAATGTAATCTTAGAATCGCAGCCGTCGATTTTCTTTGCATCTATGTTGTATTCAACGCTCGGATTGGTTGTAATGTCTTGAACAGTTTTTACCTGGCTTACGAAAGACTCAATGGCTTTTGTCTTCTCATCTCCGTTTTCCATAGCTGCAATATCTGCAAGCACCTGATTATCATCCATGATTTTCTGGCTGTCAGTCATTGCTGTTTTATTATCACTGATAATCTGTGCGTATTTGTTTACCTCCGCTGTAACCGCAGTTGATCCACCAGTTCCATATGCCGACTGGATATTGGCAATCACTTTTTCTCTGGTGTAATTACTGTCATCTCCTAATGTATCTGTTCCATTCTCATAGGAATTTACGGTGCCAATGTTGGTTGTCAATGTTGAGAGATATGTGCTCATCTCATCATCTGAAAGTGACATTTTCTTCTGTGCGCTCTCTGCTAATGAAGTATATGCCTTTGTTCCTGTCACAACGTCACTTAACTCTGCGCCTTGATTGTAAACTGTCTGTTTTGCTTTGGCTTTCTTATCTGCATCAAAGCTTACCTCTTTGGCATTTGCAGATTTTACCCAGGTTCCATCGTCAGCTTTCTCTCCGGTAGTCTGAATCAGCTTACCGTTTTCTTCATAATATTTGTTTCCGCTTTTATCGACATAGAGTAATGTATCATCCTGCGCATAAGTATTGCCATCTGCGTCGGTAATCTGATAGTAATTTGTTTCTTCCTCAGTTGCAGTTGTAGCGTAATAGCTTGTGTTAACCTTAATAGAAACTACATTGCCATCCGCATCTTTGTATGTGGCATTACCATCTGCATCCTTCTCGCCTGTAGCAGTATATTCTTTTCCGTCCTTGATAAGCTTGGTTCCGTCTACATCTGTACGTGTATAACTCTTTCCATTTGTATCTGTGTAAGTATTCACTGATTTAATGTATTTCTTATTGTCGCCTTCTCCATAAGAGAAAATGGTATTGCCATCCGCATCGCTTGTCTCAGCAGTGTAAATAGTGCCATCACTTGTGACAACTGATTTTGCACGATCTGTTGCAGACATCTGGAGCAGCTTTGTCAGTTCTTCCTGCTGTGTTGTATTTAATCCGCTCTTTTTAAATGCCTCTTTCATTGCAGAATAAGCAGATGCATAACCATAAGCTGCGCTTAAGTTACTATTCTCTGCACTTGCCTTTTTGTAGGCTGCCTGTGCATCCTGATAGGCTTTGATCGCTTCATTTACTTTTGCTGTGATACCTGACTGCGTTCCATCACCATAATACTGCATGTAGGTTTTATAGGTTGCGTCTGTCGCATCTGATTTTACATTCAGTCCCAATTTCGTCAACGCATTCGCCCCATCCACATTGCCACCGGTCAGTGTAAAGTCATTGTCCTTACCGGTATCTTTGGAGCTCACGAAGATACGTTTGTTGATATCATCATAGCTTGCATTCACGCCAGCTTCTTTCAAAGAATTGATAAAGCTGTTGACCGTAGTGCCCTGGCTGACTTCGATAGTCTTCTTTGTGCCATCACCTTTTGTCAAGGTGATCGTACCGTTTCCGCCTGTGTAGCCCAACTCAGCGAGTGTGGTTCCGGTTGTAGTGCTGTCATCTAATTTACCACCGGTCAAGTATCCTGCCTGTGCTACCTTAAGGATGTTGAGCTTCTGGGTACCGTTTGGCGCAGAGCTGCTGGCTGTAACCGTCGCTTTTGTGGAATCAGATACTTTGGTTGATTTCAAATTGTAGTTTTTAGAGAAACGCAGACTGTCCAAGCTTGTGTAGAAGCTGTATACTTTCGTATTCAGTGTCTTCCATGCATCCTGTTTCCAAGAGAGCTTGGTCTGTGCTTTTTTGTATTTATTGGTCTTGTAACTGTAAGAAGATACTAATGCAGAGATAATCGCTTCGGTATCTAATCCTGAGTTCAAACCTGTGATTCTGATTGGCATAATCCTGCTCCTTTCAGTTTTGTAACTTGTTTATATCATTTTCTGTTTTCATCTGTCACTTGTCTATTGCTGTTCCTGCCTTCTGGACAGTGATCTACAGTTTCTGATCTACTAGTAATCCTGCCATCTCCCAGACTTTTGCGATCATGTCCAGGGTTTTCTCCGGCGGATATTCTTTCAGGACTTTCTTCGTGTCTTTGTCAACGATCTTGATAGTGACACGGTTGGTTGCATCATGGATTCCGAAGACTGCCTCGGAATTGTGCGCCTTTTTATTGATCTCGTCAACTGCTTTCTTGATCTGGGAATTCTCAGAGATCGTCTGCTTTGCCTGACTGTCGTCCCGGTTTCCGTCTTTGCCGTTTTTGTCAGTCTCTTTCGTGTCGATCTGAATGGTTTTCTTCATGAGATCGTCAGAAGCTGCTGCGTTGGATGCAGTTTCCACTTTTGCCTGACTCTCTGCTTTTACATCTGATGCGGATGAACTTCCCGCGTAGGACATCCCTGCCCCTTTCATAGCCTCTATTGCCATTGTTCTACACCTCCGTGTGCATAAGCCTGTGTTCTTCCATGGTTGCGGTCCGGATCTCTGCAAATGCCGGAACACTTATTTTTCTAACTCATATATCGGTAGTTTTCCTGTAAAATTAATAGCTGTCATGCAATTTCCTGCGTTGTGCCGGTGCTGTTTTCTGATCAGGGTTTCATTTTAACAAAATATAGGATATAATTCAATCGCACCGGGAATTGAGCCCGCAATGCGTTTAAGATTTTTACTACTATAAGAGGAAAGGATATTGTTTATTATGTTATATATCATGAGACACGGAAAAACTGACTGGAATGCAGTCCACCGCCTGCAGGGAAGCGAAGATATTCCTTTGAACGAAGAAGGTCGCCAGATGGCGAGAGACGCGCGGAAAAAGTATGGAGATCTGCGATTTGATATCTGCTATTGTTCTCCCTTACAGCGTGCGCAGGAGACTGCTGAAATTTTTCTGGAAGGGAGCGGCACGCCGATCCTGACGGACGACCGTCTCCGCGAGATGGGATTTGGCATGTATGAAGGAACAGAACATGTCACACAGAAACCGGAATGTCCGGTATACACGTTGTTCCATGATCCTGTCCATTATCATGCTGTAGATGGTGCGGAAAGTCTTGAGCATTTGTATGCCCGCAGCGGCTCTTTTATCCACGATGTTTTAACGCCGGAATTTGTTTCCGGAAAAAATGTACTGATCGTTGCCCATGGAGCCTTAGACTGCAGCCTGATCTGCCAGTATGAAGAGATTCCTCTTGAACATTTCTGGGATCAGCTGCTCGGAAACTGCGAGCTTAGAAGATTAGTTTCATCAGCCAATGTGTGAAAACAGATACTGCAGAACGTCATCTGTGAATTTTATCGCATGCACACCAATGAATGTGGAGCCGTCTTCCTGCTTTTCTTCGCGGGAAACCTCCGCATACATGATCAGTGTTTCTGCCACAACGATCACCTGTTTTCCGAGAAGGCCTTCATGCCCCTCCGGCACACAGATTCCCATGCCTAACGGACTGATGTCTTTCACGTCCACGTATATTTTTTCCTGTGTATCGCAGATTACGACAACACCATTTGTCTTGTATTCTACCCTCGATATTTCTCTTCTTTCTTCCATGAGTACCCCCTGTTTTTATCATTTCTGTCCTGACTGCCCTGTACAGGCAGAATTGTCTGTATCAGATCGACGATGAAGACTATGCAATTAAACCGATGTGTACATCATCCAGATTTCCGTCTCCGGTGAGAAGCAAGGTCACTCCGCTCTCCGCCTGGCTGATATCCGTGGTTGCCTCAACGCAGAGTTCACCGTTCTGATTATAAAGCGCCCACTGAAAATCTGTGATCTCCACCGGCCACTCTACCGGCATGGAAACAGACTGTCCATCTGCGATTGCACTGATATTGTACTGTTCGCCGCTGATCGGATCGATCACAGAAAACATCCCAATGTCGATGCCGCACTCGTTTGTGGCTGTGATGATGATGCTTTTACGTTCTGCATATTCAGAAGATTCTGTGCTTTCCACGGCTTCTACTGCCGCTTGGGCTGTCCCGGCTGCTTCCGTTGACTCTTCCGATCCGCCGACGGTTTCCGCAGGTTCTTCTGTCGTTTGCCGGCTGTCTCCGGATGTCTGCTCGGTGGCGACTGGCGCCTGATCCTGATGATCTGTTTTTCCGCAGGAAGTCAGGAGCATTATGCCAAGAAGCATGCTGATTATGAGTGTTTTCTTTTTTTTCATAGATTTTGTTTCCTTGTATACAAATTACGGATCATATTTTTCCTGTTTTCAGAATACTCCGTATTTTATTTTTTTGCAATGGATGTTTTAGAAAAGGCGCACCTTTTGGATGCGCCTTCCTGTTAAAATTTATTTTTCATCTTTCTGAGCTGCTTCTGCTTTTTTCTTTTTATTTCTGCGGTACATTTCCTCGCCGGTTACACCAAGAAGTGCAATGATGAGTAACCACCACCAGGACATTTTCTCCTGCTGTTTGTTTTCCACTGCGCCAGCCTCTGCTGCAAGTGGAGTTTCCTCATCGTCAATTGTCGTGCTCTCCTGTGCACCGTTCGCTGCAAGAGGTGTCTCCTCGTCCGCAATTGTCACATCTGTGTCAGCGTCCGCATCTGTATCAGCTGCGGCATTTGCATTTGCAACCGCTGCTGTTCTCGTTGCTGCCGCCGGTATTGCAGCTGCTGCAAGCGCTACCGGTGTCTCTGCGATCTCAACCGGTGCTGCAGCTGCTGTGGCTGTTGTAACGGTTGTGACTGCACTTGCCGGAGCCGCTGCTGTAGTTACAGTGCCTGCAGGTGTTGTGGCTGCGCCGCCCGGTGTGGTCTCAGTGCCGGATGGGGTAGTTGTGCCGCCCGGTGTCGTTGTGGAACCGCCTTCGCCCGGAGCCGGTGCAGGGGTGAGTTCTGTGATCTTATCAGCCAGTGTTTCTCCTGCAATTCCTAACTTATCTGTCAGGTCTTTTGCCATGTCCTCTGCCTCTTTTAATTTTATCTCTGCCGCGCTGATCTGTCCCTCTAACTCTTTTACCTGATCTGCTGTGTAGTTCTGGCTTGCAAGAAGTGCTGTAAGCTTATCCTTTAAGCTGTCCGCATCTGCTTTTGCTGCGTTAACTGCTGCCACCGCTTTCTCTGCTGCTTCAATGATTGTATCCGCTTTTGCTACTTTCTCTGCTCTTTCAGCCTCCGCTTTTAATGCTGCATCTTTGAAATCATAGAAGCTCTTTAAGCTTTCATGTCCCGGGAAACGATTATCATCTTTTCCGGTGAGCCAGATTCCTTCATTGATTTCTCCTGTTTTCTTATATTCATCATAATATTTGTTGCTTGTATAAGCTGTTTTTTCCTCTGCCTTGGCAGTCTGATTGTATTTCTGTGTTTCCACGGTCTGCGCACCAAGATCTTTGGAATTTTTCTGCTGATAAGTTCCGGTGTAGGAAACGGATAAGGTTGTGGAGCTGTTCTTCTCGTCAACAACTGCCTGATCCGTTGTCTTCTCTCCCTCTGTGAATGTGTCATCGGCATAATGGATTTTGATTGCTACGTTGGAGTTATGTTTTCCATTCCAGCCTTCATAACCGTTAATATGCAGATCTCCAGTTTTCAGGTTGTCTTTAATCTTCTTATTCTGGGAAACTGCATCTCCAAGAAGTTTTTCTGCATCTGCTTTTGCAGCATCATATGCCTGATCCTTTAACGCTTCCAGATTCGTATTGTCTGCTGCATTTACAGCATTTGTCTTGGATTCCACAGCGTTTGCTTTTGCAGTCACTGTCTGCGAATAAGTAATAACGATCGTGCCTGAAAATACGTTTTTATAGGCAGCAGAATCTGCACCCCAGTCTACCCATCTGCCGGAAGTATTTTTGTACTTATCTACAGCATTCACTTTTGCATTATCTGTATTAATACTTTCGATCTTATAATCGCCGCCAAGCAGGTTCTCTAACGCCTCTTTGTTGGTGAATTTAGCAAAAAGTTCCTTTGCTGCAATCTCAGCATTTTTCTTCTCGTATTTATCGTTATCATTATTGATTTTTTTCATTTCAACAACAATTTTCGATAAATCAATAGTTGTCGTAAATGTAGTTTTCTGGCTTACGGTCACATCTGCAGTCGCTGTTGCGCTCATGGACGTCTCGACATCTTTATCTCCGTCTTTCAATGCTGCTTTTTTATCGGCCAGATCCTTTTCTGCTGCCTCGACATTGTCATATGTCTTATCAGAAGATAATTTAGTTTCCGTGTATGTAATCTCGGAAACGTTTTGTTTTACCGTTTTGACCAGTTTGCCATTTTCATCCACTGAATAGGTGGTCTTTTTCTCACCGGAAGTTTCATATTGTTCACTGTTATAGTTATTGTTCACCTCAACGTCCTTAGAAGCTGAGTCGACCACATAGAACTGTCCACCTATATTTACGATTGTGTATACCACTCCGTTATTCTCATAAACTGCGGTATCCTGATCATTCTGAAGCTTATCTGCCGGGAAGTTCTCTGCATTGATATTGAATGCAAGGCTTCCGTCTGTGCCCTTCACATCATAGGAAACCACTTCTTCTGCCTTCTCGAAAATAACAAGATCATCGCGGGTATCGTTGAGCTTGTAGTTCAGATATACGGTTTGTGTGTCACCTGCCACATCTTTGTAAGTCACCTCACAATAGTTTTTGTTATCATTCCGATTCCAGGTCCACTTGCAGTCAACAAGTTCTCCCTTGGCAAGTTCCGGAATGTAGTAATTCTTAAGGATCACTTTGAACAGCTCATCTTCTTTTCTCCAGTTTGTGGAGGTATCCCCTGCACGTTCTTTTTCCAGAGCGATGATCTCAAGTGCTGCTTTCTGTGCATCGGTAAGCTCCGGAATTGCTGTTTTTGCTTCCTCTGCTGCCTCCTGAAGAGCCTTCGCTTTCTCCTGAACTGCTGCAAGATTTGCTGCGGCTGCCGCTGCCTCGGTACTTGCTTCGGCAACTGCTGTATCATAAGCTGCCTGTGCCGCCTTAAGCTCGTCTAACGCTGTATTGTATTCGGCTACTTTGCTGTCATAAGCTGCTTTGGCAGTCTCATACGCTTTCTGTGCATCGCCTACAATACCAGCTGCCTGATTGTAAGCATTCTTCGCATCCTCAATGTCTGTTGCAGAATCAATTCCGGCTTGTGCTTTATCAAATGCGTCTTGTGCTTCCTGCTGCTCTTTCTTTGCATCATCCGCAATTGTATTTGCCTCATCTGCTTTTTTATCTGCCTTATCAAGAGCTGCGTCGGTATCTGCTGCGGCATCTGACGCATCTTTTATGCGATCCATTGTTTTGTCAACTATTTCTTCTGCCACATTCACATCTGTACCGCCTTCGAATGTTCCGTTTGCGGTAGCATCCAATACGCCTGCTGCATCTTTTGTTGTCTGGTCTGCGCCACTGTCATCCGCAATTGTTGTATCAACTGCTGCATTTACCGCATCCTTTGCTGCTTCTGTTGTTTTGCTCGTTTCTTCAGCGGCTTTCTGAACTTCTCCCACCTGTTCTGCTGCAGATTTCTGTGTTGTTACAGTTGTTGTACTCTCTTCCGGTGTTGTTTCACTGCTATTCTGTCCATCTGCATCCTCAGCAAATGCTGCAATCGGAGTAGATAATGCCATCATTGCTGCCAGTCCGACCGATAATGATCTGATCACGTTTTTGCTGGCTTTTTTGGTTAATTTTACGCCTGTAGCGTTTTCCATCATTTCCTTTTTCATCTGTGTAAACCTCTTCCTTCCATTTTAATGTTTATCTCGCTGCACTTTTGCCAAGGCTGCAAAAAAACATATTTATCCTTTTTGTTATACTAACTATAACATTCAGGGCGTTACATAAAGTGTTATAAAAAGAACTAATTTTTGAAAAATCAGAGGTTTTATAGTAGTTCTTCTAATAAACGACGCAGCATTTATAATTTAGCAACGCTGCTCGGTCTCTTTTGTGTAAGTTGCAAGATATTCCTGGGCTTGCTGCGGAGTTATTGCAAGTTTTTTCTGTAAACGTTCTAAAATGGTTTTCTCTGAAAGACCAAATTCATATCCTGCCGCAATGATTTCTTCCGCTCTTCCTTCCGCTCTTCCTGCCTGTTCTCCCTCTTTCCATGTCTCTTCAAATACGGTAAACATTTCATTTTCTCCTTTCCGCTCCAATAATTGATAATCCAGTTTACTGTTCATTACACTTGTCACTGTCCTGATCACAGTTGTATCGACATGATTCTTTTTAACATAATGAATCGCCTGCTCTTTTCTTTTTCCAGGTGTCTCCCTTTTATTGATCAACATTCCCACTAAATTGAACAAGTCTCTGTTGTTGACATTATGTAACTTTAAATTATTATTTCCAGCCTCGATCAATATCATTTTATAATCATTTACATAACGACTGAATTGCTTGGGAATATCTAACATCCCATGTAATGATACTGCGCCATCCCACGGTCGTTCACCATAATAAATAACAGCCGTGATCACTGGTATAAATTTGTCTGTTTTTCTCATTTTAGACAAAAATTCATCCGAAGATAATCCCTTGCCATTCTTATACTTTACTGCATTATTGGTTATAGATGTATGGGAACACGCATATTTTCTTCAATACGAGCAACAAAGAGATAAATATTTTGACGCATGGTGTAATGTTATTGATTGGGAAAAAGTGAGTGCGAGGTATCCAGCAGGATAAATTTTTTCAAAATATTGCTAAGACTTATTGCTTGTGATATAATAAAAAGGTGACATAAAGCTGATGTTATTTGAAAAGGCTTCATTGTCACCTTTGATTATTTTTGGAGAGAAATTTATTTATGAGGATACTTGGAATAGACCCAGGCTATGCAATAATCGGTTATGGAATCATAGATTTTTTCGGTGGAAAATATAAGACACTAAACTATGGTGCGATAACTACAAGCTCCGATACACCGTTTACGAAAAGGCTTGAGCTTATCTATGATGAGCTTGAACTTGTTATTGCAAAGACCAAACCACAGGTTGCGGCAATAGAAAGGCTTTATTTTCAGAATAACCAAAAGACAGCCATTGATGTTGCACAGGCGAGAGGTGTAATAATGCTTGCCTTACAAAAAAGCAAACTGCCTGTTTTTGAGTATACCCCACTTCAGATAAAAACAGCCTTAACGGGTTATGGCAGAGCGAAAAAGCCACAGATGATGGAGATTGTAAGACGACATCTCGGGTTAAAGGAAGTTCCGAAACCTGATGATACCGCAGATGCACTTGCGGTGGCACTTTGTCATGCACAGTCAGCTGGTACTAAACTAAAAATGCTTTTAAATCAGAGTGGAAACACTCGTGGAACGCTCTATCCACAGGCTGACGCCTCAAAGTCTATTCTCCCGAAAAATTTACCACCAAAAAGAAAAGGATAATTTGAAATGATATATAGCTTATGCGGAACACTTATCCATGCTGAACCTACTTTTGTAGTTATTGAATGTTCAGGTGTTGGTTATAAGTGTTTGACAACTTTAAATACACAAAGGCTTTTGCCAAAAATCGGCAGAATGACATTCGCACCTATCATACGCATATAATTCCAGTTGGTATTTTTGTATATCAATGCCAGTCGGCCTG
>ENA-ORCP01004190-ORCP01004190.1-human-gut-metagenome-genome-assembly--contig:-NODE-4190-length-10090-cov-3.751523_pt1 | contig 10090 bp, 7 predicted proteins | sample MGYA00242990_ERZ507991 | MGnify/ENA primary metagenome ERZ507991 (study PRJEB26167, sample SAMN06115496) | human gut metagenome | host: Homo sapiens | place: China:Henan | collected 2015-05-07 | study...
GATGCCATTTGGCAAAGTGAAGCCAATGCCATCATTGAGAATTATTCGGAAATGTTCGGTGCACATCTTGATCCGGTATGAGGTGTCTTCACCCATAAATCTTGCAGAGTAGATTCCCGGTGCTTTATCGAGATAGTCTACCTCCAGACCGGAATCATCTGCCAGCACCAGACAGTTTGTCATCTTACGGATCGCCTCTGCCTTGATGATGGCATTTTCTTCAAATGTTTTTCCATCTTCTACGATGTCAGCCTGAATTCCGGCTTCCTTCATCGACAGGATCTCATATCCACAATCCGCAAGGATCATGCGGATCTCTTTCATCTTATTCTCATTACCTGTAGCAAAAATCAATTTCTTCATCTTGTCTTCTCCTTTTCTATTCAATCCCCCACATCCGTGAAGGCTTTCAAACAGACATTACAGTCATTCTCCAGCTCCGCACTCGACCACTTCGTGCCATACAGGCTGATATAGCCCTCGCCATCCGTGATATCGAAGTTCGCCGTTTTCTCATCATTATTATATTCGATTGCGATCGGCATCGTGGAATCCTGTGTGTTCACATGCACAACCACCGCAAATTTCCGATCATCCGGAAGCGGTACTGCCTCATTTAGATTGATCGTATAATAACCCTCGTACTGCATTTCACCGGATGCCACCTTTGTCCGCTGCTGCAAGTCGGATACATCGGTAAAATCCGTCACAACATACACATCATATGTCGTTTTCGGGCCTGTCGCATAGAAAGAAACCGCCTTCAATGTCTCGTTCTTTCCAGCCGTATAGACATTTGCAAAATAGGCCTCCGGCCTGTCGTCAAATCCCATCGTGCCGACCTCGCCCATCAGATCTGACTGATAGATCTTGTCGTAGTTGTCACTATTTCCAAGCTTCGTATATACTACGCTGTTCATACCGATATTGGTATCATAATAAGAGATATAAAAGAATCCCTCGTCACCAAAATCCTGCCCCCAGCTATTCTTGCAGATAAATGCGCCATCTCCCGCCGGTTCTGTATTAAAATATTCCTTCGGATAGTTGTCATCCCAGCCAACGATCACCACGTCATGATTCGGCGTCTGATCTCCATCATAATAATAGGAACTGCGGTTTCTGTTATAGTAATAAGAACTACTCGTTGCATTCTTCATATCACAGTAAATAACCGTTTCCACACCGCCATATTTGTATACGGATGATTTGATCGCCTCGTAATTCTTGTCCTTCAGGATGATGGCTTCTTCCAGATGCTTTACCGCCGACAATCCATTTACCGTCTGGTTATCACCATACGGATCATCTTCCTCAAGCACCGGTCCCTGCCATGCCGCAAGATAGGCTATACTCATATAATATTCGCCACCGTCAAATGGGCTGACATTAAAGCTGTTATTCATTGCCATATGGTCAACAGAAAATACCAGATTTTCAGCCGGACGGATCGTACTTTCCAGTGCCGCAAGTGATGCAAATGCCCAGCAGGTTCCATAGATACCCTGATCTCTTACAAGAGATACACGATCATGTTCTCTCATGTCATATGCAACCGGAAGCTTTTCTTCCTCGGCAATCTTTTTTAACACCGCAGCATTTGTCTCCAGATTGATATTACAGCTGTAGTTTAATGCCTCGCAGATCTCATTCACCGGCACATAGATGATATCATCCTTTTTCTCCGGCTTGTCGATTGCCTGTATTGCATTTCCATTGATATTTACCACATCCGAATCACCATAAACTTTAACAAGGCTGTCACCTTTTGCCAGTGTGATCGTTCCGTTTTCATATACATTTACCAGACAATCCAGTTTATCGGTAAATGCTGCGATTGGGATCATCAACTGTAACCGATCACTGAAATATGCCTGATATTCCGCCTCTGTGATCTTATTGTCATTGATATATAACGTTACACCCTTTTCATTTGCACTTGTTACGATCTCTTTCATCATTGCCTCGGCCGCAGCCTCCGAACCGTCGGTCTTTTCCACGCTCACATCCGGATGCCGGAAGAAGCCCAGATAGAGCAATACACTCAAGATTGCAACTGCTACCGCTATCAAAAACTTTTTCAATTTGGTCTCACTTTCTCTTTGGCGGCTTTGGTCCCATGAACTGATAGAAATATGATTTGATCATACCATTGTAGATCTTACGATTCTTATCCGCCTTTCTTCCTATATATTTCTCCGCCTCACTGTATGATGTAATCAGGAACATGGACCAGTCATCCAGTCGTCTGAAGCTTTCCCCGATCGTCTTATATAATTCAGGAAGATCCTCCCGATCCTCGAGACGTTCACCATATGGCGGATTCGTGATGATAAAGCCATATTTTTTCGGATGCCTGAGATCCTTTACATCTCTCTGTTGGAAATGGATATGTTCATCCACTCCCGCTGCTCTGGCATTCTCCATCGCACACTTCACCATTTCATTATCCAGATCGTAGCCCTGAATATTCATCTTCACATCATGGTCGATCATGTCATTTGCTTCATCGATCGCATTGTACCACATCTTCTTATCTCCGACCTTCGCCCACTCGGAAGCCAGGAAATCCCGGTCGATGCCCGGTGCGATCCTTGCTCCGATCATAGCAGCCTCGATCGGAAATGTTCCGCTTCCACAGAATGGGTCGACCAGTACACGATCCTTGTTCCACGGTGTCAGCATGATCAGTGCCGATGCCAGGGTTTCTGATATCGGGGCCTTACCAACCAGTTTTCTGTAGCCACGTTTATGAAGAGATACTCCTGATGTATCTAACCCTATTGTAACAATATCCTTAAATATAAATACACGAACCGGATATTCTGCTCCATCCTCTGTGAACCATGATACATGGTAGGTCTGTTTCATACGCTCTACCATAGCTTTCTTCACGATAGACTGGATATCAGATGGACTAAACAACGCACTCTTGTTTGATGTAGCCTTGGATACCCAGAATTTTGCATCACGGGTCAGATACCGCTCCCATGGAATACTCTTGGTTCCTTCAAATAATTCATCAAATGTTACAGCCTTAAAGCTTCCGCACTTGATCATGATACGTTCAGCTGTACGAATAAACATATTTGCTCTTGCAACTGCATCTTCTTCTCCTGCAAATGTAATTCTTCCGTCTTCTACCTGAACGATCTCATATCCAAGATCCAGGATTTCCTTTTTCAATACTGACTCCAACCCAAAATGGCATGGAGCGATCAATTCGATTCTGCTCATATGCTTCCTTTCAATCACAAGTGCCAGATTCAGACATTTCTGTCCAAATCCAGCACTCCTTTTCTCTTATATCTTTGTTTCTGATTTTATTTTCTGCGTTTATTTATAACAACGATTCCGGCAAGCCCCAGTGAAATGATCATACCTGCAACTGCTGTCTTCATAGCAAAATCATCTCCTGTCTTTACTCCGGTGTTCTTCTGGTCATCCGGCTTATCGGCATCTGTTTTCTCTGTTGTTTGGTCCTCCGTTGATACAACTTCTTCGGATTCTGTTGTCACATCTTCCGTTTCATCCTGAGTATCATCCGTTGACTCTGTCGTTACATCTTCCGTTGTATCATCGGTACGATCTTCTGTCGTAGTTGTAGCTTCCGTTGTATCCTCTGTCGTTGCATCTGTAGAAGCTTCCGTTGTCACGTCTTCTGTTGTCACATCTTCTGTTGTTCCACCATCCGGAACAGACATTTTAACCGTTACTTTTGTTGCTCCCGATGCATAATAATTTGCTGTTTCCTTATATCTGACGTAATAATCACCGGCAGAAATGCCTGTGATCGTATTTGCTGTGATCGGCTTCCATACATTCTGGTCAACGGAATATTCCATGGATACATCAACATTTTTAATGGAACCGTCCTTTTTCCCTTTTGCACTTTCATTTTCTGTCGTAAGACCGGTTGGTGCTGTCTGTGGTGCTTTATCGATCGTATAATTTTTTACGGTTTCTCCGTGATAAGTCTTACCCTTTGCTGTTATTTTTACGCTTGCTGTTCCTGCATTGATATTATCTGTAAATGTACAGGTATAATCCGTTCCTTCTGTCAGATCTCTGCCATCGTATGTGACAGTCACTGTTGGCTCTTTTGCTTTTCCATCATATACATAAGAAGTCGGGGCAATGGATACAGAAACTGTCGCATCTGTCAGCCGGCGATAACGAAGCTCTACGCTTCTCGCCTTTGTGCCTGTTTCATCTAATATCGTATTATAGGAATTCGGCTGTCCATCCAATGTGTATCCGGCCGGAAGAAATTCCTCAATACCGCCCACAGCTTCATCTAATGAAAGCAACCCATAATTGCTTAGTCCGCTTGGCGAATTTGTAATCTTATAAACAGATGTCTGATCCATCTGCAGCTTTTCAAGCCACCATTCTGTAAATGCTGCACCATCATGTTGCTGTTCTATATTACTGTTTACCAGTTTAATGCCACCCTTTGCATACCATCCAAGCTGCGTAAGATCTGCTCTCACATTTTCAAATGTTAATGTATGTTCATTCCCTGTCGCTGCATTCCTGATATAGCCACTATATTCTCCATTTTCTATCACAAGCGAACCCATGATATCGAAATGAACAGCCTTTAACTCCTTCTTATTCAGATCAATCGTAAGATTCTTATTCCCCGCATCAATATATGTTGATGTACTCTCACAATTATATAGAAGCTTCAGTATATCACCGTTTCCGGCAGCAGCCGCTGCATCTTCTAGTTTAGAATAAGTGCCCTTTGCTGTTCCACTTGCATCCTCTACCTCGATGCATTCTACCGGATCATTACAATCCACGCAGGCTCCATCCTTCACCTGTGAATGTTCACATGCCGCCTGGGTCTCTGCCAGTCCATTTGCTCCTGCAAATGCTGCTACTGCAAAAAGACCTGCCGCAATGATCGTTCCTAAAATTCTTTTTCTCATTTACCCTATATCCTTTCTTTTCTAAAAAAATAAGTACCTCCGGAATATCCTGTGATACCCGCCAATTACCCTGTCCATATTATACATACTTCCCCCTGCCACCACAAGTAAATTAAACAAAAAAATCCCGGTCATGCACTTCCTTAACAGGTTCTGTCATGTCCGGGATCGATCTATTCTGTTATTCTCATTTTCAAACCACATTTTCTTCTCTTTCATAATGGCTAGTTACACCCTCTGTCAGCGGTTTTTCGTCAATGCTCCTTTATACTGTACGATTCCCCCAACGGTATTGATCACCTTATATCCTACCTGCGACAGCAGTCTCGCTGCCAGTGCACTGCCGCCTCCATACTGACAATATGTGAGCAGCACTTTATTTTTAGGAAGATTATAATTACCATACTGTATATCCGACAATGGTACATTGACTGCCATTGGTATGTGTCCTCTCAGAAATTCTTCTTCTGTACGAACGTCCACGATCACCCCGCCATATCGGACTGCTTCCTGCATGATATCGCGAACCGGTATGTTGTGAAATCTCATCATTTCACCCCCTGGCAAATGTTCCTGCTATATGGATTCCTATATATTCATCATATGTCTCTTCCATCAAAACGTGCGGCATATTCAGCGTTTCTGCCACAATTCCTGTCTTATTTCCGTCCTTGTCCGTTGTACCCTGTCATGCCATAATCCGTACCAGTGCCATTCGACGTATAACTCTGTGGATAATTCTGTGATCCGGGATTCTCCTGCTGCCGATATGGATTCACTCCAGTTTGCGGATATTGATTCATCCCCCGCGCATAGCCATTACCCGGATACTGGTTCATCTCCTGCACATAGTCATTACCCGGATACTGGTTCATCCCCTGCACATAGCCATTACCCGGATACTGATTCATCCCCTGCACATAGCCATTACCCGGATACTGATTCATCCCCTGTGTATAACCACCATTGTATGGGTTGTAATTTGTATTCTGCATATATCCTCCGGCCTGACCATATGCATCACCACCCGGATAGCCCGGATAACCCGCCCGGTAATCCGGTTGATCTGGATAATAATATCCTCTGCCCGGTCTGCGAAAATCCATCCGGTACATCCCATAATCTGCAGTCTCCGGTCTGCCGTCAATTCTGCGGTCATGCGCTGAACAGTAAAAGATCAGAAAAATTGAAAGTACATACATCACTCCAAGGATCAGGAATACCCATGCCTCCGAAATATATCCATACGATGCCGCCATCACAAGATAGTCATATAAGCCATGAATAAATACCGGCACGATATATGCCCATGCCATAAATCCGATCATACCCGCACGGTCACCTGCATATGCCGCTTCTCTGCCCTTCGCATAAAGTGCACCCATGATAACACCTACCGTACAATGAAGTGGAATAGCGGTAAATGCCCGGAGAATGCCCGTTCCGATTCCGCCTGAAGCAACATATAAGATATTTTCCAATATAGCAAAGCCAAGCGATGCACAGACCATATAAATAACTCCATCATAGCTGTGCTGAAATTCTCTGTTTTTCCATGTGGTGCAGACCGTTACCAGATATTTTCCAAGCTCCTCCACAATTCCGATCACCAGAAAGCAGAGCACCAGCAGCATCGTCTGATGATCCGTATCTGTCTGTGCAACGATTAACTGCCCGATAAATTCTGCAATCGCTGCCGGAATGATCGTACCTGCACCAAGTGCCAGAAGCAATACCATTAATTTGACCGGCGGCTTCTCTTTCCGGTCTCTCATATATATAAAACCCAGCAGGATCAATGCCGGTAAGACTGCTATTATGATCAGTATTCGACTCATATGCCCTCCCATTATCCTGATCCGATGTCTGTAATCACAACCATCGAATCTTTTCAACATAATATGACTTGTTTAAAATTATACCACCCGGCAGTGAAAAACTCTACTTACAGGTCTTATTTTACATATAAAATATGGGAGACGCAAAGCTTACGTCTCCCATAGCATTTATTCATATTTTTTTGAGGAAAATATATGACAATAATTATTTTACATTGAAGGCTTTCATACCCGGATATACTGCTGAAGCACCAAGCTCTTCTTCAATTCTTAAGAGCTGATTATACTTAGCTACACGCTCAGATCTGGATGGTGCACCGGTCTTGATCTGGCAGGTATTTAAAGCAACTGCAAGATCTGCGATCGTTGTATCTGCTGTCTCACCGGATCTGTGCGATGAGATAGCTGTGTATCCGGCCTTGTGAGCCATCTTGATGGCTTCCAATGTCTCTGATACAGAACCGATCTGGTTTAACTTGATCAGGATACTGTTACCACAGCCAAGCTCGATACCCTTTGCAAGTCTCTCGGTATTGGTAACAAAAAGATCATCACCAACTAACTGTACCTTATCTCCAAGCTCTGCAGTCAGCTTCTTCCAACCTTCCCAGTCTTCTTCATCCAGACCATCCTCGATGGAGATGATCGGATACTTCTCAACCAGTCTCTTCCAGTGAGCGATCAGCTCCTCTGATGTATATACAGTACCAGCCTTTGGCAGCTTGTACTCGCCAACCTTGCCTGTCTTCCACTCGGATGAAGCTGCATCCATCGCAATCTTGAAGTCCTTGCCCGGCTCATATCCGGCTTTCTTTACTGCCTCAAGAATTGTCTCGATTGCTTCTTCGTCGGATGCAAGTGCAGGTGCAAATCCACCTTCATCACCAACAGACGTAGCAAGTCCTCTTTCTTTTAAGATGGCCTGAAGTGCATGGAATACTTCTGCACACCATCTGAGACACTCTTTGAATGAAGGAGCACCAACCGGCATGATCATAAATTCCTGAACATCCAGACCGGATGATAATGCATGGCATCCACCATTGATAATATTCATCATAGGAACCGGAAGTCTGTTGCCGCTTACACCGCCTAAGAAACGATATAAAGGTACATCCAGTGAAATAGCTGCTGCTCTTGCTGCTGCGATTGATACAGCAAGGATTGCATTTGCACCCAGATTTGACTTGTCCTTTGTTCCGTCTGCCTTGATCATTGCCTGGTCAACAGCATATGTATCTGATGCATCCATTCCAACTAACATATCATTGATCGTTGTATTGATATTCTCTACTGCCTTTTGGACGCCCTTGCCGCCAAAACGGTTCTTGTCGCCATCACGAAGCTCCAATGCTTCAAACTCACCTGTTGATGCACCACTTGGAGCTGCGCCACGTCCAACTGTACCATCTGCAAGAATAACTTCTGCTTCTACTGTAGGATTTCCTCTGGAGTCGATAATTTCTCTTCCGATTACTTTTTCGATTTCTAAATAATTCATCATGCTTTGATCCTTCTTTCTGGTGACAGCTTCTGTCCCGGATCCGTCATTGCATCCGGGTGCATACCCTGTTTTCAGCAGTCAGGGATGCATATAGAATGGAGTCACACGATTTATTCACAAGATTTTTGGTTAGTTTCTGCTAACTATTTATAAAAATACCATGCAGAAGCCTTTTCCGTCAACAAAAAACGGTCGAATTTATTGAGAATTTCTATCACATTTTTCGCTTGATTTTTACAGGATCAGACCGTATAATGCACCCATGAGTTAGATGTGTCTAACCAGTAGATTGAATGATTTACAGAGTTACGGTGCATACTAAAATTTGATATGCAACGTTGCTTTGATGCGAGCGTACCAGCACTGCATATAGCTTTAGGTTTTTTGAATATTGCAGAATATTTGTCGGAATCGATGCAAAAAGGAGATTGTGATTATGTTTGAGGAATATCTGATCAAGCATTGTTCGCCTACCTTGGCTTCCTTAAAACCAGCCAGCCTGTTTTTATATTATTTTATGTCAAAGGATGAATTATACGAAAGCGTAGCCGTCTGGGATGCACAATTTCAGAAAAAAGGAATCCGCATAACGATCCTGCGGGAAAATACTGACACTGCTCTGATCTATGTCTACAGACCGGAAGCCATGATCCGTGAACTGTCAAGACCGGAGATCAATGTCTTTCTTTTGAACATCGGATATCCGTCCGGCACGGTCGACCAGCTGCTCGCCGAGCTACGTATAAGGCTTCAGGCATCAACGGAATTTCCTCATGAGATCGGTGTATTTCTCGGTTATCCGTTACAGGATGTTCTTGGATTTATCAAGAACCACGGAAGCAACTGTAAGGGCATGGGAGACTGGAAGGTATATGGTGATCTGGGTGAGGCTCAGAAAACATTTGCAAAATTTAAAAAATGCCGGGAGATCTATGCAGATCTCTGGCATCAGGGACGAACGATCTGGCAGCTGACAGTTGCTGTATAAGTATTTAGAAAATTGCATCCGCATAGTAAAATAATTATTTATGCAAACGACGTTCACATAACAAAAATGAATATAGGAGATTTCTGCATATATTTTCAATGCAGAGATCTCTAAATATAAAATACATGAATTATAAGGAGGAACCTACTATGAGTAAGGTTGCAGTTGTATATTGGAGTGGCACAGGTAACACAGCATTAATGGCACAGGCTGTTGCTGATGGTGCAAAAGCAAAAGGAGCAGATTGTGATCTTTTAACATCTGCAGAATTTACAGCTTCCATGTTAGACAGCTATGACGCTGTTGCATTCGGATGTCCGGCCATGGGTGCTGAAGTCCTGGAAGAAAGCGAATTCGAGCCAATGTTTGCAGAATGCGAACCGGCATTAAACGGCAAGAAGATCGCCATCTTCGGTTCTTACGGCTGGGGAAGCGGCGAATGGATGGATACCTGGGAAGTATTTGCAGCAGCTCCACTGATCTGCCATGAAACACCGGATGAAGCAGGTCTTGCTGATTGTACCGCACTTGGTGAAGCACTTGTTTAATAAATAATAATACACATCTCTAAACACAACCAAACACGGAATCTGCCATGTGGCAGTCCTTCCAGCTACGAGGATTCTTTTCTGGATTCTCTGACAAATGTGACAACAGTCAGCTTTCTTCACACAAATGTTTATACTGACCGTTGGTCACAAAAATGCTCTGGCAACCCACACCTCTGCCAGAGCATTTTATTATTTTACATATTTTATATTTATTTCTGACTCTTTTTTAATGTTGCAAGGACTTTTCCCTTCTCATTTATGATCTTTACAGT
>ENA-ORCP01004191-ORCP01004191.1-human-gut-metagenome-genome-assembly--contig:-NODE-4191-length-10089-cov-5.134439_pt1 | contig 10089 bp, 6 predicted proteins | sample MGYA00242990_ERZ507991 | MGnify/ENA primary metagenome ERZ507991 (study PRJEB26167, sample SAMN06115496) | human gut metagenome | host: Homo sapiens | place: China:Henan | collected 2015-05-07 | study...
AAATGTTAATAGAAATTTCAGAACTCCGGGGGCTGTTCCTGTCGGGAATGCCGTTGCAAAAAGCGGTCGGTTTATGTATAATACAGACACAAAATAGAGTATGTCGCCTCTGCGGCTTTTGAATAGGAGGGATTCATATCAGAAAGAAAGGCAGATTTGAGGCCAGCCGTCCCGCGCACAAAACTGCGGCGGACAGAGCCGCCGCGCCGAAGAAGCAGCCGTCCGGCAATGCCGGGAAGAAGGCCGCGGTGATCGCGGGCTGCATCGTGCTGCTGGCGGTGCTCGGCGTGTGCACCTATGGATTTATATTAAAGGGAAGCGACACCATTTTCCCGAACGTCTATGTCGCCGGCGTGAACGTCGGCGGATTGAAGCGCGACGCCGCGATCAACGCTGTGACGCTTGCCGTCGAACAGGAGACGGCCACCGATACGCTCACCGTCGTCCTGCCAGACCGGACGATCGACTTCACCCCTGAGATCACCAACGTCGCCCTCAACCCGGACGAGGCGGCGGATGCCGCCATGAATTATGGCCGCGACGGCGGCCCGATCACGGCGCTTCTCACATACGAACGCGCGAAGAAGACCCGGCAGGACATTTCGCTCGAATCCGGGACGAATCTCGATACCGCGTATATCCGCGATCTGATCGACCAGACTGCCCGCGCCTGCGCGTCGGAAAAGGTCGACCCGACCGTCACGGTCGACGCGGACGCAAAAACGGTCACGGTCGTGACAGGTTCGCCGAAAATTTCGCTCGACGCCGATGCGCTCTATGACGCGGTCGTTGCGCGGTTCAATGCCGGCGATCTGTCCGAACTCAAGTTCGATTACGACACCGAGCCCTGCGCGCCGGTTGATCTTCAACAGTATTACGACCAGTTCGCAACCGAGATGAAGGACGCGTACTACGACGAGGAAAAGAAGGAACTCGTTGCCGAAAAGGTCGGCTTCGGCTTTGACGTGTCGTATTACACCCAGCAGCTTGCCATGGCTGACCCCGGTACAAAGATCGTCATTCAGGCTGAGGAAATTCAGCCGGAGGTCACGCTGGCCGAACTGGAGAAGGAATACTTCTCTGATGTACTCGGCTCCTGCGACAGCCCGCACACCGCGCAGGCCGGACGCACGAAGAATCTGGAACTGGCCTGCAAGGCGATCGACGGCACCATCCTGAACCCCGGAGACGAGTTCTCGTTCAACAAGATTGTCGGTGAGCGCACGCCGGAGAAGGGCTATCAGTCCGCTATCGTCTACCAGACCGGCGGCAAGAGCGAGGCAGAGGCCGGCGGAGGCGTCTGTCAGGTCGCCTCCACGATCTATACCGCCTGCCTCTACGCCGATCTCAAGGTCACAGAGCGTGCGCCGCATATGTTCACCGTCACCTACGTCCAGCTCGGTATGGATGCGACGATCTACTGGGGCAGTCTCGATTATAAGTTCGTCAACAGCACCGACCATCCGCTGCGCATCGACGCGTCTGTCTCCGGCGGCTATGTCCACGTCAAGCTCATGGGCACCGCGCCGAAGGACAAGGGCTACGACCATATCGTCCTGCGGCACGAGGTTGTCGCGACCATCCAGCCCAAGATGGAGATTGACGGCGACAAGACCATCATCACCGACGCCGGTACCGCCCTCGACGAAAACGGCAACACCGTCAACATCGTCGTTGACAAGGACGGCAACAAGTATATCAAGGGCGACATGGTGCAGTATTCCTACGTCGGCAAGACCGTCATGGCCTACCGCGATTATGTGGATGCAAACGGTACTGTCATCACGACCGAGACGCTGCACAAGGATACGTATCAGGCCCGCAACACCAGCTACAAATGCACGCCGTATGTCGAGCCGGAGGTTCCCGAGGAGCCGGATCCCACTGACCCGGATTACCCGGATTACCCCGACTATCCGGACTATCCGGATGAACCGGATGATCCGAGCGACCCGGACGACCCGATGAACCCGTGGGATTGACCCCCAAAAACACCAGCCCCCCGGCAGCCCGAATGGGCCGCCGGGGGCTTCTGCGTTACAGGCAAATATGCGCGGTGATGTTGTTTTCGCCCTCCGCACGGTCGAAGCCCTGTGATTCGTACAGGGCAATCGCGGCCTCATTGTCGATGTCGACCAGAAGCGCCATGCCGTTCGGCCGGTTTTCCTGAACCGCTGCTGATAGAAGCGCGCGGCCAAGGCCGCGCCTGCGGCTCTCCTTACGGACAAACAGGTCATACGGCTCGTTTTCCGCGCTGTTGTGGGTCAGGTCGATATAGCCCGCAGCTTCGCCGTCCTCGATCGCCAGCAGAACGCGGAAAATTTCCGGCGCAGCCAGCACGCGTTCGCCCATCCAATAGCGGTCGCCGGTGTGCAGCGCCAGATACTGCGCCCGGTACTCCGGATGGTAGGGCACGATGCGCGCATCCGGCACATACGGGACAGTCCGCCGCAGGACGAGCTTCTGCTGCTCCGGATCAAATTTCGCGTCCAGCGCTTCGAGCGCTGCCTGCAAAAGCCGGTTGCGCGGGTTATAGACAAAGTCCGCCTGATAGCCGGGGTAAGCCGATTTCAGATGCGCAAGCAGCTCGTCATACGCCGCCGCGCCTCGGGAAAGTCCAGCCAGAAGCTCCAGATACTTCTCGTCCTCCAGCACCAGCAGTGCAAACACGCCTGTGACGGTGTCGTTTTCGAACGTGCCGAGCACGCGCGTATTCGGGTTTTCAGGCGCATCCAGCAGATTCCGGCGCAGCTGCTGCTCTGTGAGCAGCATGGGGTCACGGTAGTCGGGGTCTGCGCTGCAGGCATGAATAAAGTCCAGATATGGCGAGAGCGTGTGCAGATCTTTCAGCATATTGCGGCTTCCTTTCAGTCAATTTTTCTGATGTGTATTGTACGGCCTTCTCCGGCGCTTGTCAAACGGCGCGGAACACTGTATAATCATTATCAGATTTTTATTGATCCTCGGAGGTGGCTGCATGTCTCTTGCGGAAAAACGGCTGTTCCTGCTGGATATGGACGGCACGATCTATTTAAGCGAAACGCTCTTCGACGGGACGCTGGAGTTCCTGCGCTATGTGCGCGCCATCGGCGGCCGGTATTTGTTCCTGACGAACAATTCCTCGCGCGGGACCGACGCGTATATTGCAAAGATGGCCCGCCTCGGCATCGAGGCCTTCCCCGACGATTTTCTGACCAGCGCGGACGCGACGATCCGCTATCTGCGCGGCCGGTATCTGCCGGATACGGTCTATTATGTCTGCGGAACGGAATCTCTTAAAAATCAGCTTCGTCTGGCAGGGCTGCGAGTAGCCGAGACGCTGCGGGATGCGGCGGTTTTTATGCTCTTAAATAGGATTTTAAGCTCTATAGTTAACAGCACTTTCGATAGTGTTAGATTCTTTAATTATACATTTTGATGCGGAAGTCTTTTCGCTTCATAGTTATTTTAAGATACTCTGAAGCAATATAGTCAGCAATCCTTGAAAAAGATAAGAACTTATTGCTTTAGCGCAAAAACGAGATGGGATACCATATCAAGCACGATTTTTTGTTTTTCCGGTGGAAGTGAGCCTACGAGTTCGGCAATTGTATCTGAAGTGTTCTTCAGCGTCTCGTCGTTCATTCGGAAAAGGACAGAAACGGGGCAATCGAGTATCTCAGCTATCTCTTCAAGCCGGGAAAAGCGGGGAGCGGCAAGGCCGTTTTCGATTCGGGAGAGAGAGGCGGGAGCTATATTCAAACGTTCCGCTAGTTCAAACTGGGAGATACCGAGACTCTGTCTGCGTTTGGCAATGGTTTGCCCTACCACTTTTTCCAGCTGATGTTTTCCTTGGTCTGCCACATTGGTTCTCCTGTTTTTTAATACAACAGGATACGAGAGGTGGAGGAATCATAAAATAAGGTTATACGTCATATGGATTGATGTTTTAACTAAAACAGCCTATCCTGAAGCCCTTAACAGGGCGACACCTGTCCGGCATGAGCGCATTCAACCACTACGTTCACATTGGGTTGGGAACCGCGAGAGTCCGTATGCCGACGATGCGCCATAGAAAAGGAGAGCTTGGGTATGACATTGTCAAAAGGAGCCGTAGGGAACCTGATGAACAGGTACCGCGCAGTGCTGAAGAAGTGCCATCTGATGAATATGTTCGGTTCGCTTGCCGTAGCGGGGTTGCTGGTAGCGGGGAGTGCCGTGAGTGCGACAGCGAATGAGAACACAGCGACGGCAATTGCCGGTGAGGGCAAGCCGGTTGTTGTGGACAAGGGCGTCATCAATGGACGTGTCATTGGCGGTAGTGCGGCGGAAGGGAATTCCGCTGTGATAAACGGCGATACATCACTTACGTTCACCGGCGGGATGCTGAACGGAGAAATTTTTGGCGGTGGCCTCGCCGCCGGGGGTGGAGCTGATGCCTCAGTGACGGGTACTGCGACCATCAATATCACGGGCGGCACTTTTAAGCCGATGGAGAAGGATGTTCAGGCCGACCATGGCCGCATTTATATCAGGGGTGCGGGCGGTGCCTTTGATGGTGGGACGGCTTCCGTGCGCAATGTCGTGATGAATATTACTGGAGGCATATTTGATCCATCCGCGAATGGAAATCCCGGACGTGTGGAAATTTACGGTGCGGGAGTCAGCGACAACCTTTCCCCGGGCTCCAAGGTTGCCGTCAAGAATGTGGAGATCAATATAAACGGTGTCGATCTGGGAGAAACGAACGGTGACGCATGGGTTTATGGCGGTGGGGATGGCGCAGGCACTTTTGCCGAACAATCCACGATCACGATTAAAGACGCAACGGTAGATCGCGTCTATGGAGGGGGATGGGGAGGCAGTTCCGTCGGTTCCGTCAATATCAATATTATCGACAGCGAAGTTGATCATCTCTATGGCGGCGGGGATTCGGATAAGGATGCTGATGCGCCTGATCCGTACACGACGACCATCGGAAAGGCGAGCATCGTGCTCTCCGGTTCGAGCAGGGTGAACGGTGATGTCTACGGCGGCGGCAATACCGGCGGTGAAGGCAATAAAGCTGTTTTTGAGGAAACCAGCGTCACTATTTCCGGGGGAACGTTCGGAGAGGATGACGAGTCTGGGAATATTTATGGCGGCGGACGCGTCGTAGACGGAGCCTCGGAAAATATAAATGCAACACATGTAATCATTTCTGGAGATGCCTCCATTAAGGGCGACGTGTACGGCGGCGGGCGTGCGGAAGGGCGGCTTGCCGAAACGAGCTTTAGTGAAGTGGGTACGGCCAGCCTCACTATAGCGGGTGGCCGGATTGAAGGGGCTGTATACGGAGGAGGCGACGCTTGGGAAGCCGTTTCCAAAGTTGGTACGGCAACGACGCTTGTCAGCGGCGGAAAACTGCTGAGTGATATTTATGCCGGGGGCAATGGCAAAGGAACATCTGTTGAGACGGCTCATCTGACCCTTTCCGGCGGAGAGGTCTCAGGCTGTGTCTTCGGCGGAGGCGACGGGGATGGTCAGGGAGCGGCGGGCACAGTACATTCCTCGACCGTTCTTCTCAAGGATGGGGTGCGTATTCTGAGAGGTGAAAACGGGGGAGGCATCGTCTACGGCGGCGGGAACGGCGACAAGGGCGATATTGACGATAGCGGCGTAACTTTTAATGTCGATAACACGACAGTCAGGGTGGAAGGCGGTCTGATCCAAGGGGATGTGTACGCGGGCGGCAAGAAAAACTCTTCCACCGGCACCGCTGATGTGATCCTTTCAGGTGGTGAGATCGGCGGGAACGTTTATGCGGGCGGAGGTGCCGGGGATACGACCGGTGCGACCAATGATGCGGCTACCGTCAAGACCGGCACGATCACCGTGGATACCGACTCATTGAATGTCGGCGGCAAGCTGCTGGGCGGTAATGCGGAAACCAGTAACCTGTCCTTGACTTCGAAAGTCACCCGTCTGGACGGAACGAAGTTTGGCGGTTTCGATTTCTTGAAGGCGGAGGGAACGACAAGCGTTATAGGGGGCTTTACTGATGCCAATGTGGGAACGTCCCTTACCTTAAACGGGAAGGGTACGCTCATTGCTCCTTCCATTCAGCTTGAAACCGGTAAGTTGACTCTGGCCGACGGCACGTTGCAGACCATGTCCGCCCAGGCATTCAAGCAAGGGCTCGGAGATGCTGGCGAGGCTGCCGCAACAAATGGCATTGCAACAGGTTTGGCCTTGACGGGTGGGACGTTGGCCCTTCAGGACGCCTCATACAATATGAAGTATGTGGTTGACGCTGAAAAAGTGATAGCGGATGCGGATGGATATACACGCCTCGCAATGCTCGGCACGTTGAAATCCGGCAACCTTGTTTTCGGCAGCCAGGGGAAGGGGGAAGACGTCGGCAATGCGGAAGAAGTGCCTTCAACTTCAGTCAGCTTAGGCAAGATTGATTTGGTGGGCGGCGATACAATCATGATCAACAGTGGGCAGGCCATAACAATCCGTGGCGACGGAGAGAAACTGATCACGTCCGACTCCGGGGATGTGAAGCTGCTTGTCGGAAGCAAGGATAACGGCGCGGGAACGTTGAATCTTGGCGATGCAGGGTTGACCAGCGGCGGTTCTTTGGATGGTACGCTTTCCATTGCGGACGAGAGCACGGTAAATGTGCGGGCCGGAATGTTTTCCATATCCACTATGGAAGGAACCTCTTCTTCAGCCATCACTATCGGCACTGCGCAAAACGCTGGCGGATTGACAGTTGGCAAGGCCTCTCTGAATGGGGCGAATGTGTTTCTTGATCCCGCGTGGAAGGACGGTGGGAATCTGGTCTCCGATGCTTCGATAGGCGTTTTCGAGTCGTTTGCCAATGGAGCTGTAGACGGTAGATTTGCCGTTGGCCGGAATTCTTTGCTTGTTCTTGGCGACAAAGACAGCGCGTGGGCTCAGAAAGCCGTTCAGGACGCCCTTGATAATGCCGATCTGACGTGGGGCAAGGATTCCGTCACGGCTGCTTTGGCAATCAAGTCCTCACAGAAACTCTCCGCTACCGGGGCGCTTCTTGTGGATGGTTCATTGGCTACCGCCCCATCCGTCACCGAGAATACGGCAACGTTTGCGGGGCAATCCCTGCTCGTCGTGAATGCCGCCGCTGCCGATGGTGAAGGAGCGTTGCAGGGGGACGGGACAAGCAGGCTTTCCGTCGATGGCGGAGCGAAGTTGCATATCATGGATGTAAAGGGAAGTCAGGAATATACCGTTACTTCCGGCTTCGTGAACGATAAAATAGAAGGCTGGCAAGGGGACGATCTTATCGTCAGTAGACTTTTCAACGCTGTTGTGAACACGGACGGCGGCAAGTTTGTCGTGAAAACGGAAGCCAAAAGGCCCGATGAATTTTCCCAGTACGCCATACCCAATATCTTGGCTGCGATTGCCTCTGGTAACGTGAACAACCCCGATGCCGCTGGAGTCCGCTTCTTGTCCGGTTTGATGGACTCTGAACTCTCTGATAGGCAAGTGCGGGTTACCGCTGACAGTGCGGCGCAACTTGCCTACGCGGGCGGTGTACAGGCTTCGGCGATTGCCGTGGCTCAGGCCCCGGCGCGGGCTCTTCAGGAGCATTTGTCCCTTGCCGGTAGTGTGGCACAGAAAGGAACGAATCTGCATGAAGATGGTTTCGATTTGTGGGCCAACGCCATTTATGGGGCAAACCGTACACGTGATTTCAGCGCAGGCGGGCTTGATGCCGGATATAATACTGACTTTGCGGGCGGCGTAATCGGTGGGGACTGGACGTTCGACGCGGGCGCGGGCAAGGGTCGGGTCGGTCTCGCCCTCAACGTGGGCGCGGGCGACACCAAGTCGCGCGGCGACTTCAACAGCACCAAGAACGACTTCGATTTCTGGGGCGTATCTGTCTACGGCGGTTGGAACATGGACAACATCAACGTGGTTGCCGACCTCGGCTATTCCGCTTCCAAGAACGAGCTGAAGCAGGACATCCCGTCCTCCCTCGGCATGGGCGGAAAGATCAAAGCGGATGTGGATTCCGACGTGATTACCGCCGGGGTCAAGGCCGAGTACATGGTCAAGACCGACGTCCTCGACGTGATGCCCCATGTCGGCGTCCGTTACATGGCAGTGAAGACGGATTCGTTCTCCACGAAGCTCGATCAGGGCGGCGACCTGTTCCGTACCGACGGCGATCTCCAGCACGTTTGGCAGTTTCCCGTGGGCGTGAACCTGAGCAAGTCCTTCGAGACGGAATCCGGATGGAAGATCAAGCCGCAGGCCGATCTTTCCGTAGTACCAGCCGCGGGTGACACCAAAACCAAGATTGACGTGCGCACCCCAGGGGTTAATGCCTCCGACTCTATGAAGCGCCGCGTCATGGATACGGCGGCTTTTGACGGGGTGTTCGGCGTGGAACTGCAAAAGGATAATGTTTCGTTTGGCCTTGGTTATAACGTGCAGGCATCAGAGCATCAGACGGGGCAAGGGGTAACGGCATCCTTCATGTATAAGTTCTAGTCCATTGGAAAAGGGCTTTTCATCAAAAGGAATACATGAATAGACGGAATGTGCCGTCAGGACCATCTATATCATAACAGGCCTTGCAATGCCCATATGAGACGGGAAAATTGCAAGGCCTGTTTGTTTAAGGTTATTATCGTCTTTGAGATATTCATTCGTACCACTGCTCAAACGAGGTATGCTGTTGCAGCGCTTTCGTTTCAATAAGACTAATCGTATTCGCTCCAATTTTTCTGTTACTATTGTTTTATTATTAAATACAAGATGCTATGAGCTTTTCAGCTATCAGAAATATATTGTGCGGCTGGTAGTCAGGAGGGCGTTTTTCCCCTAATGGGGAAGACTGTAAGACCTTTTTCCACTCTTCTGGAAAAGCCTTTTCTCCATACGTTGCTCCCAGCAAGGCTCCACAAATGGCCCTATCCACAGGAAAAGTGTCTTCTACACAGGAAAGGATACCTTCTGTTAGGGTTTTAGCATGTAATAATTGGTAAAAAGCATTTTGCAGAGAACAAATAGCTCCTTGAGAGGGGGCATTTGGGGGGCTGGTTGACGCCCTAAGAAGGGCTTCCAATACAGTTTTTTCCTGGTTTTCGGACTTAAAACCCCATTCTATTGTTTTTTCATAGAGTTCTTCAGGGTTCCCTGATTTCAAAGCAAAAAATACGGCAACTGCGTAAATCTCGTTGGTAAAAACGCATATGGGGTCGGGATGGGTTATCTTAACGTTAAGGGCACACCAATGTATTACTTGCGTTAACTCGCAGTTCCTCCCAAAACAGGCTAACACGGCTGTCCTGAGAAACGTGCTGGTCTTTTCGCCTATTCCGGTAAGAATCGGCCTGTTTTCCTTAAATGGCCTTGAGAGCATCCACGTAAGGTAGGCGTAGTAAACGGCTTCTGGCTTAAACATTTTTTCTTTAATTAAAGAGTTCGCCAACGCCAAGGCCAGTTCGATGCCATCATCAGGCTTCCACGTGAAAGGAATATTCCAAACAAGGCTGGAGAAAGCGTTTTCACTGGGAGAATACTCCCTTGTGATAGCGTTCAGCCAAGCCCCTGCCGCCATTCCAAGTAAACAACCTTGAACGTGCTCTAAAACACCTTTTTGTGTATGACTGTCTGTGTAGCGAGTTTTAGTGGTTACGTTATCTATTGGAAACTTAATACTATTTAGTAGCACATTCCATTCTTTAGCTAATTCATCAAGTCGTTTTTCGTCTTCAAGGGGATTTTCTGTATTAACGGAATACTGCTCTAACCATTCATCAACAAGCTGTGACTGCTCTAAAAAGAGCTTTTTTTCATCCTTTAACAGGGGGGGGACCTTAAAAAGAGCTTCCCTCCTATGGGATTCCCCCTTTCTTATCTTTTGTTCATCCGTTACAGCCTGAATAATTGCTTTTAGCTCCTTATTTTCCATTGTTTTTAACCAAGTTAAAAGCATAAGAGTCGATGTTCTCACAGGAAACTCCCTTTTTCCTAGCTTAATCCATAGTTGGTTGCTATGTTTTTAAGATGGACTTTCCCAACGCATAACATATCCAAGGGAGGTTAGCCACGGAAAAAGGGAGT
>ENA-ORCP01004195-ORCP01004195.1-human-gut-metagenome-genome-assembly--contig:-NODE-4195-length-10085-cov-5.327038_pt1 | contig 10085 bp, 8 predicted proteins | sample MGYA00242990_ERZ507991 | MGnify/ENA primary metagenome ERZ507991 (study PRJEB26167, sample SAMN06115496) | human gut metagenome | host: Homo sapiens | place: China:Henan | collected 2015-05-07 | study...
GATATGCCATTTATGTCTTACCAAGTCAGCGTAGAACAAGCCGTTATCAATGCGGGTCGGCTGATCCAGGAGGGCGGTGCACAAGCTGTAAAACTGGAAGGCGGTGCTGCCGTTTGCGACCGAATCACTGCAATCAAACAAGCCACGATTCCGGTAATTGGTCATTTGGGACTGACACCGCAATCGATTAACGTATTTGGCGGATTCAAAGTACAGGCAAAAACCGCAGAACAAGCCAAGCGCCTGGTGGAAGATGCCCTGCGCATTCAGGAAGCCGGTGCAGATGCACTGGTACTAGAATGTATTCCGGCTCCGGTCGGCACCCTCATCAGCGAACTGCTGGAAATCCCAGTTATTGGAATTGGCGCAGGAAATGGCTGTGACGGTCAGGTATTGGTTTATCAGGACATGCTGGGACTCTTTTCTGACTTCGTTCCAAAATTTGCGAAACAATTTGCAGATGCAGGCGCCGTCATTCGAGAAGGCGTTACACAATATATTGCAGAAACCAAATCTGGTGCATTTCCTGCAAAGGAGCATACATTTTCCATCGCACCGGAAGAATTGGAGCAGCTGCGTGCTGCCTATCATAAGGAGGCAAACAAATGAAAATCTTAACCACAATTGCACAAGTACGGGAGCAGGTACAGGCATGGCGAAAAGCCGGCGAAACCATTGGACTGGTTCCCACTATGGGATACCTGCATGAAGGACATGCCAGCTTAATCGATGCATCGCATCAGCAAAACACCAAAACTGTTGTCTCAATTTTTGTCAATCCCATGCAATTCGGAGAAAATGAAGATTTTGACAGCTATCCAAGAGATCTGGAGCACGACGCTGCTCTGGCAGAAGCACATGGTGCAGATGTTATCTTCCATCCAGAACCGGAAGAGCTTTATCCGGCTGGATTCTGTTCTTATGTAGATATGGATATTTTAACAAAGGAACTGTGCGGGTTAAGCCGCCCCATTCACTTCCGCGGTGTCTGCACGGTTGTCAGCAAACTCTTTCACATTGTTACACCGGATCGGGCTTACTTTGGCAAAAAAGATGCACAGCAACTGGCTGTTATTCGCCGTATGGTAACCGATCTGAATATGAATCTTACCATCGTAGGCTGCCCGATCATCCGGGAAGCAGACGGTCTTGCAAAAAGTTCCCGCAATACCTACTTATCCAAAGAAGAACGTGTTGCAGCACTGGTTCTTTCTCAGGCGGTTGCCATTGGAAAAGAATTGGTTCGGCAAGGTGAAACCGACTGTCAAACCATTCTTTCCAAGATGAAAGCACACATCGAACAGGAGCCGCTTGCAAAAATTGACTATGTCAAACTGGTAGACGCTGCTACCATGCAGCAGATTCCGACCTTAGACCGTCCTGCTCTGTGTGCTATGGCTGTTTACATCGGCAAGACCCGACTCATTGATAATTTCTTTACAGATGAGGTAGAATCCGTATGACCATTTCCATGCTAAAAAGTAAAATTCACCGGGCTGTTATCACACAAGCCGAGCTCAATTATATTGGCAGCATCACCATTGATGCCGCCTTGATGGAGGCAGCAGGTCTGATCGAATATGAACACGTCCATGTTGTCAATATCAACAGCGGAGATCGGCTGGAAACCTATACCATTGCCGGCCCTGCCAATTCCGGCATGATTTGTCTGAATGGTGCAGCAGCACGGTGCGGGCAAAAAGGCGACTCCATTATTATCATGTCTTACGCCAATGTCACACCGGAAGAAGCCAAACAGCAGAAACCGCACGTGGTATTTGTAGATGAAGAAAATCACATTCTGCGAAAAACACGCTACGAAGCACATGGTGCATTGGAAGATTTACCGGACACAGAGGTACAGGCATGACATTAGCAGTTGATATCGGAAACACCAATATTGTCATTGGCGGATTTGTGCAAAATGAATTTCAGTTCATTGAACGCATCTCCACCAATCGTCAGGCAACCACATTGGAATTTTCTGTTTCGATTCGCACTATTTTACAGCTGCACGATGTCGATGCTTCTGCCATAGATGGTGCCATTCTTTCTTCCGTTGTACCATCGCTGACCACCGTTCTTTCTCATGCAGTACAGAAAACAGTACAGGTAACACCGCTGGTTGTATCACCGGGCATCAAAACAGGTCTTTCCATCTGTGTGGATCATCCTGAACAAGTAGGCAGTGACCGAGTGGTTGATGCCGTTGCGGCAGCAGCAGCCTATCCTCTTCCCGTTTTGGTCATTGATATGGGAACGGCAACAACCTGCTCTGTAATTGATGCACAACACCGATTTTTAGGCGGCATCATCATGGCAGGTATGCAGACTTCCCTGGATGCATTGGTGACTCGCACCTCTCAGCTGCCTAAAATTTCTTTTGATCCCCCCAAGCAAATGATTGGCACCAATACCATAGACTGTATCAAAAGCGGTCTGCTGTATGGAACCGCATCTTGTTTGGACGGAATTATTACACGAACCGAAGAAGCACTCGGGACACCTGTTACCACCGTCATCACCGGCGGATTGGCACATCTGGTTCTTCCGTACTGTAAACAAACGCTGCACTATGACCCGGATTTATTATTAAACGGACTCATTTTGCTCTATCAAGCCAATCGAAAGCAATCGCCACCTACTAAGTAAGGAGTTGCATGATGGAATCTTCACGCTATCAAGTACGAGATCATTTGACCGATCGCAGAATCGGCACTTCAGCCGTTAACATTGAACATGCCCAGCTGCTGTTCGATACCACCTCACAAGCTGCATTGCTGCGGCTGCAATTGCAAAATGTCAGCAGTCAGCCCATCTCTCAAATTACCATTCGCTACATTGCCTACGATGTAAACGGTGTTTTAACCGAAACCAATAACTATACAGCTTCTCTGAACAGTGTTGGATCTGGACAAAGTTTTGAATTAAACGATCCTATTCCGCTGCAAAATGCATCGGCTGCCTTCATTGAAACACTGGTCATTGGCGTGGTTTTTGCAGACGGAACGTTCTGGAACGCAACAGAAGCGGAAATCACAGCTGCTATTACACCCCCAAGTGCACGATTCCAGCAGACTGCGTCCACACAACAGCAAGCCCCTTACGCACAACAACAAAATCCTTATGCACAGCAGCAAAGTCCTTACATGCAGCAACAAAATCCCTACGCACAGCAGCAAAGTCCTTACATGCAGCAACAAAATCCCTACGCACAGCAGCAAAGTCCCTACATGCAGCAACAAAATCCCTATACCCAGCAGCAAAATCCTTACATGCAGCAAATGATGTACACGGATCCACGCCCTAAAATCATCAGCAACCTCAAAACGCAAACCATTCTTTCCTTTGTTTCTGCTGCTGCCGGTCTCCTCATAATTCTATCTGGTATGAGTTCCATTGTATTGGGAGAAAGTATCTCTGATGCCACCACGATTTCAGGAATCATCTATATCGTCGCTGGAATTTTGGGCTTCATTTTCTCCATTGTTTTTGGTGTCCTCACCATGAAATTCCGAAATCTTGTTCAATCCCAACCACTTCAGTCCCTGCATCAACAGGCAAGCCGACATACTGTTATCAGCGTTTTACAAATTGTGCTGGGTGCATTGTTCAGCGGTGGTATCTTCGCAATCATCGCCGGAATTATGGGAAATTCCGCAGCCAGTCAAGTGAAAAAGTCCTAAAAACGGGCGGTGTTGAAATTGAAGGAGCAACTAAAAAAATACTTCTCCACAGTCGCCGGAATCTTAACCGTGTTGATTCTGGGAGCTCTGCTGATTTACGGAGTCTTTCACTTTGATTCTGTAAAAAACGGCTACACATCCATTATTAACATTTTAAAGCCCATTTTATATGGCATTGCCATCGCATACATCTTAAAACCACTCTGTAAACTTTATGAATCCCTGTTTCATCGCATACTTTGCAAAATCAATGCACAGAAACGGGAAAAACTGGTGCATGTACTTGCCATTGCAGCAAGTTTGATTTCCGGTTTACTCATCATTTACTGTCTGCTGATTATTCTGCTTCCCAAACTATTGCAGAGTATTCTATCCATCATTACAATACTGCCGGATACTGCTCAGCGAACCATCAAATGGCTGCAAGAATACTTTCGGGGAAATCCCACTGTTTTGCGGCATTTGAATGACTTTTCCGATACCGTACTGCCCAATGTGCAAACTTGGTTGAAAGAGGAATTAATCCCATCTGTTCAGTCCCTCGTCAGCGGCATTTCCAACAGCGTCATCAATGTATTTGCCTGGATCAAAAATATTTTAATCGGCATCATTGTCTCTGTTTATTTGCTGTATGGCAGAAAAAAATTTGCTGCACAGGCAAAACTCTGTCTCTATAGTATCTTTCCAAAGAAACGGGCAGACTGGATTTTAAAAGAAGCCACCTATGCCGATCGTATGTTCAGCGGATTTTTAAGTGGAAAATTACTGGATAGTGCAATCATTGGTGTCATCTGTGCCATTGTCTGTTCCATTTTGGGAATTCCAAATACGGCTTTAATTAGCGTTATCATTGGAGTAACCAATATCATTCCATTCTTTGGCCCATTTATTGGCGCCATTCCATCCGCCATCTTGATCTTAATTGAATCCCCGATCAAGTGCCTCTGGTTTGTCATCTTTATTATTATTCTCCAGCAAATTGACGGAAACATCATTGGACCAAAAATTCTGGGCAATACAACTGGTGTTTCCAGCTTCTGGGTATTATTTTCCATCCTGTTATTTGGTGGACTTTGGGGATTCCTTGGTATGATTGTAGGCGTTCCGCTGTTTGCAGTTATTTATGACGTGCTAAAGCAAACCGTTTCGTATGGACTCAAAAAGCGTGGACAAGAAGAGCTGCTCAATGCCTATCATGCAGCTACCAAGCAATCCGATGCACAGAAAAAGAAACCTTCTATTCGACAACGTATCGCTACACTGCTGCAAGCAAAATCCAAAAAATAAAAAATCTGCTGCACCCCGCTAAAAAATGGGTGCAGCAGATTTTTTTATTCTATTTAAGCCGATCGCCATTTTTATGCCGATTCTGCCGTTGTCAGCGAAATTTCCTGAAATGCCTTTGCATGTTCTACACCTGCAATCCGCAGCATCATACAATCCGAAAGATCTCTTCCCACTGCCAAAACCACATAACGGTCATCCGCTTGCCGATTGAAAACCGGATCCAATCCAATCCAGCGAGTTCCATCGTAAACCTCTGCCCAATGGTGCAGAAAGGCAGTTTCTTTCTCTCCGTTTTCCGGTTCTGCACAGCAAAATCCTGTTACAAAACGTGCAGATATTCCTGCCCGGCGCAAACAGCTCAAAAAGAGATGCACATAATCCTGTGCCGAACCGGTTCGCTTCCGAAATGCTTTCTCTGCACTGCACAGAATCTCTGCTTCATTTTTTTGATAAGTCATATGATAAAACAGTACCTGCATCAAGCAAGCTGCCTGCTTGCAAATGGACTGCTCACAATAGTTAAGGCAAACAGAAACCGTCTGCTGATAAAATGTCTCCATTTCCTTGGTCAAAGCTGTCAACGGCGATTGCAGCGCATAAATCCGCTTCAGCGCACTGCATTCTCCCTTTTCATAGTTACTGAACACAATTCCAGAGGTTTCATAGGTGAATTCTGTATGCTGTCCGTATGCACTGCCCACACACAGCGCATTGCCGCAAAAATCATGCTGGATACAGTATCCCTCTGTCGGCAAAATTTTGGTATGAATTCCGCAGACCTGCTGTGCATTGCTGCTGCGTGGCGTGATATGCAGGGAAAAATACTGCCGATCAACCGGCCGGTCATATCGAATAGCAGCGGTTAAAGTATATGCAATTCGTTTCATTTTGGTTCTGTCTTCCTTTCTGTATCTACAATCCAGGTATCCTTCCATCCGGATTCATTTTGTGCTTCAAATCGTGTCACGCCGCCCTGCCAGACACGGGTCTGTTCTCCGGTTAACACCACGGCATGTACACAACTTGATCGGGTACATGCGATGGTATTTCCCTGTACATAGGACATCGGTGCTGGAAAAACCTGTTCCTGTGCCAAAAACCGCTCCGGGTTGCGCTGCACCATACTCTTGATTTTCTGAAATTGTTCTTCCCGCAGATGACTGCCATTGCAAACAAGTTGTCCGCTATGACTATCATACAGCATCAAATTCTTCAAATTTTTTAACACATAGGCACGATCTTTTTTTTGCGTTGGCAAATAAGTCGGCACACTGCGCAGAATCGGACGTTCCTCCAAATAAAATGAAATGATCTGCGGCATATAATAATAAAATAGATAATCATTCATCAATCCGCTCCCCGGTGCATTGAGAATTGCCACATTTCCGGCACGATACGCTGCCATTAAACCTGGTACGCCAATTGTACTCTCCGCATCAAAGGTAACCGGATCCAGCAAGGCATCCGGAATGCAGCGATATAGCGCACCCACTCGCTTTTCTACTCCATTTACAAAGCAATAGAGCACATCCTGTACAACAGACAATGCACTTGGTTCCACAGCTAAACAACCTGCCTGCTTTGCCAAATACGCCAATTCTAACCTTGCATCTGGATCTGGATGCGACAGCAACACCACATTTTCTCCGCCGCAATTGACAGCATCCATCATTTTTTGAAATTGACCGATCAACTGTAAACTGTCTAAAACAGAAGCGCTTTCCAGCATGGCGGGCGCACACTGCTTGGTCAAAGCTCTGGCGAGCAAGGCGTGTCCGACTCCACGAAGCTGTAAACTATCCTCTTTTAAAACATACCAGGCACCGTCTGGTTCTTGTAACAACTGCATCATAACAGCTTGACAATAAACCGATCCCGGTGGAACCAGCTGCTGACACTGCGGACTGTACGCCTTTGCGGAAAAAACCAGTTGATCCGGTACAATCCCAGCAGATAAAATGGCACCTTCTCCATAAATATCGCTGAGAAACAGATTCCACGCCTGGACACGCTGTATCAATCCTTGTTCCAGAAGAGAAAATGATGCTGCTGAAATCTGATTGGCGATTCCATCAAAATGCGAAAAATCCGATTGCGACGCATAAGACGCTGCCTCACACTGCTCTTGCTGAAATCGTCGCAGCAGGGCGTTCATTTCCTTTGTAAATCGAATCTGCTGATCCAATTTCTGCCTCCTAACCAAAAAAAGGCGCAATACCCCTATCGGAGTAAAGCGCCTTTGCTTTTTGTCAATCTATTTTTCTATATTTTAGCATAAAAATAGCAATTTGTAAAGATAAAAAAGATTTTTGCTTCTAAATTATTTGATTTTTTAAGTATTGTATTCTGATTCTTTGAAAAGAAAAGAGAAATGCAATTTGCTGCCGAATTTTTCAATTGAAGCAATCAAATTGTCAAATAGCCTGTATTGGTTCTTGCCGTCTGAAGAATTGTCTTCTGATTCGATCACATTTCAACAAATATGGAAAATTGAGCGCCCTTTTCCCTTTATTTTTTGTACGTTTTATGCAGATTTTCATGAAAGTGATGTTGACATTTTTTAAATTTCGTGGTATACTGAAAAAGCAAAATGGCAACTTACGGAAAGAAGACTGGCACCCGTTTCAGTTCCATGGATTCTTCTTTTTCTGCCAACTGCATACGTTTTGTCCCTTTTCAAACGTATGAACTACGCATTCCTGAAAGCTGCTTTTCCAGAATGAATTTCCGAAAAAGTGCGCCGATTGATAGGAATGCGTTTGTATTAGCGTACGTTCCTATAAAAATGAACCGTACGTCTTTTTAAAACTGCTCTTTTTAAGAGAGCGGTTCTGAAAATCAAGCATACATAAGGAGCTAAAATCATATGAATGATGAAACCAAAAATCCAGAGACTGCTCAAACAGCGGATTCGGAAGACTTGCACAACCAGAATCCACCGCAGTCTACTCCAGAAGATGCTGTACTACCAGCTACGGAATCCCCTGCCACTGTGGATTCTAATTCCACAGACTCTACAGAAACATCTAATTCTTCTGAAGCAGAATCGCCTTCTGATGCTGTACAGACAGATGCAGTTGATTCTGACTCAACAGAGCCCAATACTGATGGCATCCTCTTAAAAGAATCATCCGGCTTTCAGCTTCGTACCCTCCTCCAGCAGGGAAAAGCGTGGGTTCGCCAAATCAGCTGGCCGCATTGTATCATGCGGTTTGCCGGCATCTATTTTCTCATTTCTGCTTTTTTTGCTGTTTTCTACTATTCCTTTCACGGAGATACTTCCTATCGACCCATTTTAAACTGGCACGAATTCCGAGACTGCATTTCCCTTCGCAATCTGATTCTGCTGGCAGCAGGTGCATATGTTCTCTTCTCCCTGCTCAAATTAAAATTCAAGCACACCCGACTGGACAGCAGTTTGTTAATAGTCGGACTGGTCTCCTTCTCACTGGTAACCCTATGGCGAAATGAAAATATCTATTACTGTTTTGTCATGATTTTAATTACAGCCGTTTCCAGCTATATTGCCTTACAATATGACCGAAAATGTGCCACGAAGAAACTCCCGTTCTGGGTGACTTGTATTTTGCTGCTGCTATTAGCAGGCGGCGTTGCATTCTGTGTAGCAAGTTCCACCATTTATCAATACAAAATGTATGGCACTTCCTGCTTTGACATGGGTATTTTCATTCAGATGTATCATTCCATGATCAATGATCTGTCTGTTGTTACAACCTGCGAACGAAATGAATTTTTGTCACACTTTGCCATTCACTTCTCCCCGATCTACTATTTGCTGCTTCCGTTCTACTATTTCTTCCCACATGCAGAAACATTGCTCATTGCGCAGGCTGTTCTCATTGCAATCGGTGTCATTCCGCTGATGGGCATTTGCAGACAGTATCACTTTAAAAATGCAACAACGCTCTTCTTTGGAATTACCTATTTATTCTGCTCGGAATTGATTGGCCCCTGCTACTATCATTTCCATGAGAATGCCTTTTTACCGCCGCTTCTGATGTGGCTCTTCTATGCCATTGAAAAGAAAAAGCCGATTCTGATCTATTTCTTTATGGTACTGGTTCTGTTTGTTAAGGAAGATGCCCCGATTTACATTGTATGTATCGGTGCTTATCTGCTATTCCAAAAGAACAAAACAGGTATTCGAAAGCACGGTGCCATTATGGCTGCCATTGGCGGAATTTACTTTGCCGTTGTAACTGGAATTATGAATCGCCATGCAGAAGGCGTTATGACCTCCCGTACATATGGCAACCTGATGATTGATCAGGATGCCGGCTTTGGAGAGATCATCAAAACTGTTTTAATGGACCCCGCTTACTTCTTCAGTCAGTGCATCCGAGAAGAAACTTTCCTATTCTTCCTGACGGTTATGATTCCACTTGGCCTGATGCCGTTTTTCACCAAAAAATTCTCGCACTTGTTTCTGGTACTCCCCTTCCTGCTGATGAATCTGGCAAGCGGATATCCATATGCTGCCAACATCGGATTCCAGTATGTCTTTGGAACCGGAACCTGTCTGGTCTATGCAACCATTGTAAACAGTGCCGATTTCCGGTCACGCAAACGGCAGTATGTGGCAGCATTTACCGCTATGGCATCCCTTTACTGTGCAACCACATTGTATTCCGGAAAGGTAGCCGGCAATCGAGAATCCTACCTGAATAATCAGGAACGCTATGAAAAGCAAGATGAGGTTCTGGAGAGCATTCCGGAAGATGCATCTGTCGTATGTGATACGTTCTATGTACCGAAGCTTGCCAATCGAGATGAAGTTTATGAAATGAATGATTGGTTTGCAGAAAATCCTTCTTTCACAGATTTTGCAATCATTCGATTGGATATGGACTATGACTACAATGAAACACAGCGAAACAAATTGAAAGAAGAAGGCTATACCTACTATGCTGGCATTGATTCTGTCATGGAAATCTATGTCAGCCCCACCTATGAATTTGCAAAATAAAGAATGCTGTTGACACACAGGAAAACAGCTTCTGCATAACAAGGGATGAAAAAAGAAAAAGAAAAGGATGAACGCAAATGCAAGATAAAATCTCAATTATTATACCCTGCTACAACGAACAAGAA
>ENA-ORCP01004196-ORCP01004196.1-human-gut-metagenome-genome-assembly--contig:-NODE-4196-length-10084-cov-3.619566_pt1 | contig 10084 bp, 9 predicted proteins | sample MGYA00242990_ERZ507991 | MGnify/ENA primary metagenome ERZ507991 (study PRJEB26167, sample SAMN06115496) | human gut metagenome | host: Homo sapiens | place: China:Henan | collected 2015-05-07 | study...
GTGGAGAAGATTGCACAGCTTAAAAATGTGAGCGGGGAAGAGGTAATTGCCGTCACGAACGAGAATGCGCGGAGGCTGTTCGGGATATAGGGTAATTGAGAAACTCAGTGTGTGACAGCAGTACGTTGTGTAATTTTGCTAGTACACTTCCGGATTATAAAAATAGAAAGAGGAAAAACTTAAAAGCAGATAAAAAATATCAAGCAGAAATAGACTTAATTGAAAAATTAAAAGAAAACTTAAATAACGGAATTCCAGCAAGAGCTGTAGAATGTAATGAAGATGAACAAGAATTAGTAAAAGATATGTTTTTATTAACATCAAAACCAATAATTTATATTGCCAATATATCTGAAGAGCAAATTCAAACAGCAGATGATGAAGAAATGGTAAAACAAGTAAAAGAATATGCTGCAAAAGAACATGCAGAGAACAGAATTTTATCTGAGCAGTATGGGACGTGGCGCCTTGGAACAGATGGTAGGCAGCGTAACAGCCTATCAATCCGCCTGGAGCCGTAATGTGCTGAGCAGTATTTATCTTTTTCGGGACGACGGTCAGTACATCTTTTATTCCGCCAAGGGGGGCTATGCGCAGGAACAACGCCGCATGGAGAACATCTGTAACCAGAGTCTGGAACTGTCCTCGGCCAAAACGCTGTTTCAGATTCCCGGTGCGCCGGAGAATATGGTGTATTTTCTGCTGGATTATAAAAACATTGACACCATGGCGCACTTGGGCAAGCTGGTGATGGAACTGGATGTGAGTTCTATGGTCAATGCGGATGGGTTGATGGAACTGTATCCCGGCACCTGCCTGATTCTCAGCAACACAGACGGCGAACCGCTTTACACTCTGGGAGATGAACCGGAAACTGCGGACAGAGTGATCGCAGATTCGAATATGGAGAGCTTTTCACGATTGGGTACAGGCCACAGCCGAGACCGCTACTACCATGTCAGCAGACAGATCCAAGGCTGCCAGATGCAAATGGATGTGTTTGTTCCGGCAGCAGCAATTTACAACCAGGTATGGAGTACAAATCTGATTTTTTTTGTGTCCTGTATTCTGATCCTGTTACTGACGACAGCCGCTGCCTCGCTGGGGTATTATCTGGTAATGCGGCCTTTGCGGGATATGGAAACGGCGCTGCGGCGCATGGCTGCATCGGATTATACGGCAAGAATGCCCTGCAGTAACTGTCGGGAGCTTGCGGTGTTGGAAGAGGCCTTCAATGCCATGGCCGATCATTTGGACGCTGCTTTTGAGGAAACTTATCAAAAGGGTATTGCGCTGCGCGAAAGTGAATCCAGACTTTTGGCAGCTCAGATCAATCCTCATTTTGTATTCAATGTCCTGGAAACGATCCATATGCGCTGCGTGGAAGCGGGTTTAAAGGACCTTTCCCGTATGGTTACGGATCTGGCTCAGCTTTTGCGGGGCAACATGGGTGCCGGCGGAGGAAGCCAGAAGATCACCTTCGCCCAAGAACTTGACTATGTCCGCTATTACATGGATCTGCAGCAGAGCCGTTTCGGAGCGGCGAATCTGCACTTTTCTGTCGATTATGAGGATGAGGATATTTTACACTGCCTCGTACCAAGGCTGACGATTCAGCCTCTTGTGGAAAATGCTGTGGTCCACGGTCTTGAGCCGCGGCGGGGGCTTGGCAGCGTCATGGTACGGTTATGGGAAGAGGACAGCAGCGTCTGCGTTCGAGTGGAGGATGACGGCGTAGGATTTGATCCGGCGGAAGTGGATCTGGAGAAAGCGCAGGAGGCCGGACGGCACAATCATATTGCTTTGCCTAATATTCTGCGGCGGCTGAATCTGCTTTACGGCGATCAGGCCTCCCTTACCATTCGGTCCCATCCGGGATCTGGAACACAGATCATGCTGGCATTGCCGATAGACAAGGAGATGTGATGATGTATTCTGTTATGCTGGTGGATAATGAGCCGATCATCCCCAAGGGACTGATGAAGCTTATTGATTGGCGCAGCTGTGACTGCCAAATATCGGCAGTAGCCAGGGATGGTATAGATGCAGTCCGTCAGATCCGGGAACAAGCGCCTGACATATTGATTACGGACATCCGCATGCCGGAAATGGACGGCTTGCAGCTGTGCGCCTGGGTGCGTGAACACTGCCCGCGGACGCAGATCATTCTGCTGACAGGCTTTCCGGATTTTGAATATGCCCAGCAGGCCATTCAGTATCAGGTGGCGGCCTTCGTGCTCAAACCCACAACGGAGGATGCGCTGACGGAAGCATTGAACAAAGCCTGCCGTCTGCTGGAAAAAGACGGCAGTGCCGCGGCGGAGCAGCGAAACCTGTTGTTGGAACAGCAGCTGCTTTTGGGAGAAATGATTTTTCATAATCGTCACTCTCTGCTGTACACACTGACACGGCTTAATGCGCTTCATATTCAGCTGGACAATTACTATGTCCTCAGTATGCACGTGCTTTCCCGTGAAGAAACTGGCGATGTATGTGCCATGCTGCAAGAAGCCCAGCGGATCCTATGTGCCTGTGCCGGGGAAAGAAAACTTTATCTGATTTCCCGCAGTGATAACTGCTGCTATGCTGTTTTGCAAATGGAGACCGGGCAAGACCCTCAGTCTATCTGCGTGCAGGCGGTGGAAGAGGTGGACCGGAATACGGACTTCGTGCTGACGATTGGCATCAGCCGTCACCATCAGAATTCACTGCATCTCTCCGTGGCGGCAAGCGAGGCAGATGATGCCCAGCAATTCACCCTATACAGCAGCCAGCCCTCTGTTATGCGGAGCGAGGATCTGCCGAAGTTCTCCGAAAATACGGCGAAGGATCTGCTGGAAAGACTCCGGCTGGTAGAAAGCGCTTTGGAAAACCGTAGCCGGGATGCGGCGGCCAAAAATCTCGAGGAACTCTTTACCTGTATGCATCAGGCAAAAATTCCCTTTTCCGGGATGCAGCAGATTGGCAGGCTGCTGCACAGCTTCTGCACAAGTCTGCTTTTGAGCCATAACCTTTCCGATGGCAGCTTACCGGAGGACTACGCAGCCCTGCACTGCGAAACGCCGGCTGAACTGGAGACTGAATTGCGGACAGTAGTACGGGAGACGCTGCTACGTGTCGGCAGAACGCCGGATAATATCGACAGCATCATCTATGAGGTCAAGCAATACATTGATGAGAATTACAGCATGAACCTTTCTCTGGATCTGCTGGCGGCGCAGGTACATCTGAGTCCCAGCTATTTCAGCAAACTCTTTAAACGCGAGATGGGGGAAAACTTCAGCACTTATATTCTCAATACCCGTATAGAGCAGGCAAAACTGCTGCTGCAGACCACGGATAAAAAGGCTTATGAAATTGCAGAGGCTGTGGGAATCTACGATCCGGTGTATTTTTCCAAAATCTTCAAAAAAGTTACCGGTGTCAAGCCAAAAGAGTACCGCAGCCAGACGAATGGGCACATTTAGATCGAAAAAACGTGAGACAGTAATGCTGTCTCACGTTTTTATTCATTCCTGGGGGATCAAACGGATGCGCTGCAGATACTTCAGATTGCGCTTCGCCATGGCAAAGGCCTCGTCCGTGGTGGCGTGGGGACAATCTTGCTCGATAATGCCCACACCGTTGAAATTCAGCCGATCCAGAAGGTCTCGGTAGGCTTCATAGTCGATGACGCCATCCTCCAGATCGCACATCATCTCATCCTGTCGAGGATCGTCCGGGGCAAGACCGCCTTCCAGTTCCAGCCGGCGAATAGCGGGGGATACATTCTTGAAATGCAGATAGGGAATCCTGTCGATGTGTTTTTCCAGAAAATCCAGAGCAGTGCGGTCGCCTCGCTGCCAACCGCCGTTGGCAGCGGCGAAGTGGCCGTTATCATAGCAGATGGAGAGACCCAGATCGATCAGTTCCTCCAATTCCTCCGGCGTTTCAATCAGGGATCTGCGCTCCGGGTGCATCAATACTTCCACGCCATAGGTCTCCCGGCAGTAACGGCCCATCTCTGCAAAAATGCCGAACGTACGTTTTTTGGCTTCTGTCAGTTTATCCTTTTCGCCGGGAGCAAAGGCTGTGCCGTCCATAGACATCATATAATGCACATCGAATGCCAGCAGACGTTTGCACAGATCATCCACGTCCTTGCGTACATCAGCAAAGGATGACGCCTTGAGAAATTCATAGCAGGCGGTGCCACCGCAGATAGAAAGCCCCCGGCTGTCAAGTTCATCACGCAGTTGTTCCACATCTGTGGGGAGATATCCCACAGGTCCCAATTCGAGCGTTTTATATCCGGCCTGAGCAGCCTGATCCAAAAAGACGTTGTAGGGTGTGCGGGAAGGGGTGCCGTCCGGCCACCATACCCCCCATGAACAAGGGGCAGTGCCGATCGTGACTTGAATACTCATAGTTTATTCGACCTTTCTGTTCGATCATAGCGCCTGCGCGGCATTTGCCAGCAGGTCATCCAAAGCTGCGGGGGAAATAAACCGCTCTGCTGCCAGGGCGGTAGCCCCGATCACGGGGGAATAGAGGGGCGGTTCTATGGTGAAGCCGTTTTGTTCCATCTCTTTGCGGAAAGGCTGCAAAATGATCTCTCCCGCGTGGAAGAGCCCGCCGGAATAGGAGACGCGGACAGGAACTTCAACAGGGAAGTCCAGTTTGCAGCGAATGGCTACGGCGGTTTCAGCCAGTTCTGCGGCGGCGCGGCGATAGATATCCAGCGCGGAGGTGTCTCCCCTGCGGGCGGCCCGCAGGGCTACCGGCTGAAGCTGGGCCAGAAGTGCGGAATTATTTCGAACATCCGTTTGAAGATACCCGGAAACATACAAATCTTTGGTGATCCCCAGAGCACTGCGTACCTCCTCATATATAGCGGAGCGTGGGCGGCGGCCGTCTGACTGCTTGACGAATTCCGTGATTAACTGCCGTGCAACCCAGCTGCAGGAACCCTCATCTGCAAAAAACAGGGACCACCCGCCCACACGGTAACCGTGCCGCTGCGGATCTCTTCCATAGGCCACGGACCCGGTTCCGGCCACCACGTTGATACCGGGCTTGGCTGCCAGAGAACCGGCCCATCCGGCCACAGAGTCATTGTCGATCAAGATCTGCCCGCATCCCGGCAGCGCCGCCCGCAGGGCAGCAGGGAAGCTGCTTTCCGTGCCGGGGATCTCACCGTATCCCGTGAGCGCGAACATGGCAGAGGCAACATCGGCAGCGTTGATCCCAGCGTCAGCTAAAAGCGATTCGGCACTGTCTGCCATCAGCCGCGCAAAGCCGTCTTCACCCAGGAATGCACAGTTACAGCCGGAAAAAGTCCGATGGGCCAGCACACGGCCCCTCTCATTGCACAAAAGCCATTCAGTTTTTGTAGAACCGCCGTCACAGCCAATGAAAATCATTCGGATACCCTTCTTTCTTTCGGAATGTGAGCAGCTTTCCAGGCAAATGCGCTGCCGAGAAATGCCAGTAAGCTCATCAGAGAAAACATGCGGTGGATGCCGACGGCATCCGCTACGGCACCGCTGAGCGTATTCCCCACCATGGCGGCAAGACCGGATCCAAGAGCCTGAAAGACCAGGTGGGCGGTGGAAAGGCGCTGCGGGGATACCGTTCTTAATATGAAATCCACGCAGGCAGGTGTAAACAGCGCGAAAGAAAGCGCTTGCAGCGACGATGCGGCCAAAGGCACCCACAGACTGTGAGCGAAGCCCAGCGTCAGCGCACGTAAACCGTAAAATACCATGGCGGCAGACATCAGAACCGCAGGGCTTGCACACAGCCGGTCACGCAGGCGGGTGTATCCAATCATCACAGGCAGTTCGCAGATCGCCTGCACAAAAAGCGCCGCGCCTACATGCCGTTCCGTCCCGCCTAAAGCGAGAATGAGCACAGAATGAAAACTGTCTATAGCGCATGAGGCCAGCGTACACAGGAAAAAGGCCAGGAGCATCAGCCGATACGCCCGGTTTCCGGCCAAGGCGGCGGCATCATGATGAAGTGCTGTGAAAAAGCCAACGGAGGAAGCTGACGCGGGCGCCGGATTGGGCAGGTGCAGGATCACGATTGCCAGCAGTATGAACAGTACCCATAAAATCACACTTCCCGGACGAAAGCCCCACCGGGCGGCTGCCCAGCCAAAGACCATAGCCCCCAGCGCAAAGGACAGCGACCCACCGGCGCGGGTGGCGCCGTAATTGAGCACATACCCCTCGCTGATAAGCCGCAGCGCCCAAGCGTCCACAAAGTTCATCATGCACACAATGGTCACATTCAGCCCCATAACGGCAACTGCCGTTACTGCTGGGCGGGCGTCACCCCCAAAAACCAGCAGACAGTAGCAGCTGATCCCTGCGGCGGTGGCCAGCAACGTAACCTGCCGGGCACACGCAAAATGGTCGTTGAGATAACCCCATACCGGTCGGGCAAGGGTGGCCGCCAGCGCCGCCAAAGTCATCACCCGTCCGATACGCATAGGGGAATAGCCGAAAGACACCAGGATGGGCGACACATATGCAACGGCAATGCAGTCAATTAAGATCAGCAGTGCCTGCAAACCGAGAAACGGCAGATTCAATGGGCGTTTTCCCATAGCCGTTACTCCATTTTACTGCCCATCCGGGCAAAAAAATCCGGATAACGGCGGCGGGAGGTATCGATTCCGCGGGCAGCGGATAGAACGGCGGCCAGAGTTTGCACAGCGGGCAGATAGGTGAGACAGCGGAGCTCACGGCATTCGGTATCCAGCAGATTCAAAGCGGTGAGATCATTTTCCACACCGCCAGGAGCAATGAGAAAGCACTGCGCCCCCACAGAACGGGCAAAGGCGGTAAGCGTCAGCATCCGCGCCCGCTCGGTATGCGTTTCCGGCGGCAGCAGGCAAATGAGACAGGCATCACCATCTAAGGCGTTCTGAATCCCGTGGATGTATTCGTCTAAAGGATAGCAGGAAACCGGCAGGTAGTTTGTTTCAAGCAGCTTTAGAGCGGCTTCCTGAGCAGCCCCCAGACCATCGTTTCCGGCGATGACGTACAGGTGGCGGAAGGGAATTACTTCCTCCAAATGTGCGCAGCTCCATATCTGTGCGCGGCGAAGATTTTCCGCCGATTGGATAATCAGCGCATCCAGCGCGGCATATAATCTCGTCCGGTAAGATTCATCGCGGCAAACGGAAAGCCCCAGCAGCATCAGCGTCAACACCGTGGCGGTGACCCCCTTGGTTTTGGCACCGATACGCTCCTCACCGATGAACAGTGGAATGGCCAGCGACGCCGCCTTTCCGACAGGAGAATCCAGATGTTCTGTCAGCGCGACAACAGGATAACCCTGTGCCCGCAGGGATCGGATCAGCGTATATGTATTGGTGCTGATACCGCTTTGGGAAACGGCAATATACAACGGGTGCGCAGCACGGCAGCGGATCAGCTGTTCTTCCTGCGAGGGAACGAAGCAGCTGACTTCTACGCCGAACGCCTGCTCCAGAACTGGCCGTGCCATCAGTGCGGCATAGTGGGAGGAACCGGAGCCGATCAGGATTACCCGATCAGGCTTCGGCTCCAGCACGGCAAAGGGAGCAGTCAGACTTTCCCGCTTATCCAGCAGAGCCTTCCACACAGCGCTCTGTTGGGAAATATAGCGTTGAAGCAGTGACTCATCCATGCGAATTACTCCTTGATCTTCATACAGATGTCGCGGAACAGCTTCAGGTCAGCCATGGCGTCAGAAAAATCAGATTTGGGCTTAGTGCCATTTACTATGCAGTCGTGGTAATATTTGACCTCGTTTTCAAAGGCATCTCTGTAGTCAGGGCCATACAGAGTGGTCTTGGTATCGTTCTTGGTGGATTCGATCACCTCAAAGGTCTGGGGCTGATACCGCAGATAGGGAGTTTCGTATTTGATCTTCATGCGGCGGTCATGCTGATAGATCTCGATGGCGGCATCAAACTGCACCACATCCTGATCGTTGACGATTTCATATACCGCGAGGAAATCCTCATAGCGGAACACGATGACCACATGCTCTCCCTGAACGGAGACAGATTCGATCTCCACCGGCAGTCCCACCAACTCACGGACGGCGGCTAACGTGTGGCAGCCAAGGCCAGTGAGCATCACATAGGTAATGCGCTGCTGTTCCGTGCAGCCTTCGCCCAGAGCACGTCCCACCTGTTCCCGGCGCAGACGTCCGCTCTCCTCCTTGGCAGACTGGGGAATGTCGCTGGACAAATAGGGCAGACGGGTCTGTCCCATGAAAAAGTCGCCCTCCAGAATAATGTCACGGAAACGCATATATTCGATCTTTCGGTCATCAGCTTGCAGCAGTTCCTTGCACTTGAGGAAGCCATTACCGTAGCGGCGCATATAGCCCACCATGCACACCAGCTCAGGATGTGCCTTTTCGGCAGCAATCAGCTTTTCCAGATCCTCCATGCAGAGGGTAACAGGTTTTTCCACAAACACATGTTTCCCGGCCTCCATAGCGGCCAGAGCATATGCGGCATGGTACTGATCGGGGGAGCAGACAAATACGGCATCCACATTGGGATCTTTTACCAACTCATAGGGGTCGGTATAGGGTGTTGCGTTGTACTTTTTCGCGATAAACGCAAGCTGAGTGGGGGAAATATCGGACACGGCAGTAATCTGATACTGCTCATGTAGCCCGCTGAGAATGGGCAGGTGCATCAGCTGAGAAACGGTACCGATTCCGATAACGCCGACTTTAACGATCATAAAAAAGTCTCCCTTCTTAATAGTGCCGCACAATGGAGAGCGGCTATCATGCTCTTTCATTGTAAAGAAAGCGGAAGATGTAAGCAATGAAGTTTTTCGCACAGTTTCTATAAAAATTTTGCCATGCTCTGATGGCAAAAAAACTCAGAAAATGGGACAAAATCGTTATAACGAAACAGATGGCTTTGATGGTATGATACATACAGAAGTACAATCTGAAAGGAGAACTGTTATATGCAGGTACTCGTTGCGAAAAATTATGACGCCATGAGTCGTGCCGCCGCGGATATAGTGGAGCACCAAATCAAAGCGGAGCCTCAGGCGCTGATCAGTTTTCCCGGCGGTGATACGCCGGTCGGTATGCTGGAGGTATTCTGCAGTAAGGTGAACCGCGGAGAGATCGACCCCGCCGAATTGAAGTTTGTCCAACTGGATGACTGGGTAGGCATTGGCCCGAACGATGCGGGCAGTTGTTCCAACTTCATCCGTGAAAAACTGTTGAAAAAAATGAGCAAACCGTTTGCTGATACCTTCCTCTTTGATGGCTCTCAATCAGACATTGACGCCCACAGGATGCCTTTATCGACCGTTATGGCCCCATTTCTGTGGAAGTGTTGGGGATCGGCATGAACGGACACTTAGGTTTTAACGAAGATGGCGTGGATTTTTCACTGCGCTCCCACCGGACGTCGCTGAGCGCCACAACAAAGTCTGTGCAGCGGAAGTATTTTAGCGGTCAGGATCTCCCTTTGACAGAGGGGATTACGCTTGGAATTGCCCAGATCATGGAATCCAAAACAGTAATTGTGATTGCCAACGGTAAAAAGAAGGCTGAAATTGTGGCGGAGGCGATCTTGGGACCAGTGACTAACCGAGTGCCTGCTTCTGTGCTGCAAGAGCATCCAAACTGCATTTACCTGCTGGACGATGAAGCGGCGTCTTTACTGCCTGCGGATCTGCCGGGGCTTCAGAAAATCTGATCTGCTGCCTTTTGGACTATATGCTGTTGCGGCAGGCGGTTTGTTGGTCTGCTCAGTGAAACGCGGGATTCGCCGGAACTTACTAACCAATCTATACGGCTTCGCCAGCTCTCCATGATATCAGCTTCGGAGCCAGATCAAAAAGGAGGAATACCGCAGGCCTGCGGTGCGGCAGTGTGGAGACCTGCCGTAAGCCGTGTTGTTTTGACAACCGGGAGAAAGCGTATGCGGAGGCAGCGCTTTCAGGGTCTTATTGCCATGGCAGAAGTCATTTTAAAGAATATCAAGAAGGTCTATCCCCATCAGGAGCCTAAGAAAAAGAAGAAGGGCGAGCCGGAGAAAAAGACCAACCTCCAGATCACGGAGGAG
>ENA-ORCP01004197-ORCP01004197.1-human-gut-metagenome-genome-assembly--contig:-NODE-4197-length-10079-cov-5.144471_pt1 | contig 10079 bp, 7 predicted proteins | sample MGYA00242990_ERZ507991 | MGnify/ENA primary metagenome ERZ507991 (study PRJEB26167, sample SAMN06115496) | human gut metagenome | host: Homo sapiens | place: China:Henan | collected 2015-05-07 | study...
GAGACTGTTTTCAGCCAATATTCATCTAAAATTCGTTAAAAAGCGCTTGAGAATTTTGCTTTTATTCAGATTATTTTTATAACTTTGCAATCGGATTAGTCACACTGAACATCATATACTTTAAATCAATAAACCAACAAACCAATTAAGGACAATAGGCAAATGAGATTCATCATCGCCATGCTCTTAGTCGGGATATCATTATTTGTTATCCGCGCTAAGTCAACATACCAATTGCTTAATTGCGTAATCAGGGGTGCGACTGGCAGTGGTTCGCGCAAAGCGGTAATGCCAAGCAGGCATTATCGTTCGGCATTTGTTATGTCACTGCATCTCAGCGTTGGCGTTCTCCTGTCCGTTTCATTGCCTGCACACAGTGCGTCAGTTGTCACAAACTCCGTGATTCAGACGGACACGTTACATTATTGTAACAATATGTGTGTCTTTACAAAAAACATTTTATTCCCCAAAGCATCTGCTGTTGTTTTGCAGGATTTTGCAAATAATGGGGCGACCATTGATTCAATTCGGCAGTTTTTTTCAGTTACTGCTTCCCAAAATCTACTGAACATAAAGGTAACAGGTTCATATTCACCCGAGGGCGAATATGCATTCAATAAAAATTTGGCGGAAGCGCGTGCCAGCGCACTCGGCCGTTTAGTCCGGGATATTGCTCCCGGCGTCAATCCGGAAACTTCAATAAACCACCCCGCTGCCGGACAGGCATGCGATTACCGGAGTCTGCGGAGCGCTGAACTGCAAATTGTTTACCGCAACATTGCATCGGTCGGCCCCAAGATGTGTTCCGACACCACGGGTCGTCAAGAGACAATAGTGTCAAAGCACCCCCTTGATAACGCCTTGGATGAAATCCGCGAAACCGATACAATAAGCTCAACTACCCCCCCCACAGCATAAACTCCTATCCGCAAGAAAGTTACACCTCCACCAACAATCAAGGAAGTCCATCATCACAGCATGACAACAGGAGCTTATCCCACAGGCTGTTCGTAACCACGAACATGCTTTACGATATTGCTCTGACACCCAACATTGGAGCCGGAATAAGCCTCAGCGACAGGGTTATGCTCCTGGCCGACTGGATGTATGCACGTTGGAGCAACCATGACCGCCGGCGCTACTGGCGCATCTACGGTGGCGATGCCGAACTACGATACCGCATAGGAGCTCCCCGAAAAGGCTCTCCGCTCGGCGGTCATTATGTGGGCGCCTATGGCTCGATTGCATGCTACGATTTTCAGTTCGGGCGCAGTCACACCGGAGTATTGTCCGCCACCTACAACTATGCAGCGGGCGTTTCCTACACGTATTCTCTTCCGTTATCAACCCATTTCAACATCGATTTCAGCCTCGGCATAGGCTATCTGTGGGGAAAATACAAGAAACACACTCCCATCGATGATTGCGATGTGTGGCTGTCAACCCACAAGTTGGGCTGGTTCGGCCCGACACGGGCAGGCGTATCGCTCGTCTGGCTCATTGGCAACCGGGTGAAGAACAGCAGGAAAGGAGGCCTCCGATGATACGCCGCACTCTGCATCCGAGCGGATTCCCCGCCTTTATAATAATGTTGCTCGGCCTGATATGTCTGACGGGCTGCGACCAGCGCGACCTATGCTACGACCACTCCCATGTGTCGCCTGTAACCATTGAGTTTGACTGGAGTCTGGCACCGGAAGCCACCCCCAACACAATGGTTGTATGGTTTTTCTCTACCACCACCCCCGAACGCTACCGCTTTGAACTGACAGGCGACGGCACAGCGTCGCGCTCACAATTCGACAGCCGCATCCTGGTGCGCCCGGGCACCTACCGGGTGCTGTGTCACAACGGCACCACCGACAACAATTCGGAGAAAGGCAACACATTCAATGACTACAGCCTCGTGACCTACGACGATGCCGTTCTCGCTCCCATGAATCGCAGCGAAAGCGCCCCGCTACCCGACGACGCCGACCAACAGCCGGTCAGAGCCATGGCAAGCACTGTCTATGCCCACACCCTTGACGAGACTGTAACCGTAGAGCCGGCCGCTGTGGCTGAAAAAAACATCAGATTCACGCCCGCTGAAGTGACTTCAATCTACGACGTTATCATAACCGGAGTGGAAAATCTCACCGCCGACACCGAAGCCTCCGCGGCAATCACAGGCCTGGCTGAAGCATGGAACCCGGCAACGTCGGCTCCCGGCGGTACGGAAGTGACCATCCCCTTCAAGCTGACTCATTGCGGCTCGGAATGCCTGCGCGGATCACTCGTGACATTCGGTGACAACGCGCCTCACGACAACGTGCGACACCATCTGCGAGTCTATACCTCCTATAAATACTATTATGATTTCGACGTTACCGATGAGATTCACAAAGCCGGCAACAGCAAGCACATTGAGATTCACCTGCACGGTCTTAAATTGCCTGCGAGCAGTCAGGGCGGTATGAGCCCAGGCGTAGATGAATGGGACAATGCCGAAAACATCGAACTTCCAATGTAATAAATTTCAAAATAACCCAATTCAAAAACTTTTAAAAATTACTCTCATGAAAATTAGTGCTTATTCAGCAGTGGCATTCGCACTCATGACCGGGGCGATGTTTGTCACTTCTTGCGCCAATGACGTCGAGACCGTCATCAACGACGACCCGACAGGTAATGCAATCAGTTTTTCTCCGGTAGTGGGAAACTCCACTCGCGCCACTGAAACAAAATTCGGCAACCTGGGCAATTTCGCCGTTGTTGCCCGCGGCATGCATCACGACGGTGTGCTGTATGACAGCTTCCTAATCGGTTCCGGTTCTGCCGGTGAAGTCGCTACCCGCGATGACAATTCCAATATATGGAATCTTGACCGTAGTGTTTACTGGCCAAGCACATTCGACAAGGTAATGTTCTTTGCCTACACAACTCTAAAAAATGGAGATACAGGCAATGCACTTTACGGTGATGCCACTTTCGGTTTTGAAAACAAAAACCCCTATATTGACGACTATGCGCCAAAGAAAGCTGTTTTGACTCAGCAGTCTGATGATGTGAATACGGTATGGGCTGACGGTAAGGAGCAGAAGGATCTGCTTGTGGCTTACACTATGCAGCAGCGTTCGGAAAGCCCTACAACTGTGAAGCTTAACTTCAAGCATGCTCTTACTCAGATTTCAATCACTGCCGGACAGAAGGACAAAACCGATAAGGATAATCGAGTAGTAAAGATAAAGGGAGCATGGATTGTCAATGCCGCTGCATCGGGCAAATTATTAGGAAACCTCAACTATAACCCCGCTGACCAAACAACCGATGACAAACTAAGCTGGACCGGCACCGGCAAAGCTGTTTACGGTTCATTCTATAACCAAATCCTTACACTGGAAAAAGACGGGAAGACCGACCTTCTGCGCCCCGAAGGGATCGACGGCACGCTGGGTTCGCTGATGCTTGTTCCAGAAAATCTTACTGCTTGGAATAAAACAGAGGATAGTGATGGGGCATATATCCTTCTGCTTTGCCGCGTAGAACTTAAGCATTCCGGCGCAACACATGAAGGCTCCGCTGACATGACCGATATCGGTACAGACGGCACCAATCACTATCATCAGCTCTTCCCTGTCAATACAACAAAGTATGACGCGGCGCAATACGGCTTTGTATGCGTGCCCCTCTCGAGCACATGGAATACTGACGGTATAGGAAAGCATTACACTTATCACCTTGACATCTGCGGCTCAACGACAGGTGCCGGCTTGTACCCTCCCGTATTTGAAAACGACTTTAAAAATGGACTGATACCCGGAGGTTCTAAGGTGGGTACAGCTCCTTTGGAAGTTGTTCAAACTCGTCCGACCGGTAAGAACGTTGGCGACCCTGTTCTTGACGAACCGATTAAGTTCGAGGTGACTGTACAGGATTGGTACGTGCCCACGGAATGGACGCCCGGCAACGGCAGTTTCTGATCTGCTCTTTAACTGACTAAAATATCAGGCCTCGCCGTTTTTTGTCGCGAGGCCTGTTTTTAAAATTAATTCACACTATTTCAGCCATGAACGTAAAATACAGCATCTACAGATGTGCCATCACCGCATCGGGCGCCTGCGCCGCTCTCATGCTGGCTATTTCCTGCAATGATGACCTCGGGTACCAAAACATTGAAGGGAAACAAATTGCCTTCAATATCACGGCGCCCCGCACCTGGCACGACGGGATGGAAATCAATGAGAACGAACCGACCACTCACTGCCTGTCGGTCAAGGAGCTGTCGTCCGACGGCGACACCAAACTGTATCTGCATACCGTAGTGGCTGACAATCCCGTTGAAGAGAGGGTCAGTGCATCGCGCGGCACCCCGATAAGAGATTTAGCTACGTTCAAGGAGGAATATAAGCGCTTTTCGCTAAGCGGAATATGTTATAGCGGCGACTATCCGGAGGATGAGTCTCAGAATCTGTGGACCACTGAATATGCCCATGACCTTTATTTTTCCACCGACGACGGCCTACAGCTGAGCGGGGAACATCCCTTGTTGTGGCCCTACAACGATAAGGTCAAATTCTTTGCTTTCGCTCCGACAGTGGCAGATTTTGAAAAGCTGAATACGGGGGGATCTCTGAAGCTGGGCGAAGCCACAGTTTCGGGTTCACCGAAACTGACCTACACTGTGCCTGCCGATGTGGAGAAACAGATTGACCTCATGACGGCGAGCACTGACTACAATTTCTCACCTACCGGCACGAAGGTTGACCTGAAATTCGGCCACGCGCTGACGGCAGTGAGAATAGCGTGCGGCAAGGATATGCTTGCAGGCACGATTTCCAAGGTGGAAATTTCAGGAATCTACGGCAGCGGCACTCAGGTGATAGGATCAGCCTCATGGACCACGTCAGGCCCACTTACCTCATACACAATCTCAAAAGATATTGAGTTGCCCACGGATGATAAATCCGCCGACATAATTCATGCGGGAAATGGCACCGCCATAGCCGGCACCGAAACAGATAACCTCACCTTTATACTGATGCCGCAGACACTGCCGGAAAACGCCTCGATAACCATTGAGTTCACCGATAAAGCTACCGGCACGGAGCGCACAATCACCGGCACGATTGGAGGACAAACCTGGGAAGCAGGCAAGATTATAACCTATTCGGTCTCCCCATCGAGCATCCACATCAACGCCTCCGTCGAAATCAATAAGAAGGGAGCCACAGCCGAGAATCCTACCGGCGACGTGATTCCCTATTCGGGGGTGTGGTACGATGTTGAATACAATCCCGCTGTAGTTGAAATCGTACAGGCAGGGGTGGATAATAGGGAAGTTCAAAAGATTCCGGTCGACAAGCTCAAATACAAATACAAATTTGAGGACAGCGAGACCGACGAGTGGAGTAACTGCGTTACAGATACTGACGGATTGCTGAAAATCGCGCCCCAACCCGCTTATGAGACCATGAGAACCGGTTTTAATACCGAAACAGAAACCGGCACCGAGAGCTCCCCTGAATCGCTGACGGTTAATGGCAAAACAGCCAACTGCTATCTGGTTGACAAGGCAGGATTTTTCTCGCTGCCGCTTGTCTATGGCAACGGTAATGTCGCCGACCCTGTGGAGAACACAAAGAGCCTTAATTATTATCCAAAGCACGATGACGGGAGAATGCCTGCCGACGGGAAAATAGCCGGCGCCCGCGATGCTGTGTTGTGCTGGCAAGACGCACCGGACCTTATTGATCCATCCAGCGTAAAGGTCAAGAATGGCAATCTTGTGTTCCATATCCGCAAGCACACCCTCACACAGGGCAATGCCTTATTGGCTGTAAGGAATGACTCCAAGGAGATAATATGGAGCTGGCATATATGGGTGACTCCGCATAGGACAGAATTCTACGGTCAGTTCTATAATTCAAGTGCCGACGGTTATTCCTATCCGCTTGCTCAGTATAATCTTGGATGGTGTGACAGCCACGAACACAATGAAGCGCGCAAATTCTCACTCAGAGCCGTTGTCGACATGTCGGCCTACGGAGGCGACAAGGAAACTCCGGTTGAGATCGGGACGTTCACACAGGATGTTTTCAAAGGCTCCGACGCGGGCGACAACACCTATTATCAGTGGGGCCGCAAAGACCCGATGCTCGGCGGCATATACAACACTAAGACGCCCAAATATAGATATAAGAAAAAAGGCTCGCTTACTTACAATGATTTCTATGAGTTCACTATGGAGAACAAGCAGGTGTTCAACCAATACAATCAGGACGGTTGCAATTACTCCTTCTGCAAAAATCCGGGCGATATGCTGGAGAATTACGGGCCAATCGGTACACCCGGCGAAGCATCAAAAGGCGTGACGATAGGCTACGCCATAAAACATCCTTATATGTTTATCACAAACTCGAAGGAATATTTAGCCCCCCCGAAAGAAGGAGATGAGGGTTATGACCCGGCGATCGGCGACGGTTATTACCCGGATACCGGCAAAGGCTATGACCCGAAGACCGGCGACGGATTCAATTACCGCAATCACTGGCATATACCCTATGTTGTTCGTAATGTTGGCTATCTGAATGAAGCCACCCATATCATGTTCAATGCCTGGAATTCAGCGGCAACGGATGCCGGTTATGAGTATGGAAAATCGGGTACTCTGGCCAATAATGCCGCAATAGTCACAAAAACTATCTTTGACCCATGTCCTCCGGAATTTCAGATGCCTCCGATTCATGCTCTCAAAGGAGTATATGACAAAATATCATCAACAACGGCCACCTATGCGAATAATGCCTGGACAATTACAGATAACGGAGGTTCAATAACATTTCCGCTTACGGGCGTAAGAAACTATGCCCTGCGCCCCACCGAGTGGAAAACAGTGGATCTTACGGGATCCGGGTTAAGTCATGAGGATTTCTATAAGATTTCCATGCCGGCATTCCGGATGCTTACTTTTGTATCTTCGGCAACAATTGTGAAAAAAGAGACCTACAATGCCTATCAAGTATATATATTTTCAATTGATAGATCTAACAGAGCGAACCCACCGAGTTATAGCAATCTTAAAAAGGATCGTACTCCCTCCAGCAACTCGTATGGCTTGGCTGTAAGACCCATGCACTATCCGGCAGGCAAATGAGCCGCCTTTGCCACAATCAAGCGAGCGGGGAGGAGTATTCCGGTCAAAGGTCAAGGAAGCGGCGGAGGTGCGGAAGGGCAGTTTCGCAGGCTAAGCGGCCAAGGCTATAGACGCGGAGCATGCGGCTCTCGTTGGTGTCAATGCGGCCTATGGGCAACGGCTCAGAGGGAGCTATGACAAAGGTGTTACCCTCCTCCACGCAACGCTGGAGATAGGCAAGCTGTCCGTTATACATTTCATGTCGACGCTCCATTGCTGCCGCAATAGCCGGATAACGCCGCAACGCCAACCTGACAAGCCAGCGGGGCGCAGGCTTCTTCACATAATCGCGCGGCTGTGTGAGCACAACAACGTTGCGCTCGAAGCCGGCACGTCGCGCAAATTCAAGTGGAATTGAATCGCTGATTCCACCGTCAAGCATGAGCCGTCCGTCGCTCACCCTCACCGGGCGCGTGACACCCGGCATTGAGGCCGAAGCGCGGAGCCATTCAAGCGAATCATGGTCCACACGGTCCATCCGATAATAGACAGGTTCGCCCGTGGCCACATCCGTGCTCACCGAATAAAACTCCATAGGGTTGCTCTCAAATGTGGCTGAATCAAAAACGTCGAGTTCAAGAGGCAAAGTGTGGTAAGCGAACTCGGCTCCCACGAGGTTGCCTGTCCGCAACAGCGTGCGGCACCCCATATACCGAGGGTCTTTGCAATATTTCAGATTATAGCGTAACACCCGGCCCGGCTGACGCGACTTGTAGTTGCACCCGAAACTTGACCCGGCCGAGACACCGACAAGACCGTCGAACTCAATGCCATGCTCCATCATGACATCAATTACACCGGCGGTGAAGAGCCCGCGCATAGCGCCCCCTTCAAGCACAAGAGCTGTTCTGAGTTTATCCATATTCTTCGCAAAGATAATGTTTATTTGCCGAAACTCTAAAGGCTGATGAGACGTTTTTTAGGTATGCTTGAATATTTTGCTAACATACTACGCGATTATCCGCCGTTGGCGTTGTTTCTGACTCTCGGCATAGGATATTTTATCGGGAGGTTGCGCATCGGCTCCTTCTCGCTCGGCAATGTCACAGCAGTGTTACTCACAGGCGTGGTCATAGGGCAGCTTAACATTCCCATGCCCGGGCCGTTGAAAAATGTGTTTTTCATGATGTTTCTCTTCTCAATAGGCTACAGTGTGGGACCTGACTTCTTCAAATCGTTCCGCGGACAGGGAGGGAAGCAAGCTCTTTTCGCAGTAGTTATGAGTTCACTATGTTTTGTCACCACCCTTGGCAGTGCATGGATGTTCGGCTACTCAAAAGGCGAAACCGTGGGGCTATTTTCAGGAGCGCAGACCTGCTCCGCCCTTTTAGGAGTAGGGAGCGAAGCACTATCGCGACTCGGACTTCCAGACGATGCGCTTAAAGACCAGCTTGACATAATCCCGGTGTGCTATGCCGTGACCTATATTTTCGGTACTCTCGGCACTGTCGTTATCCTCGGCAATTTCGGCCCGAAACTGTTAGGCGGCCTTGAAAAAGTGAAAGCGCGCACCGCCGAACTCGAGAAACAGCTCCATTCACCCGAAAGCTCATCCTCGGATCCGGCTCTGATAAACGCTCATCGCTCTGCGGCATATAGGTCCTATGTAGTTGACGGTGATTTCTTTGCAAAGCCAAGAACCGTGAAGGAAACCGAGCGTTATCTGCGTTCCACAGGACGCGGAGTGAGCATTGACCGCCTGAAACATAACGGTTCTATAAGTGCGCCGCGCTATGATGACCTCATCTATGCCGGCGACAGCATTGTGGTGTGCGGACGCAGCGAACACGTCATAGGAATTGAGCCGTCAATCGGCCATGAGACCGCCGACGCCGAACTGCTGAATTATCCCCTCGAGAGGGTAGGAATTGTCGTGGCCCGAAAGAGTTTCACCGGAAAGACAATTCTTGAAATCCGCAAGAACAGCTGGATTCACGGCGTGGTTATCCGCGATGCTACCCGCGATGGCAAACCGATAGATATTGACGCGAACACAACCTTCATGAAACGTGACCGCCTCACAATTCTCGGGCGCGCCGAACATGTGAAAAATGCAGCCGCCCACATAGGCCACATTGACCGTCCGAGCGTGGCTACCGACATAATGTTTGTCGGGCTGGCCATATTTATCGGGGGACTTTTCGGAGCAATGAGTTTCTGGATTGGCAACATTCCCGTTAGTTTCGGCACAAGCGGAGGCTCGCTCATAGCCGGAATCATATTCGGCTGGCTGCGTTCGCGCCGTCCCACTTTCGGCAACATATCGCCAGGAGCGCTATGGATTATGAACAATCTCGGCCTGAGCGTTTTCATCGCCGTGATTGGCATTGAATCGGCCCCGTCATTCATTTCCGGAATAAAGACTGTAGGGCCGATGCTTTTCGCCGCCGGCGCCATAGCCACCACCATACCCCTGCTTTTAGGAATATTTATAGGCAACCGCCTGTTCAAATTCAATCCGGCCATAACGCTCGGATGCTGTGCCGGCACACGAACCTGCACCGCCTCGCTCGGAGCCGTGCAGGATGCCATAGGCAGCACACTACCCGCCATAGGCTACACTGTCACCTATGCCGTAAGCAATCTGCTCCTCGTTATCTGGGGGTTGCTCACCGTTATTCTGATTTGACTTCCTGACGGTAACGTGCGGGCAGCGACGCATTTATAGTGCGGAAGCACTCATCCATCACTTGAGGCTGCTGTTCGGGCGTTGCCGGTGGAGCAATAGGGCGGTGGATAGTGAGAGTGATTGTTCCCCAATGAGGGATTTTCCGAGTGCGGGGAAGCACCTGAAAAGCGCCGTCGATAGTGAACGAAAGAGGTATTTCATTTTCCGGGATGCGTTTTCGCTCCCGGATTTGATATAACTTTTTGTTATATAGTTAGTTACCATAACGCAACTTTT
>ENA-ORCP01004198-ORCP01004198.1-human-gut-metagenome-genome-assembly--contig:-NODE-4198-length-10078-cov-3.820418_pt1 | contig 10078 bp, 8 predicted proteins | sample MGYA00242990_ERZ507991 | MGnify/ENA primary metagenome ERZ507991 (study PRJEB26167, sample SAMN06115496) | human gut metagenome | host: Homo sapiens | place: China:Henan | collected 2015-05-07 | study...
AGGGCGTTCTGCATTTCCGTGATTACGGATGTAATGTCGTTGAATGGCTTCATGTACTGGTTCGCGTAAGAAAGCAGTACGGAAAGACCGCCGACAGTCAGGGCTCCAAGCGGGATCAGGAATGCACCTGCAAGCGCTACGGCAGCGTAAATAATGTTGTTTACGAAACGGGTGGACGGATTGGTAAGGCTGCTGTAAAATACGGCTTTCTGGCTGTATTCTTTGAGTTCTTTATTGATCTCATCAAAACGCTTTGAAGCCTTGTCCTCATATCCGAATGCCTTGACAACCTTCTGATTTCCGATCATTTCCTCGATCAGAGCAGTCTGTTTTCCACGGGTTTCACTCTGCTTTTTAAACATGGTAAAAGAGCGTGAGGAAATAAATTTTGCCACCAGGAAGCTGAGTGGTGTCAGAAGGATGACCATCAAAGTGATCCACACGTTCTTGGAAAACATGAAGATCAAGGTTACAACAACGGTCACAACGCCGGAAAATAACTGGGTAAATCCGAGCAGTAATCCGTCAGAAAGGATATCGGTATCGGCAATGATACGGCTCACAATATCGCCGGTGCTGTGCTGGTCCAGATAAGAAAGCGGAAGCTTCTGGATGTGGCGGATTGCCTGGGATCGGATATCCTGTACAATATGATAGGTCATGCGGTTATTGACAAGGTTCATGATCCAGATTGCGGCTGCAGCGATCACTACGAACAGAAGAATCTGCTTCAGATAGAGCCACATCTGGGTAAAGTCTACATTGTGCGCTGCTACGATCTCATCGATCGCATTACCGAAGAGAACCGGCACATAAAGCTGAAGAACCACTGATATTCCGGCAAGGATGATGCTGAGGATCAGGAGGATCCAGTATTTTCCGATATATTTAAAAAGCTTTTTCATTACACTGTCTTTTTTCATACCTACATCTCCCCTCTTTCATATTTTGCACGGTCTTCCGGGAACTGTGAGAAATAGATCTCACGATAAACTTCGCAGGATTTCATAAGTTCATCATGTGTACCGGATCCGGCGAGTTCTCCATTATCTAATACTAAAATCTTGTCTGCCTGGCGGATGCCTGCAACCCTCTGGGATACCAGGAAGGTTGTTGTCTCTCCTTCCAGTCCTGCGAGGGCTTTCCGAAGTGCTGCGTCAGTTGCAAAATCAAGTGCGCTTAAGTTGTCGTCGAGGATCAGGATTTCCGGCTTTTTCACAAGAGCGCGGGCAATGGTAAGACGCTGACGCTGTCCACCGGAAAGGTTCTTTCCGTTCTGCTCGAGCATGAAATCAAGCTGTCCGTCTTTTCCTTCTACGACTTCTTTTGCCTGTGCAACTTTCAGTGCATCCCAGATCTCGGAGTCAGATGCATTTTCATTGCCCCATTTCATGTTATCGCGGATGCTGCCTTTGAAAAGGACGGAGCGCTGCTGTACGATTCCGACCTTGTCGTGGATTTCCTGATTGGTAAGCTCTTTTACATTGCGTCCATTCAGTTTAACGGTTCCGCAGGTTACATCATAGAAACGGGAGATCAGGCTGACCAGAGTGGATTTTCCGCATCCGGTACCACCGATGATACCGACTGTCTGCCCTTTTTTTACAGAGAAACTGATATCAGAAAGGCTTGATGCACCGGCACCTGCATAGGTGAAGGATACCTTGTCGAATTCAACTTCATTTGCAGAAGGATTTGCCTTTGCAGAAGGAGTTTCCGGATAATGCATGGTAGTCCTGATATCCAGGACACCGGCTACACGGTCTGCACATGCCATCGCCTTGTTCAGTGTAATGATCAGGGAAGCCAGCTTGATCAGTTCGACGATCATCTGTGCCATGTAGTTGTAAAGCGCGACAACCTGTCCCTGATGCATGGTTCCGAGATTGACCTGGAGTCCTGCTCTTGCAATCAGGATGACAGTTGCAATGTTGATCAACACGTAGGTAAATGGATTTAACAGGGCGGAAATTCTTCCGACAAATTCATTTAACCTGGTCAGTTCGGTGTTGCTCTTTTCAAATTCATTTACCGACTCTTCTTCGCGGCAAAATGCGCGGATCACGCGGACACCTGTCAGATTCTCACGGGTAAGTCCTGTGACACGGTCCAGGGCAGCCTGCACTTTTTTGAAAAGCGGGATGCTGACCAGCATAATGAAAATGACGCCGACAAATAAAAGAGGGATCGCCACAACGAATACCAGCGCACATTTAAAGTTGATCGTAAATGCCATGATCATCGAACCGATTACGATAAACGGACTTCTCAGAAGAAGACGAAGTCCCATGTTGATGCCGTTCTGGACCTGGTTGATATCATCGGTCATCCGTGTGATCAGGGTGTCCGTACCGATCGTATCAAGTTCGGTAAATGAAAAGCCCTGAATGTGGTCAAATACGGCCTGTCTTAAATTGGTTGCACAGCCGACACTCGCTCTTGCAGCAAAATACTGTGCGGTAAAACTGCAGCTAAGACCGACTGCAGCCATGAGGATCAGCACCAGGAACATCTTTACGATGTAGCCGTGGTCATTGTTTGCAATACCAATATCAATGATCTTGGCGACAACCACCGGAACCAAAAGATCAAATACGACTTCCAGCAGTTTGAATAATGGTGCAAGAATACTTTCTGTCTTGTATTCTTTCAGATAAACCCAAAGTTTCTTCAAACACACTCACTCCTGTTCTTTACTTCTTAGTTTTTTCTTGACCTACTCATTATAATGCGCTACCATCAATATGAATAATATTGTTTTTATGACAGCTTAATATAAAAAAAGTATAACAATGTGAGTGGCAAAAGGTATTTTGACCTATTTGATACCAGATTGCTATGTGCTTTGCACTCTCGCAATCCTCAAAAACATTCGTAATCCGCTCATTTTTCTTTGAAAAATGGCTACTTACTCATGTTTTTGGCGGGTCAAGAGGTCAAAAATCCTCTTGCAAGCAAGCTTGCATCGGCTTTCTGACCTTTTGACCCTGGTATCATCATATAACTAAACGGAGGGAAAAAAGAAAATGGAACTCAGACAGCTGGAATATTTCCGGGAAATCGCGAATACGGGAAGCATCAATGAAGCGGCGAGAAAGCTCAATATGTCACAGCCGCCCCTCAGCTATCAGATCAGGCAGTTGGAAAATGAACTGAACGTGCAGCTGTTTGAGCGTACCCATAAAGGGGTGATCCTGACGGCGGCAGGTAAGCTTTTGTATGACCGTGCGGCGAGCCTTCTGGATTATGCCAGATCGACAGAGCTTGAGGTGTCCCAAACGGGTAAAAAAAGGGTTCTGAGAATCGGGATCACGCCGACGACGGTCGGCACAGTCATGCCGTTTATCGCAGAATTTTCAAAGAAAAATCCCGACGTGAATTTTGAGGTTCACGACGGGATCACGTATACGTTATATGATTATCTTCAGGAAGGGATCATCGATATTTCGGTTGTCCGCACGCCGCTCCGGCTGGATGATGTGGAGTCCGCAGTTCTGCATTCGGAGCCGATGATCGCTGTCTCCAATCCGGAGATGCCTTCAGAAAGGAGAAAATCGCTCATTCTTGAAGATTTAGTCCACAGACCGTTAATTCTCTACCGGCGCTATGAAAAGCTGATTATGGATGCATTTCACGCGCAGAATCTGGTTCCGGAGGTGTTCTGCCTGTGTGATGATGCCAGGGGCGCTACCCTCTGGGTGAAGGAAGGGCTTGCCACGGCGATCTTCCCGCAGTCCATGGAGCCGCTTTGCGAAGGGCTGGCTTGTCAGGTGCTTGATGAACCGGATCTGGTGACGAAGATCCTTCTGATCTGGCAGAAGGGGCGGAAGCCGACGGCGGTAGTGCAGGATTTTATGGATGTCTGTCTGAAATAATTTAAACCGTATCAAAAATAATAATCCTTGGTTTATTTTTGATACGGTAAGTGAATTGTAAGACGGATTCTCCATGTTCTGGCAGGTGGAAGCGATAAACATCAGTATGATCGATTTGCGAATTGTTTTCCGATTATACTGCTTTTTCAAAGTCTGCCCCTATACCCATTTTCACTTCAAATGTCGTCCCGCTATGCTTATTTGTATAAACTTCAATCGTTCCGTCATGAACCCGCACAACTTCCCGCACCATCGCAAGGCCAAGCCCCACACCTCCGAGTTCCCGGCTTCTTGACTTATCTACCCGGAAGAACGGTTCGAAGATTTGCTCCCTGAATGCTTCGTCAATTCCATTTCCTGTATCCGAAACCGTCAGAACAACTTCGTTCTTCTTCCTTATTGCTGATACCGTAACGGTTCCATCTTCCCGATTATATTTAATTGCATTTTCAACAAGATTATATAGCATTCTGTAAATCAGAATATCACTTCCTGTCAAAAATAATTCTTCATCAGCCTTTGCTCCTGCTCCCTGTGACCTCTGTATCAGTTCAACCTTTTTTTCCTGTGCCAGAGGTTCCAGATCTGTCAGCACTTCCTCGATCAGACTATGGAGCTCAATTCTGTCATTTCGCGATACGGTCTGTAATTCGCTCATATCCAAAAGCGTTCGGACCAACTTGCTAAGACGTTCATTCTGCTCCGTTACCATCTGAATTGTCTCTTCTGCCACTGCGGTACTTTCCGGATGTTCTGTTGTATGGTATAGATCCAGTTGTGCCTGGATTAAAGCCAGTGGAGTACGTAACTCATGTGCTGCATTTCCTGTAAACTGACGCTGTGTCTCAAATGATTCCGAAAGTCGCAAAAGCATCTTGTTATAAGAAGTACGAAGTCGGTCTAATTCTGCGATTCTATTCTCTTCAATCGTATAATCCGCCAGATTCTGTGCCTGAACCTTTTCTACTGTCTCTGAAAATTCTTTGAGTGGTTTTAATGCCCTGCCGCTGACAAAAAATGTAACTGCGCCACCAATCAGTGCCACGACAACAGTAATCAGAAGACTTCTATTTCTATAATCTGATTTCGAATTATAAACCTTCGTAGCAAACTGCGCTGCAAAATCATCCCATTCATTATCCGGAATATCAATATACACTGCCTCCGGTGCGGCACTTTGATCCGTAACAGTCTCCTGAAGCGTGTCAATATAATAGACTCCGTTCTTATATAGGAAAAATGTAAGGCATCCACACAATACGGTAATCAACACCGTCGTAAGAATCGTCAGTCTCCACTGGAGTGATATTTTTTTCATGCTTTACCACCTCCGCCTATCTTATACCCCTCACCGATCTTATTCACGATCGGATCATAACCAAGCCCGGCTTTCAGTTTCTTTCTCAGAGAAGACATATGCACTCGGATCGAGCCGCTGAAACTATCCACAGAAGAATCCCAGACATGCTCGATCAGTTCTTCCTGACTGACCGGTCTTCCCTGATTCAAAAGAAGATACTCTAGAATTCCATTCTCTTTTCTTGTCAATGCAACCGGCTTGTTTTTTGCATATGCAGTCCGTTCTCTTGTATCAAAACGAAGATTGCCACATTCCAGACAGACATTTTTTTGTACAAACTTTCTTCTTGTCAGACTTCGCACACGGGCTTCCAGCTCTTGCAGATGAAAGGGTTTTTCCATATAATCATTTGCCCCCGCATCAAGACCGTCAACCTTATCAGCGATCTGACTTCTCGCAGACAGAATCAATACCTTTGTCTCTTCGTTTTCCTTTCGAAGTTCCCGGAGAATATCCATCCCATCCATCCCCGGAAGGTTAAGATCAAGCACGATCAAATCATACATTTCCGCATAGATCATATCCAGTGCTTCCTCTCCGTCATTACACGTGTCTACCTCATATCCTGCCTGGTGCAGACTTTTCGCAATCATATCACATAATTTCTTCTCATCTTCAACAACTAATAATCTCAATTTATTTTTCTCCATTTTCTTAACAGGAATTTTACATCCTCTATTGTATAATGCAAACATCGAAAGGTCAATAAACGGTTACTGTTCACACGATGTGCGACCAGCAACGCATCTCGCCATTTTAAATCGCCTTTGGCGATGGGGCGAGATGCATTCAAGCCAAAACATGCATCCTCCGTGTCAATCAGCGGAGTGATTGACACGGGAGTGAACAGTAACAATAAATAGACTTTGAACATTGAAAGGAGTATTTTAATGAAATCTGAAAAAGCAACACAGATTCTTTTACTTGCAGCCGGTCTGGTGTTTTTCCTTGTCGGGATCTTCCGCGGAGAAGCAGCGGTTGTACTTAGTAAGGCAATAAAATTATGTATGGAGTGTGTTGGAATTGGATAAGAAAATGAAATCAAACAAAAACTTTCTGGCCCGTTTCCGCGGATGGATTCAGGCAGCTGCTACACTGCTGACCAACATTCACATCCCGAATCTGTTTAAAGGGAAAATTTATCAGGGAAATGTAAAAACGATGTGCGTCCCGGGACTAAACTGTTACTCTTGTCCTGCCGCCACAGGTGCCTGTCCGATTGGAGCTTTTCAAGCCGTGGTCGGTTCTTCAAAATTCAAATTTACCTACTACATCACCGGATTTTTCATCCTGTTAGGTGTTCTGTTAGGACGGTTTATCTGTGGATTCCTCTGTCCGTTTGGATGGTTCCAGGATCTGCTGCATAAGATTCCGGGCAAGAAACTTTCCACCGCAAAACTGAAGCCTCTGCGGTATCTGAAATATGTGATTCTGGTCGTCTTTGTTATACTACTTCCGGCATTTGTAACCAATTCACTTGGTATGGGAGATCCTTTCTTCTGCAAATACATTTGCCCACAGGGCGTACTTGAAGGCGCAATTCCGCTGGCACTTGCCAACTCAGGAATCCGTGCCGCACTCGGACATTTATTTACATTTAAGTTCACAATCCTTGCGCTTTTTATCATCCTGAGCATCTTGTTTTACCGTCCATTTTGTAAATGGATCTGCCCGCTGGGTGCTATTTATTCACTGTTTAACAAGGTATCTTTTCTTAAGATTCAGGTTGATCATGAGAAATGTGTTGGCTGCCAGAAATGCAGCCGTGTCTGTAAGATGGATGTCAATGTAGTAGACACACCAAACCATCCGGAGTGTATCCGATGCGGAGAATGTATGAAAGCCTGTCCGACTGATGCAATCTGCTATCATTACGGATTTTCAACTAAGAAACAGGCTGAAAATAAAAACTAATAAAACGTAATTTAAAGGAGATTTAAAATCATGAAAAACAAAACACTTAGAACAAACTCAATGAAATTAAAAAAGGTAATTGCTGCATCCCTTGCCATTTCTGTACTTTTTGCGTTTACAGGCTGCGGAAATTCCTCCTCAACAGACAATACAAACACAAAACAGGAATCTTCTTCCACAACAGAAACGGGCAGCGCAGACGAGCTGAACAAAAAACGGGATGACCTTTACCAGCAGGAAAACCAGCTTTTTGCTGATCACAAAGATGCATGGGACAAAGCCTTTGGTCTTATGAACAAGAACGCTGCCGGTGATGCCATGAGCGAAAACTATGCTGATTCCCTCGCAAGCACAGTGGAATCTAACAAAGACTCTTTCTCTGAAGAAGAATATGAAACTCTGTGCAAAGACATCGAGACAATCCGCGGAATTGAAGAAGAAATTGCCAAGCTTGAGAAAGAGATTGCTGCATCCGATTCCTCTGACAGCTCTTCCTCCAAATCAGACGAATCCACAGCTGTATTCAAAGGTTTCAAAGGAAAAGATCTGGATGGAAACGATGTAGATGACAGTCTTTTCGCTAAAAACAAAGTTACAGTTGTAAACTTCTGGTTCAGCGGATGCAAGCCATGTGTCGGAGAGCTCTCTAAGCTGAATGAATTAAATGAGAAACTCAAAGAAATGGGTGGCGAAGTTGTTGGTATCAACACGGATACTTTAGACAACAATGAAGCCGGAATTAAAGAGGCAAAAGAAATCCTGAAAGCTCAAGGCGCTTCCTACAAGAACCTGACTTTCGATTCTAATTCAACAGTTGGAAAATATGCAGGAAACATTATGGCATTCCCTACAACCGTTCTTGTAGATAAAGACGGAAATATCGTTGGGGAACCTTTCATGGGTGGCATTGACGATCAGTCAAACTACGATCAGCTGATGAAGCAGATCCAGTCCGTACTGGACCAGAAATAATTCATTTACTGAAGATGTATGCTAAATGAGGCTGACAAAGGTTGAGCACATTTGGGGCAGACCACCGATAGGTGTTATCTCACCCGAAATCTTTTCAACGAAGATAAAAAATGGATTTTATGCAGTTTCTGCTTATCTCAGCTCCTGCATAAAATCCAGAATTTTTTTTAATGTATTGTATTTAAAAACTCATAATCTGCTCTTCGTCAAGTCTTTTAAGAATTTCACATGCCAGCTTAACCGCATTATCAAAATCAGCATAAGCTGAAATTCCGTAATGTGTATGTGCATAGCGAACCGGAACTCCGATAACGATAACAGGAACCGCTTTTTCAGACAAATGTATAGCTGCACCATTTGTTGAACCGGCACTACGAACTGCATCCTGAACCGGAATACCAAGCTTTTCTGCCAGATCCAGTGCATATCTTTGATAATGCGGATTGGTGATCATACGGGCATCAATGTGACGCAGCATCGGTCCTCGTTTGATAGCTGTCTGAACCATATACGACTCAACGCAGGTATCATCTGCCGGGCATCCCTCAAAAACAATTGCGATATCCGGTTTAATTACCTGTGTTGTCACGGTGGCACCGCGCACACCAACCTCTTCCTGTGCTGCACAAGCACCAACAATATCTACATTCAGATCCTGACCAGCCAGGGTATGCATGGTCTTAAGAATTGCCGCACATCCCAGACGGCAGTCAAAGCTCTTGCCCACCATCAGATCGGTGGTTTCTGAATATGTAAATGTCACATCCGGCACTACTGGTTCACCGATACGAATGCCGAACTTTTCAACCGCCTCTTCTTTAGAAACAGCGCCAACATCAACCGTGATATCTTTCATATCCAGAGGAGCTTTACGCTCCTGCTCTGTCATGAAATGCGGAGGCTTGCTGGCAGTAAGTCCCGGAATATATTCTCCGAACCGGTTGCGAACCAAGACTTTATGAGCCGGAATATTGTGGTTAACCCAACCTCCGATCTGAATGATGCGGAGAGTTCCGTTCGGGCAGATAGCCTGCACCATAAAACCAACCTCATCACTATGTGCGTCAAGCTGAACAACCGGACGTTTGCCGTTATTTTCTTTACGGCGGATATACAGGTTGCGCATGCGATCTTCTGTAATTTCTCCGAGTCCTTCTGCGTAAGGACGAATCGCTGCAACCACTTCATCTTCGAAACCGGATGTACCGTTTGCATTTGAAATTGCTGCAATCATTTCCAACGTTGTTTTTTTATCCATTCTGACACCTCTTTATGAAAGTTTTATTTTCTTGAATTCTTCCATGAAATCAACAATATAGTTTGCTGTGGTCTCAAGCATCTCCTTGCCCCACTCTTCTGTAGCGGTATTCGGATGATCCGGCCCGATCCAGCCGTTGTCTGTTACATGCGGAGTATTGCGTATAATATCAACGTTAACTCCCTTGAACTCAACAGAACAGAAACCGGTTGTCTTCAGATTTTCAGACAGGTGCTTAAACTGGAGCTCACCGCCTATCTCACTCTTATCAACTAAAGACGGATCAATTCCAAGAATCGCCGCTGTTTCCTCACCACCGCCGTGTCCGCCTTTCCACGCCGGGTTCATATCCCATGCCATCAGCCACCAGTTAAGCATAGCCACCAGACAGCCCTTATCTTCGAATTCCATGCCAAGGCGTTCAATCATCTTGATGTTTCCACCATGTCCGTTCAGGAAAACGAATTTTCTTGCGCCGTGACGATACAGACTCAGAAAAATCTGACGGCAAAACTGATAGAGTACCTCATTGTCAATATCAATTGTACCCGGATACGGAGCTAAATACTGGCAGGAACCATACGGAATCGTCGGAGCAATCAAAACATCACTTTTCTTCTCGATTTTCTCCAACAAATGCTCCGGAATCAGTGTATCGGTTCCCAGTGGCATGTGACGGCCGTGACACTCAATACTGCC
>ENA-ORCP01004205-ORCP01004205.1-human-gut-metagenome-genome-assembly--contig:-NODE-4205-length-10059-cov-3.512623_pt1 | contig 10059 bp, 10 predicted proteins | sample MGYA00242990_ERZ507991 | MGnify/ENA primary metagenome ERZ507991 (study PRJEB26167, sample SAMN06115496) | human gut metagenome | host: Homo sapiens | place: China:Henan | collected 2015-05-07...
AGGAGTTTTTACCACACGGTAGATAATCGGGTCGCGGAAGTGCATGTTCGGGTTGGCCATGTCAATCTTGGCACGCAAAGCCTCTTTAATGCATTAAAGCAGTAACGCGGCAGAGAAAGAAAGATGAGGAACAAAGACATGAAAGAATTATCAAATTTACTTGGATTTCGGGAGAGTATCAAAGTTGTTGATGCGACCTTACGTGACGGTGGACTGGTGAATGACTTCTATTTCACAGATGACTTTGTAAAAGCATTGTATCAGGCAAATATCGACGCAGGTGTTGACTATATGGAGATGGGATATCGTGCATCAAAAAAGGTATTTGATGAATCGAAGTTCGGTAAATGGAAATTCTGTAGTGATGACCATATCCGTGAGATCGTTGGAGAAAACGACACAGACTTAAAGCTTGCAATCATGGCAGATATCGGGCGTCATGACAAGAACGATTTCGATGAGAAGGTAAATTCACCGGTTGATTTAGTCCGTGTGGCAGCATACATCCATCAGATGCCGGAAGCAATCGACATGGTAGAGGATGCGGCAAAGAAGGGATACGAGACAAGCTGTAATATTATGGCAATCTCGAATTCACAGGAGGAAGACATCAAGGTTGCACTTGATATGCTTGGCAAGACACCGGTTGATGTTATCTACATTGTGGACAGCTTTGGTTCTCTGTATCCGGAGCAGATTGCCCGTATCGCAGATCTGTACCTGAATTTCGCAGCAAAATACAATAAGAAGATCGGTATCCATGCACACAACAACCAGCAGCTCGCATTTGCAAACACGATTGAAGCGTGCGGTGATGGTGTAGACTGGTTAGACGGAACCTACCTGTCCATGGGAAGAGGAGCCGGCAACTGTGCAATGGAGCTATTACTTGGATTCCTGAAGAATCCAAAATACAACGTATACCCGGTATTCAAATTCATTGAAGACCACATGATGAAATTAAAGGATGACGGCATCGTCTGGGGGTACGATCTCCAGTACCTGATGACCGGGCTTTTAAACCAGCATCCTCGTTCTGCAATCGCCTTCACAAAAGAGAATCGCCGCGACTACGCAGAATACTACAAGGAACTGTTAATTTAATTGCATAAGGAACAACAAGAAAATAGTTATTGTTTCTCGAAAAATTGAGAAGTAAAAAGAGCATATAATATACAAAGAATAGTTGTAGTTATTTATGTATATGTTTGAAACTTAGAAGTACTTAATGTTCTGTAATAAATCAGCAATGTTTGAACACGATGTTCAAACAAGCCGCCACTGAGCCACGGATGGCGAATTGGCGGCGATTGCGTACGATAGAAGTTATGTAAATCAGAACATTTAGAACTTCTTGTTTCAATACATCACATAAACAACTACAACTATTTTTATATATGCTCTTTTTACGCACATTTTACAAAACTACGATAACGCACTTTACTTACATTCTGTATATTCTCATTTGTAAGTTAAATCAAAAAGAAAATCTTTAAGAGAAAAAGGAGACAAAGAAAATGAGAAAGTTAAAGAAAGCAATCATTGGAGTTTTAGCATCAGCCATGCTTATGGGAGCAATGACAGGATGTGGTAAAGCAGCAAGTGATGATATCACCGTAATTTCCCGTGAGGATGGATCCGGTACAAGAGTCGCATTTATCGAACTGTTCGGTATCGAGGAGAAGGATGCAGATGGTAATAAGATTGATAATACAATCTCTACTGCAGATATCACAAACTCAACATCCGTTATGATGACGAGTGTAGCAGATGATGAGGCAGCGATCGGATACATATCCCTTGGTTCCCTGGATGATTCTGTAAAGGCATTGAAGATTGATGGTGCAGAAGCAACCGCTGATAATATCTCAAACGGAAGCTACAAGGTATCCCGTCCGTTCAACATTGCAACAAAGGGTACACCAAACGAAGTAACACAGGATTTCATCAACTTCATCTTGAGCGAGGATGGACAGAAGGTTGTTGAAGATGCAGGATATATCAGCCAGGGCAATGCAGGTGCATTCAAGGCTGCAGGCGTAAAGGGTAAGATTAATATTGCAGGTTCATCTTCCGTAACACCGGTTATGGAGAAGCTCAAGGAAGCATATGTTGCAGTCAATCCGGATGTACAGATTGAAGTACAGCAGAGTGATTCTACAACAGGTATGACAAGTGCGGCAGAAGGTGTCTGCGATATCGGTATGGCATCCAGAGAGCTGAAGGACAGCGAGCTTAGTGCAGGTCTTACACCAACAGTGATCGCAATTGATGGTATCGCAGTTGTTGTAAATAAGAACAACGATGTCGATGGTCTTACAAGTGATCAGGTAAAGAGCATCTACACAGGTTCTATCACAAAGTGGTCAGAAGTAAAGTAATAGCTTGATAAAAACTTATCAGAAAGAAAATACGAGGCATACTATGACGAAAGTAAAAGAAAGAACAATGCATATCGTATTCCTGGTGGCTGCCTGTATGTCCATACTGGCAGTCGCCATGATATGTCTGTTCATGTTTGCCAATGGCGTACCAGCCATCCGGCAGATTGGATTTGTGAATTTTATATTTGGTAAAACCTGGATGCCGGGTGCAAATAAATTCGGCATCTTCCCTATGATCATCGGCAGTATCTATGTGACAGCAGGTGCAATCATCATCGGTGTTCCAATCGGACTTTTATGTGCCGTATTCATGGCAAAGTTCTGTCCACCGAAGCTTCATAAGATTATGAAACCGGCTGTGGATCTGCTTGCAGGTATTCCATCTATTGTATATGGATTCTTCGGTCTGGTTGTGATCACGCCGATGATCCGGAATACATTCGGCGGAAGCGGTAAAAACATTCTGACCGCCTGCATCCTGCTTGGAATCATGATTCTGCCAACCATCATCAGTGTATCGGAATCAGCAATCCGCGCGGTTCCGGAAAGCTATTACGAAGGAGCATTGGCACTCGGTGATACGCATGAGAGAAGTGTCTTCAAGGCAGTACTCCCTGCAGCAAAATCCGGAATCCTTGCAGCCATTATTCTTGGAATCGGGCGTGCGATCGGTGAGACAATGGCAGTCATCATGATTGCCGGAAACCATGCAGTTATGCCGGACAGCCTGTTGGCCGGTGTGCGGACACTTACATCGAATATTGTACTGGAACTTGGATATGCAACAGATTTGCACAGAGAAGCATTGATCGCAACCGGTGTGGTTCTGTTCGTATTCATCCTGATTATTAATCTGTTGTTCTCAGTTGTGAAAAAGAAAGGGGCGAAATAGGCATGAGTGAACAAGCTGTAGCAGCAAAGGCAGATATGGAAGCAATCAGGCCGATCAATGTCGTCACCTGGAAGGATAAGCTCGCTGCATACAAAAAACGGCCGCTTTCCATGTTTTTACTGATGGCAGTCACGGTATCTGCAGTCATTACGGTTGGTGTGCTTGGCGCACTTGTCATCTATATTCTGGCAAACGGTATCATGAATCTTTCTCCGGAGCTTTTTGCCTGGAAATATACAACCGAAAATGTATCGATGCTTCCTGCAATTATCAATACATTTCTTATGACAGCGCTTTCCCTGCTCATCGCAGTACCAATCGGTATCTGTTCTGCTATTTATTTGGTAGAATATGCCAAGCGCGGAAATAAACTTGTGAGTATTGTCAGAATCACAACCGAGACATTATCCGGTATCCCTTCCATTGTCTATGGTCTGTTCGGATATCTGATGTTTGTGATCGCATTTGGCTGGGGACTTTCATTCTTCGGTGGTGCGCTTACACTTTCCATTATGGTACTTCCAACCATTATGCGTACGACAGAAGAAGCGCTCTTAAGCGTACCGGATTCTTACCGGGAAGGAAGCTTCGGACTTGGAGCCGGCAGACTGCGGACGATATTTAAGGTTGTACTTCCATCTGCGGTACCCGGTATTTTATCCGGAGTTATCCTGGCAATCGGACGTATCGTCGGCGAGACGGCAGCTTTAATCTTTACATCCGGTACAACTGCCGAGATACCAAAGAGCTTATTTGATTCCGGATGTACACTGGCTGTTCATATGTATAAGCTGCTTTCGGAAGGACTCTACACAAAACAGGCATATGCAACCGCAGTTGTGCTGCTTGTAATGGTTGTCATAATCAATGCAGCATCCGGAAAGCTTGCCAAAAAACTGCAGGCAAAATAAGTACTGGAATTTGGAGGAAAAAATGGGTAATTTTAAAATAAAGGACATGGATTTATATTACAGTGATTTCCATGCGTTAAAAGATATCAACTTGGACATTCCATCGACCAAGATCACTGCATTCATCGGTCCATCCGGCTGTGGAAAATCCACACTCTTAAAAAGCCTGAATCGAATGAATGATCTGGTCGAGGGCTGTAAGATCACAGGTGAGGTAACACTCGATGGCGAAAATATATACAAAGGAATGGATGTCAATACATTGCGCAAGCGCGTCGGCATGGTGTTTCAGAAACCAAATCCGTTTCCGATGAGCATCTACGACAATATTGCATATGGACCGCGTACACACGGAATCCATAAAAAGGCGGAATTAGATGAAATTGTGGAACGTTCCTTAAAGCAGGCTGCTATCTGGGATGAAGTCAAAGACCGTCTGAAGAAAAGCGCGCTCGGTATGTCAGGTGGACAGCAGCAGCGTCTGTGCATTGCGCGTGCACTTGCAGTAGAACCGGATGTGCTTTTGATGGATGAGCCGACATCTGCCCTCGATCCGATTTCCACCTCAAAGATTGAGGATCTGGCAGTTGATCTGAAAGATAAATATACAATCATCATGGTAACACATAATATGCAGCAGGCTGCACGTATCTCAGATAATACAGCATTTTTCCTGCTCGGAGAAGTTGTGGAGTTTGACAATACAGAGAAACTGTTCGCAAATCCAAGTGACAAGCGGACAGAGGATTATATCACAGGAAGGTTTGGTTGATGAATTATGAGAAATGAATACGAGAAGCAATTAGAGAATCTGAATGTCGAACTAATCCGTATGGGTGCACTTTGCGAGAAGGTGATCGCGGGCACTACGAAGGCACTCTTTAGTGGCGATGCCAAATACACATCGAAATCCCATGCAGTCGAAGAAGAGATCGATAAAAGCGAGCATAATATCGAGCATATCTGTATGAGCCTGCTTTTAAAGCAGCAGCCGGTCGCATCGGATTTCCGTTTTGTATCAGCTGCATTAAAGCTTATATCTGATCTCGAACGGATCGGTGATCAATGTGCCGATATTGCGGATATGATCCGTTTCACAACTTCTTATGACTTAAAGGATTTTAAAGACCTTGAAGAAATGTCAGGTGCTGCGAAAGATATGCTGTCAAATGCTGTGGAGGCATATGTCAAAAAAGACAAGGATCTGGCAATCACTGTAATCCAGGCGGATGATAAAGTCGATGCATTATTTGATTCGGTAAAGAAACGTCTCATTAAAGAGATCGGAAAAAAAGCAGAAGATGGCGAATTTTATATAGACATTATCATGATTGCAAAGTATTATGAAAGAATAGGAGACCATGCAACGAATGTTGCGGAATGGGTTTATTATTCAATCACAGGAGAGCATATATAAAATGATTTATGTTTTAGAAGATGACAATAGCATACGTGAATTTGTAGTTTACACATTATGTCACATGGATTTGGAAGCAAAAGGCTTTGAACGTCCATCGGAATTCTGGGCAGGGATGGAAGAAACACTTCCGTCCCTGATTCTGCTTGATATCATGCTGCCGGAGGAGGATGGACTATCTGTCTTGAAAAAGCTCCGGGAACATGCTGATACCAAAGAGGTTCCGGTCATTATGTTAACTGCAAAGGATAGTGAATACGACAAAGTACTGGGGCTTGACAGCGGAGCGGATGATTACGTACCGAAGCCGTTTGGCATTATGGAGTTAGTTGCGAGAATCAAAGCTTTGCTTCGCCGGACAGAAAACCGTGCAGATACGACCGATGACGGTGAGAAGCTTATTGCCGGAAGCATAGCCTTAGATACCAAGCGCCACATTGTTTTAGTGGATGGAGAGCGCATCAATCTTACATTGAAAGAGTTTGAACTTCTGCATCTGTTTATGGAAAACCAGGGACAGGTGTTTACACGTGACCAGCTGCTAAACCGCATCTGGGGATATGAATTCGATGGGGAAAGCCGTACGGTTGATGTCCATATACGAAGCCTCCGGATGAAATTAAAGGAAGCCGGGAATATGATTGAAACGGTCCGCGGTGTCGGCTACAAGATCGGAGATTAAAATGAAAAAGAAGATATTCAAGAATACAATTTTAATCATCTTGCTTTTGGTCGTTCTATGTGGCGTATCCATCATCGGTGTTTTATACAGCTATTTCAACAAACAATACGTTTCCTCCCTGAATCAGGCGGCAGGCTATATTGCGGAGGGGGTGAACCTATCCGGGCTGGATTTTCTCACCGATTTGAATGAGAATGAAAAGCGTATCACATGGGTTGCGGCGGACGGAACAGTTCTTTATGACAACAAAGCCGACCCCCATACGATGGAAAATCACAAAAATCGTACAGAAATCAAACAGGCAATGACGTCTTCGGCAGGCACAAGTGTAAGATATTCGAAGACACTTTCCGAGGAGACAATCTATCATGCCATCCGTATTGCGGACGGAAGTGTAGTCCGTGTCTCCGTAGTCCGTAAATCGGTGCCGGCACTTTTGATGAAGGTGCTGCTTCCGATTATTCTCGTATTACTGCTCGGTGTTGAATTCTCCGCGATTCTTGCCTACCGCTTATCGAAACAGATTACAACACCGTTAGAAGCGATTGACTTAGATCATCCGGATGAATCGACGGTTTATGACGAGCTGTCACCGTTTATCCGTAAAATCCGCATCCAGAACGAGCAGATTCAAAAGGCGATGACACAGCTGCAGACACAGAAAAATGAGTTTGCACTGATTACGGAAAACATGCAGGAAGGTTTTCTTGTTGTGGATAAAAAGGAAATTGTTCTCTCACACAACCGGAGTATCTCAACCTTATTTGATGTGGATGAATCGGTAGATGGAAAACATGTGTTAGAGATTAACCGGTCGGAAGAGTTTATCGACTGTATCAAGAAGGCGATCCAGGGAATCCACAGCGAGTATATCTGCCCGGTTAAGGGACGTTTTTATAATATCTATGCGAATCCGGTATTCCGGAATAACGAGGTTGCCGGCGCGGTCGTTATCATCACGGATGTCACAGAGAAGGAAGAACGCGAGAATTTGAGACGGGAATTCTCGGCGAACGTATCGCACGAATTAAAGACACCGCTAACTTCCATATCCGGTATTGCAGAAATTATTAAAAATGGAATTGTTGACGAGAAGGATGTCAAAACATTTGCAGGTAAGATCTATGACGAAGCACGTCGGCTGATCCATCTGGTAGAAGATATCATTAAGCTGTCTCAGCTTGATGAGGGAGAGCAGGCAGTAGAAAAGACTCCGATTGATATATATGACCTATCAAGAATCGAAATCCATCATTTGGAGCCGGTAGCAGAGGAACGGCATATCAAAATCAATCTGCAGGGTGAACATATGATGATATCCGGCATACACTCTGTGTTAGAAGAAATGGTATACAATCTGATTGAAAATGCCATTAAATATAACAAAGAGGATGGAACCATAGATGTCATGATCAAAAAGAAAAAACATCGTTGTGAGTTTTGTGTCAAAGATTCCGGCATCGGAATTCCGGCAGACCAGCTTGACCGGATATTCGAACGCTTTTACCGGGTTGATAAGAGCCATTCCAAGGAAATAGGCGGCACGGGACTTGGACTTTCTATTGTAAAGCATGGCGCAAAGCTGCACAATGCGGAGATTAAGATTGAGAGTGCATTAAATGTCGGTACGGAAATAAATTTAATCTTTCCGATATAGGTGTCTTGTCACCTGTCAAAACATGTGCTATACTGCATGTACATTCGGAGCAAAAACGCAGGCGGAATGTCTGCGTTTTTGTTATGGCGACGAGGAAAATGCACGCATTTATGTGGTGCATTTGACGACCGCTAATCAGAGCACGATGCGCAGAGCACATCGTGTCTTTGTATTATGTACAGGTATAAATTCAAAGGAGACAGGAAGATGCGAGAATTACATTACGATGTTGTGATCGTCGGCTGCGGTGTCGGTGGATTATATACAGCATTGAATTTACCGAAAGATAAACAGATTTTGATGCTCTCAAAAGCAGAGCTTGAAACCTGTGATTCGATGCTGGCACAGGGCGGTATCTGCGTGCTGCGGGACGAGGATGACTATGATTCGTATTTTGAGGATACGATGCGTGCCGGTCATTATGAAAACCGCAAGGAAAGTGTCGACATCATGATCCGTGGCAGCCGGGATGTCATCAATGATCTGATCGGATATGGTGTGGAATTTGAGAGAAACGCAGACGGATCTCACCCGTTGCGGTGGCTTTTTGATGGCCTTCTAATGACAAAAACAAGAATAGTATAGAAGATATATAATAAATGAATATGGATAAACAAATGTTGAGAACTACTATTACCCAATTAAGGCAAATTGCATTGTTTGCAGTAGGGGTATCTTTATTAACCGCTTGCGGGAACAATCAAAGCGGTATGAAGTTAGGGGATAATGAATTTGCTGTCCTTGCTGTCAATTCGACAACGAGCGACCAGACAACTTCCTATCCGGCGACGATCAGAGGAACGCAGGATATTGAGGTACGCCCCCAGGTTTCGGGTTTTATCGTTAAGTTATGTGTGGATGAAGGAGCAACAGTTCGTAAAGGGCAGGCTTTGTTCCAGATCGATCCGACCCAGTATGCTGCTGCGGTCGGACAGGCAAAAGCGGCTGTCGAGATGGCTAAAGCCAATGTCGCTACTTTGACCCTGACCGAAAAGAATAAAAAAGCTTTGTTCGATCAGAAGATTATTAGTGATTTTGAGTATCAGACAGCGGTCAACCAGCTTATGTCTGCCAAGGCAAGCCTGGCTCAGGCGGAAGCATCTTTGGTGAGCGCGAATCAGAATTTGTCATTCTGTACGGTGACAAGCCCGTCGAATGGTGTTGTCGGTACATTCCCGTACCGTATCGGAAGTCTGGTCAGCCCTTCTGTCTCACAGCCCTTGACAACCGTATCCGAAATCAACGACGTGTATGTTTATTTTTCTATGACGGAGAAAGAGTTATTGCGCTTGACAAGAGCCGGGGGCACTTTGAAAGAACAGCTGGAAAAGATGCCGGCTGTCCGCTTGCAGCTGTCCGACGGCACAACCTATCAGTCGGAAGGCAAGATCGATGCCGTTAGCGGTGTAATCGACCAGTCAACCGGGTCTGTCAGCATGCGTGCTGTTTTCCCGAATGATAAAAATATATTGAGAAGCGGCGGTACCGGCAACATCATATTCCCATACACGATGGATGGGATTATTATTATCCCTCAGTCCGCTACTGTCGAAATCCAGGACAAAAAGTTTGTTTTCGTCTTGCAGGCGGACAATTCCGTGAAGAATACGGAGATTCAGATCTCTAATCTGGATGACGGGAAGAATTACCTGGTGACGAATGGTTTGAAATCTGGTGATAAAATCGTGATTGAGGGCGTACAGAACCGCCATGACGGCCAGGCTATCGAGCCGATCACGCCGGAACAGCAGAAAGCGAAATATGATCAGGCCTTGAAAGACCAGAACGAAGGTAATCTGAAGACCGCTTTTAATTAATAACTTCCATTTGTTCGTTAAAAACAGAAGATATGAAATTAGATAGATTTATAAACCGCCCGGTGCTCTCAACGGTGATCTCCATCTTGATTGTCATACTGGGTATATTAGGCTTGCTGTCCTTGCCTATTACCCAATATCCGGATATTGCCCCTCCAACCGTTTCGGTGAGAGCTACTTATACGGGGGCAAACGCACAGACGGTATTGAATAGTGTGATTGCGCCGCTGGAAGACCAGATCAATGGTGTGGAGAACATGATGTACATGACAAAAAGCGCAATACCGAAAAGCCACGGC